>OFGA01001603.1_pt1 | contig 15311 bp, 20 predicted proteins | sample 1521471 | NCBI WGS metagenome assembly OFGA01 (sample SAMEA3504086, study PRJEB24116) | mouse gut metagenome | biome: mouse gut; feature: mouse-associated habitat; material: faeces | place: Denmark | collected 2011
TGGAACAGCCGCCTGTATTCTCGGTCGTGCAATATGCAAGACTTGTTTGCATGTTGGACGTATGTATCAATATATTTCACGGCGCCAGCAACAATTGCGTCGAGATTGTCCCGAACCTCTTTGAACTCGTCTACGTCTATTATGGCCGCGGTTCCGTCTACATATCGTGCATCCTTAATTAGGACCATTTTCTTGTAGTCCAGCCCGGATGGGGTTTTCGATGACCGGACAGTGTTCGAGAAATGAAATCCTTCCGTGTGAACCATCCGGGAGCGGAACGGCAGGCAAATCAAGTAGTCTGTGTGGAGGTCGATGAGCAGACAAGTATAGGCACGCGCATCCTTTCGCAAGATTTCTGGAAACAAACCCTCCGGATAGTCAGCGTAAAAAGAATTCGATAGCCTGCGAATTTCGGCAAGATACTCCATATTTCGACACTCCCTGGCTAAAAGAAAGGGCTGGCTCCAATGGAACCAGTCCTATCAAATGCTTCGCTCGGCCAATTTTATTTTACCGACGTGTCAGAGCCGTCACACGTCTCCATCTAGCGAAGGAACAGACTTCTCTGTTCACCACTATTATATGCGATATTTCTCAAAAAAACAACCATTAGTTTATGACTATTTTGACGAAAATGTGGGCCGGGTTTGCACCATTTGACTATTGCAAAGTTGCATGCCGAGAGGAGTAGAATCATCAAAAAGATATGGGGCCTTGAGTCTGTGTTCTCCGGGTCCCGACACAGATGGGGGGACGCGCTCGCAAAAGCGACCTTGAACCCTCTTCTTGTGCCAATTATAACAAGAAGAAACCAATCCGTCAATCCATTTACAAGGTGTTTTTCGCAGCGCAGAGGGGGGCAGTTGGCCCGGACCTTAGCCTAGGCTGCATTTTGTGCCCCGTATTTTTTTAACAACCCCGCTCGACTGGTGACGGCGAGGTTTTCAAGCTCTTTTCAGATAAAGTCTCCGCTGCCTGAGACTTCCAGCGTCCAATAACAAAAGAATCTGGCCCGAAGGACACCGGAGGACAAACTGGCAACTGACTGCTCCCACGAATAAATTCGTGGGGTTCCAAGTTGGTGACCTGTAAGACCACCATGGTGCCATTGCTTCGCGGTATTCTGGAGAGCACGGCTAAGCTGGAGACCATCTTTCTTAGAATTTATCGCCGCAAGAGATACATTCATCTCATTAACGCGGTACGGTATATCACCGCAAAGTAGCGTATCGCCACATCTTTGGCGGCAGCCATCGCCAAATAGAATATAACTAAATTCCCGCACTGCTGGGCTGCTTCGTGCCCCTCAGCACAGAAATCACGGTATCGTGTAACACTACAAAAGCGGGGTAGTCTTTGTCGCAGAGTTCCTGGATGAACCCATCCAGGGTACTATTGGTATGCTGAATCAGGAACGCGGAATACAAGTCCCGCTGGATGTTCCTCCCATCCGGCATGATGTTCCACCGCTGGGAGAGTTTCTTCTTATTGTACTGGTGGTTTAAGTGGTTATACTGGCTGGCTTTCGCCTCCCAGGTATTGATTCTCTGGAAGGAGCCGTCGTTTTGCAGAACCTTCTTCTCAAGGATGTTGACAAAAGCCGCAGGAGCTTTATTGGCAATGGATTTCCCGAACCGCTTTCGCCGTTTGAATTTTTCACCGGGCGCAGGTTCTTGCGGCTTGGCTTTCTTGACCAAGGCCCGGAAGGCCATCTCCTCGATGTAGTGGTCGTCCCCCAGGCCCAGGAGTTGGTTTGCAAGCTCCTGGTGCTGCTGAATACGCAGCCGGGCCTGTTTGCTGTAGAGATACCGCCGCTGGGAGGCCAGGCGTTCGTACCGCTTGCTGTTTTGCCAGTTCCGTTTGCCGCGTTTCGTAAGGCATTCAGGCGGCAAGCTAGGCGTATCGATAACTGTCCCATCAGGGTTGAACATCTTGGGGTTCATAACCCTCCGGCTCCGGTCCATAGCACGGTTGATGCGCCGCAGCTCATTCTGGATATCCTGAGCCTCCGGAACCAGCTCCACCAAGCCAACACGGCTCACACTGCTGAACGCTAGGGTCTGGGTTCCAATATCGTAGCCAACCCGGCCTTTGCCCATAGGATGCAGAACTTCCCCGGTTTTGGGATTCACCTTGATGGGGGTTCGCCCTCCAGTATCAGCTGAACGAAGTATTTCCAGCCGGCGGGATACCACCTTCGGGTGATGCGGCAGTATTTCACCTTGTGGGAAAGGGCTTCCTGTTCATATGTATAGGAAGGAGAAGGCTGAAAGCCTTCCCTTGGGGCCTTGGCCAGCTTGACGGGAAACTTCCTCCTGGCGATTTCTACCGCCCCATCCCGGAAAACGATGCCGCTCTCGTTATTCTTACCCTCAATAGAGCAGAAGTCTGCCCAGGCCGCAAAGCGAATCTCATCACCATTGCCATACAGGTATGCCTGAAATTTTCTCCAGACAGTAGAGGCAATCTTCTGGGCAACATGGGTGTTTATGAGTTTGCGGTGGTGGCTCCGCCACTTCTGTACCCTGGCTTGAAAATTATACTCTGTGAACCCATGTGCCAGAATCATCACATTGCGTTCCTCAAACAGAGGAGTAAACAGCGGCTTGTACTTTTCATTATTATATGCAACCGAAACGGCTGTGATTACCTGATTTTTTTGGCGTCTATATATCGTTGCTCGTTTGTATTCCATGCGTATATTATATAACAGGCCATCTGCAAAAGCAAGTTTTTATTTTGGGGTTTGCCTAACCCACGGATTTATCCGTGGGTTAGGCAAACACGATTGGTCATGCCTCATTTTTTGATTTTCTCCATTATATGAAAAACAAAGAAAAACCTCAACGAATTTTTGGTTTAGCAAAAGAATGTGGGAATCATCGAGGAAGTTATGGGCTTCAGCCCGACACAGCAGGGTAGGCTCCCAGCCTATGTCTGGCGACAGATAGCCCCTCCCATCCTCAGCGATTTTCCTTTTGACAAAGCCAAAAGAGGCCGCCAGGTCCCCAGGTGGAACCCGGCGGCGTTCTCATTTCTGGAGCATATACAGATTTGACACAAGCTGGTATGCGGCTAGAGCATTAGAGATTTCATCGCGGTCACCCCAGCAAACCAGAACATGCTCAAAGGTCTCGGCGGTTTTCCAGAGCGGGAAGGCGTAGTACGCTCGGCCCTGTACGTCCCGAGACGAATTTCCATATGCCATCTGTCTATCGATGGCCATTTCCCGGAATCTATCGTCCACCTTCCGGAAGTCTGCCAGCGCCTCCTGGATGCCTTTCTGCTCCTCTTCACTCAGGAGCAGGTTCCCATTGCCGACCTGGCAAACAACCTTTCCATCGGTTGTGCAAATCCAATACTTCTCCGCCTGTGGAACAGTTTTCTTGAGCAGCTTCAGAAGGCGCATGAGCTTTCCAACGTCGCCAGAAGAGGTAGACCTGCTGGTGCAGATAAACTCCTCCGACATGGCCTTATCGATGGGTTTCTTGCTGACCACGAGGGTGTCCTCGCCAGCCCGCTCTTCTGCATAATAGTATCCGGCTTCTTTCGCCCATGCCTTTATGTTGGCCAGGTTCCGCTGGTCACAGTGTTTGGTGTACAGGCTCAGGGAATCTTCACCCTGTTGGGAGCTTGCGCCAACAGCGGTGAGGAACTGCTCCTTCGTCCAGTTGTATCCAGCATTCCAGTTTTCCATTTTTTAATCCTCCTCAATAGAATCAGGAAATTCTATGTGTATCCCCAGAATTAGATTCCGGACTCACAACGTTAGCGCGTGAAGGGGCAGTTTTAGCCAATATCCCGCCCCGCTTTGAAGTTATAGACCGGACGAATGACCCCCAACATCTCCGCCGTGGGCCGGATATTCTCTAGGATGGTGACCGAGTCCTTGTAGGCCATGGGACTTTCGTCCAAGGCATCGTGGGAGACAGAGGAAAACAAAATGAGATTCTGAGCCCGCAATTGGTTGACCAGTTCGGTAGTTTCCGTTATACTAATCCCGGGAGGTGGTGCGTCATTGCCACAAAAATCTGTGAAATCTGCGGGGCAGAATTTGAACCCGTGAATGGCATTCAGAAGTATTGCCACGAATGCGGAAAGAATCCGGAGCGGGTTCGCCAGAGATACGCCACGGCCGTTGCTACCAACAAACGGCATGCTGGGGAACAGGATGTCCCCGTCGAGAAAGAATGCAAGAACTGCGGAAAGAAGTTCCTGACGGTATATAAAAATCGGGAATTCTGCAGCGAAGCGTGCGGTGAAACTTACCGTATAGACACCGTCGAATGCCCTGTTTGCCACGCCAGGCTTATTGACAAGGGCATCACCACCGGCCGTGGCTACTGCTCCGATGAATGCAGGGACAAAGACCGCCTCCAGAAAGCAATTCGGGACGGGAATTATATCCCCTGTGAACAATGTGGAAAGAACTTTATCCGGCCAAATCTGGCGAGCCGGTTTTGCTGCAAGGAGTGCTATGAGACATACCGCGAGACCCACAAGAGAACACCGGCACAGCCTCAGAAAAAACCAGCAATCACAACGAAAGTCTGCCCGGTCTGCAAAAAGATATTTCCCGTGTCTCCATTCCAGACGACCAAGCTATACTGTTCTGTGGAGTGCCGTACCAAGGTTCAGCGTACTGCAAAACCGAAGTCGGCCACAGCAAAGCCAGAAACACACCTTTGCACTACCTGCCGGGTTTCACAGAAGGCGTGCGAGCGCTTTAGCAGCGGGTTTAAGAAATTGCCGGAGGGTGCGGAATTACGGACGGTGAAGGGACAGGACATCGTTGTGAAATGTCCAAAATACAGGTGAGGATTGCGGGATGGTCGAGTATATGAGAGCATTTCTGGAGCCATTCAGGACTCCGCCCTATACGGTTGAGCCGGCTGGCTCCAACTGGTACCGGATAAGTAATACCGTCTCCGGGTTCTCCGCTATAGTACGGGGATACCGCGGAGAAGTACAAGAACGGGTGCCAGACCTGGATGGCTCCGGCTGGCGATGGAAGCTGGTTTCCGCAACACATCTACAAGAGAGCCTTGGGATATGTGAAGAGAGAGGATAGGAGATATGAACCAAACTGGAACAAAATTCATTTCCGCAGAACATCAGGAATTTTACGCATCTATGATGGCAAAGGTCAAAAAGGATGATTGTTATCATAGGGCCTTTTTCTACATAGTGGGACTAACGGACGAAACTCGCAGGCACATTGGGGACTTATTCGATTTTAGGGATGATGGGATTATCCCCGAAGGACTATATAAAGGCTGGCAAACCGGAGGCACCATCCGAATTTGCCGGATGGCCTTCAACCTCTGGGGAGGCTATATCGAAGAGGGAGCAGAAGCGGAAACTACCCCTGAGAGCCTGTTCGCCAGTTCGTTCGCACCGTATTTTGTGGAGAGCCTCAAGCTGCGCTTCCCGGAGTACTTCATAGGAGGTGATTCTCTTGCTGAGTGAAGAACGCAGGAGAGAGTTGGTCGCAGTCTGCTTGAACGGATTATGCAGGCGGATGCAGCTGACAGTGGGCACGAATGAAAATTCCCCTGCCGCAGTGGAATGAGACCAGCACGGCAGGGAAAGGGAATCAATGATTGACAGCCTCTTTAAGGGACTTTCCAGCCTTGAAAGAGGGGACCTTGGAAGCGGGAATCTCGACGGGTTGCTTGGTCCGCGGGTTTCTGCCCGTCCGTGCGGCCCGTTCTTTCACCTCGAAGGTTCCGAAGCCAACAAAGGACACAGGCTCGCCCTTTCGTAAGGACTCCTGGATGGTTTCGAGCGTGGCGTTCAGGGCGGCAGTGGCATCCTTGACGGAGAGGCCAGACTTCTCGGCCATGGCCTGGATAAACTCGGATTTGTTCATGGGAATCTCCTTTTTTGTATATAGTCTGCTGATTTTAGCACAAAATAGGCGCTTTGGCAAGAAAATTTTGAGAGGATATAATATGGTATATTCGGATGTCGTACAAAATGGGTGGATTCAGCCCTACAAGAAACTATATAGTATGCGGGATTTTCACCGGCTCCGCAAGGAGCACGACGCGAAAACCGCCCGGTTTATTTTACTGTGTTCGGCGGCCCACTACAGTATTGATGAAAAACTAAAATGTGATGTTTCGAGGTCTCTCATGGACGTGGACAAATTCATTGTCATGGATATGATGAGTTAACCCCTCATTCATCGCGTTAACAGAACATTTCTTGTTTTGGCAATCCATCAGCGGTATAATGGCGGCAATAGGAGGTGTCTGATGGCCAACGACATAGTAAACAAGCTGGCATACCTTCTTGGTGTGCCAGAAACAATTATACAACCGTTGCTCTCGGATGGACAGGACTTGGGAAGGATTGCCGCCGCCGAGGGCGCACCTGAAATCCGAGCCCGCTGCAGGGCAAGGCAGGTGACCCTGTTTCATTATACTGGCGCAAAGAAGATTTTTCGATTGCCAGACTCACTGCGGTCCTATTGTGCAGGTGGGACATTTGATGAGTTGCAACAAGAGTTCCTTGCTGCGTGCGGCCCCTGGGAGTTCGCAAATCGCATGACCGAATTTATCATGGAGAACGCACAGCGGACAATGGAGGCCCTGAACATCCCTCACGCAGATGTCCTGCTGGAGCTGGTTTTCAAATGGCCCACTCAGAATAAAGCGACATTCTCATCCCTAAGCCAGCAATATCATAGCAGAAAGCTTAACTTCCCATATGCAACTTTCATCCCAAAGCCGAAATCCTTTGAGAGGAAACTCCCATATTTACTTACAAACGATGAGACGCTGCTTTCCTCTGTACCTATTACTCTTGCTATTTCCACCCAGGTCAGGGAGACAAAGCAAGAGCCCCGAGAAGCGCCCGAACCGTTCCAGCTTTCGAACGCGACGTACATCGATTCGCCGTTTTCCCCAAACGGCATCTTTTATCATGAGGGCATGTGTTGCGCTTACGTTGACTATGACAATATGCCTCCCTTCATGGCGGCTCAAATATGCAGGTCGGCAACCAAGCAGCACCCAGCCAAGGTGTTTTATGATGACCGTGTGCGTGGGGACATCGAAGTTCTGAGGCACTTCCCGTTTGTGGAGTTCTGCTTTGTTGAGAGGCTAAAATCGGAAAAAAGCCTTGTCGATTCCAAAATATTGACAGAGATAGTCCGCGATTGCTACACAAGCCGCCCTAATCAGGTTATTCTGTATTCCAGCGACTCCGATTTCTTTGCTTTAGCGCCCATTCTCAAGCAGGAAGGGATTGCGTTCACAGTGATTGCCCTGGAGGGGCAGGTCAGCCCGACCTATATTGAGAAACTCGGCGAATATAATGCCAGCAGTTACATTCTCTCGAAGCTTGCGGTCGTCCCAGTGCCCGATGTGGAACTTATCAGAAACCTTCTCCGCCATCAATTGCTCCACTCGGTTTTAGGGGAGTGCAGCGTGCAGGGCATTACCCAGAAAATCCTTGGCTCATTTTCTGAGGGAAGATACCATACTATGCTGGCCAAAAGCACAGAGGCAGAAGTCGAAAAGCTGCTGGCCGGAGCCAAACTCGTGGTCAAAAATGGCGGAATTGTGGTCGAATTCTAACCAGGGGGCGAGGGAGATGCCATCGTATGTCGCTATCGATTTGAAATCGTTCTATGCCAGCGTGGAATGCATCGAGCGCGGCTTGGACCCGTTGACCACGAACCTGGTCGTTGCCGACCTGAGCCGCACGGAAAAGACCATCTGCCTCGCAGTCTCTCCGGCGCTCAAGGCACACGGAATCCCAGGCAGACCCCGGCTGTTTGAGGTTGTCGAGAAGGTAAAACAGCTGAACAGCGGGAAGAAGGGGGAGACGTTCTCCATCAGTGGCATAGAGCTGGCAAACAACCCTGCCCTCCAGGTCGGCTACATCACCGCAACGCCCCGGATGGCCCTGTATATTGAATACAGCACCAGAATATATGAAGTATACCTTAAATACGTGGCCCCGGAAGACATCCATGTGTATTCAATTGACGAAGTTTTCATTGACGCAACACCTTATCTGAAGCTATATCAGCTTACCCCTCATGAGTTCGCGATGAGGATGATTCAGGACGTCCTCCGGGAGACTGGCATCACGGCCACCGCTGGGATAGGGACAAACCTCTACCTCGCTAAGATAGCCATGGATATTGTTGCGAAGCATATCCCGGCGGACAAAGATGGCGTACGCATCGCGGAGCTGGATGAGCTGTCCTACCGCCAGCAGCTATGGGACCACCGGCCCCTGACGGATTTTTGGAGAGTGGGGCGGGGCTATGCGAAAAAGCTGGAGGCTATGGGCCTATACACCATGGGCGACATCGCTCGCTGTTCCCTTGGCAGGTCAACCGACTATTATAATGAGGAACTGCTCTATAAAGCATTTGGGGTCAATGCAGAGTTATTGGTGGACCATGCATGGGGTTGGGAGCCCTGCCCCATATCCGCCGTCAAAGCCTACAAACCCAGCACAAACAGCTTGGGGGCAGGCCAAGTTCTGCAGTACCCCTATACCTGGGAGAAGGCCAGGCTGGTGATGCGTGAGATGGCAGACAGTCTTTCCCTGGAGCTTGCCGGGAAGGGGCTTGTGACAGACCAAATCGTGATAGATGTTGGTTATGATATGGACAGCCTCAAGGGAGGAGAATATAAGGGGCCCGTTGTAAAGGACCCCTATGGCCGTAAAATTCCCAAAGCGGCTCATGGGTCACAAAATTTGTTCCGGGAGACAGCCTCAACAAAATTGATTGTCGCGACTGCCATGGAGCTTTTCGACCGCATAACCGATAACGCCCTGCTTGTGCGCCGACTCAATATCGCAGCGGCTCATGTTGTTGAAAAATCGGCAGCGGTGTCGAAGGAAGAGTTTGAGCAACTGGATTTGTTTGCAAGCCCCGTCGAAACCAAGGAAAGAGAAGAAGCGGCCAAGGCCATGGAGAAGGAAGTCCGCATCCAGGAAGCCATTCTAGGCATCCAGGGGAAGTTTGGAAAGAACGCTTTGTTGAAAGGGTACAATCTTCTGGATGGCGCCACAGCACGAGACCGGAATAAACAGATTGGAGGCCATAAAGCCTAACTATGGGGAAATACGACGATATAGTTAACCTGCCGCACCATGTTTCCGAGAACCACCCACAGATGTCTATGCAAGCCCGAGCAGCTCAATTTTCCCCGTTCGCGGCGCTCTCGGGTCACGGGGATGCCATCAAAGAAACCGCCCGGTTGACAGACTCTCAGCGAGACTTGGACGAGGGTGTAGTCGCGGGCCTGAATAGGGCACTGGAAGAAATCAGGGAGATGGGTCACCCGGAGGTGGAAATATCGTACTTTGTCCCGGATGGGAAAAAACAAGGGGGGAGTTATGCCGTTGCAAACGGCACAGTCAAGAGAATTGATTCAGCGATGGGGATGCTGCTCCTAATGGACGGGACGAGAATTCCTTTGGAGAAAATTTTGAATATTGAAACGTGTTGACAAATTGGCCACCAAATCTAGGTGGCCAATTTTTTCACGATGCACCGATGCGTGCAACTTTTATGAGATGGGCACAGCATACAAGAGGAGAAAATCAAATTCCCTCATATTGCATAGCATGGAATTAGATTTACTCTGGAAATTTATGTGAAAAGGAGTACGTTATGAGTTTCAATTGGTACATTACTGGGAGTGGGAAGAATCAAAAAATGTATGACTTCCTTTCAGAACGCATTCCCACCATCGGCTACACCGACAACAACAACGTCAACCTCTTTATCGCGGCAAAGAGAATGTATATCGATGCCTATGCCCACTGCGGGCAGCATCTGGACAAGAATCTGCGCGAGGACTTTGTGCAGCACATCAGTCCCACTATGCCTGACTTCGCTCTGGGCAGCCCGGATGATTACAGCTACAGCCGAAGAGAGGAAGCACTCAATCTGCTGGAGCGGGAGATGGACCGGGTGTTGGAGTATCTGGAGGATAAATGCCTGGGCTTCGCCAGCTACGAACTCTGGTTCAACGAAAAGACCGGGAGTTTTTATTCCAGCCTCGACCACAGCAAAAGTGCGCCCGTGGGCAGCGATTGGCACCGCGAGATTTTTGGCAGCGAAGAAGCCATGATGATGTGGCTTCGGGGAAGGGAAGACATCTGGAGGAGACATCAAGCCCTTCTGGGCCACCTGGAGAAGGCAAAAGAGGGCCTTCAGGAGCTCGGTGCCGGAGAGGATGTCAAGCTGCTGGAGGAAATCGTGGAGAGACTCTCGAAAACCTGAGAGAAGGGCCGCCCAACTATGGGCGGCCTCTTCTATCCGGAGCGCGGAGTACCCAATCCACAAGCGGAACGTGGGGCAGGGTATTCACATCTCGCCGGAATTGTTTTTTTGTCTTTCGCATAGGATAGGGCAATAATTTTTAGGGAGGCTACATTAAGATGGAGAAGTTTTTTGATGGAGACTGCACCGGCGCGAAGACAATTCGGGAAATCATTGAGGAAAACCCTGGCGCTACTCTGGACCTGTTTACCAGCGACGGATGTTTGATGGTTACCCCGGAAGTATGCGCCAGTCTGTTGCGCCAGGAGCCCATGAAGATGAATCCTGGCTGCTCTGAATGCTACATGGAGCTCCCGGCACAGGCGGTTCTGGAGCGGTGTGCCCTTGCGCTTACGCCGGATGAGAACGACGCAAAATTGCTGCATATTATGACCGATTAACGGCAAGAAGCCGCCCCTTACAGGGAGCAGCTTCTTTTCGGCGAGTTTGATGCGGCGTTCGCTGTTTTCAAGGCCCCCAACCATGGTTGGGGGCCCGCATTTTTATCGAGTGTGCTGTATCGCCACCATCTTTAGGCACAGGATGCCGCCAAAGGAATCAGAGCTCGAAAATTTTCCAGTCGAAATTCTGCCCATGGCGTTCGCCGTAGGCATTCCACCAGGCAAAACAGCAGTCGCCATCGATTTTGAAACCGCCATCAACTCTCTTGATGGGCTCAGCTTCTGCCAGGTCTTCATCGTTCAGACCCATGGCCTCCTTAAACTTTTCCAGCATAGCCTTGTGGGCAGCTTCGTGCGTAGGAAAGAACTCCGGAACGGAGATGTTACGCTCGATGACCTCGACAAGAATGTACTTATTCCCCATGATATATGTCTCCTTTTAGATTATTACTGTTGGTATTTCTATTTTGGGACAAAACTAACCGAGGGCCTCCTCCTTGCTGATTTGCTCAAACTGGGCAACTTGGACCCAAGGATTGTGTCCCCAGCTATACCGGTGCATGCCGATGTCGGACTGTTGGGTCATGCCTTTGGAACGAATGCGGTCATCCCAGATACGATGCATAGCATCTTGCGGAGTTCTGGGGCAGCTGGCCCACGCACATGCGGGATAGTCACCCTCAGCATCCGCCGGGAAATACTTGTGCAGCTTCCCGTCCTTGGTCCAGGAACGAATGCCCTCGCTCATACAGTCCTCATCCGAAACGTCCTGCAGATGTTCCAGTCGAACAAGGTTGACCCGCAAAAAGAACCGGGCAGCCTCTTTCGGCATAGAGATTGGGCTATTCCAACGCCCATCCCCGATAGGCCACCTCCGGACAAAATCATCAAAACCGTCCGAATTTCGGGTGGGTTCCCTGCTGGAAAACCGGATGACGCTGTTGGGCCTGCCGGCCTTGAACTCAATCCGAGCGTCACACTCGAAGCGATGGGCGGCGCCGGCCCTCCAGGTTTCTTGAACAAACAGGATGTCCCCGGCTTGATACACCGGCTTCTTAAAGCTGCCGTCGCTAAAGCGAAAATGGCCTTTCTCGAAGCCCAGAAACTCGGCAGAGGCGGGGACCCGGACCAGTCTCCGAATAGAGGTTTTGCAGCCATCCCGAAGGGCGACGGCCTCCCAATCCTTGACGCAGATGCCACGCATCACTCATCATCCTCCTCGTCATCGAATCCACCCAAGCCAAGTTCGGAAGCCTGGAAGCTGGGGAATTCGTCCAGGATATCAACTCGAATATCCGGGTCTCCGCCGAAGCTATAGTCCACGTAGCCTTCCAAGTCCCGGATTTTCGAAGCCATGCTGCCCAGAGAGCCATTGAGAAGAGCCTCCTCGGGGACAAGCACCACATCGGTGCTTCTGTGGAGGTATTTATCCAGGATACTCCAATCTTCCTTGGGAACAATTTTCAGCTGAGCCATATCATGTTTCTCCTTTCAGAATTCGGTGTTGTTGTGAATTTTCCCTGTTCCAGCAGCTCCTTCTGGTGCTGTTCCTTGCAGCGGGGAGGGAGCCGGTAGGGAGGGCATGTGCAGCGTGGTTCCTTGAGGACGCCACATTCCTCCCGGCGGTAGCGGCATGTGTAGTAGCAGCACTGCATGAGTTACTCCTCTTTCGGCCGGTTACAGTCGAACTCATCGTGCCAGAACTGGACGCCGGCGTAGTGGCGGATGATTTTCTCATCGGGAATACTCGCTGCACGCTCCTTGATTTGAGCTTCGGAGAGGTTCTTGTCCTGCAGAAGCCAGGCGGTGTATCGTTCCTTGAGTTCGCCCAGCTCCTCGTGAGACAGAGCCTCGGCGGTAATATAAGGAACCTTTGCGCCGTTGCATACGAAATCCTCATGGTTGAAGCTCATGCCGGCATAGTGGTCGAAGACCTCTTCATCGGTGATTTCATCGATGCTCGCATGCATCCGGCCCTGTGGAGTATAGTTGTTGTACTCCCCTTTAAGTTCGAGTAGTTCTTCGAGGGTCAAATCCCTGACAGTTACCTTTTCCATGATGCTTTTCCTCCTTAAATGTTGTTGGGGTATCCTATGCGGAACACTGGGAATCTATCACGAAGAAACTCCCCCGGCCATGGTGGTCGAGGGAGAATTTGATTTGGCAACAGGAGAGTGGGGGCCTGATTGGGCGCGGCGGTGCTCAGCCCGACATAGTTCAGCAAACCTGCACGGTCAGGGCAACCCATTCCTCCGGCTTCGCTTCCACCTGAGCCAGCTTCTCATCAGTTAGAATGGTGCTGAAGGCGCAGAAGCCGCAGCCGTTATCAGAACGCCGCAGTTGCCGTAGGCGGAAAACTGGTTGTCCGCCGCTCGGGCCGCCAGATAGAGGCCATGCGAGAAGTCGGAGTCCAGAGGAAGCTCTTTCTCCGGGCTCGCCGCAATCACCAGTGCCTTAGCGGTCACAGCAAGCCGGATTTCGCTGTTCCACATCCGGGCAATTAGCTTGACGTTTTCCGGTTGCTCCGAGCCAAAGGTTGTGTCTCCAAAGCTTGCCCGCAGCCCATCGTCAACCCAATCCTCCAGTTCTGCGAGGACGGTCCCATGCAGGTGCGCGATGTCCTCCTCGTTGTTGTGGGCAATATGGCCCAGCACGTTTTGCGTGTTCACAAGCAATTTCATGTTAATTTCTCCTTTTGAAAAGTTTTCCGCAAGAGTTTGTCTCGTTATATGCGGGCAGGAAGAAACCCATCACGGTCCTTGTCGGGCAACAAATGGGCCAGCAAAGCGAATCATCAATCTCTTGCTGCCAAACCAAAAGCATCGAATATAAAACACAAGACCTGCATACCATTCTCACAATTCTGCTTCGCAGGAGAAACGAATACCGAAAAGGAGAATTTTGAATGGAAGTATATCTGAATCGCGTCGATGGGCTCGATGATGCTATCTGCACGATGTTCCTGTCCAAGCGTCACCTCACCCGGGAGAAAGAGCTGGAAATTCGTAATGAGGTCCAGCTGCAGACCACCTCTGTTTATGATGGCGTGACCCCGCTGGGCGCCATTAGGCCGGACCATTCCGCCAAACTGGCTGTGTGGTTGCAAAACACCCTGAAAATCGGGGCCGAACACATAACGCTGCTTCGGTTCATTGACCTCAGTTTTTCCGTCTACGGCCTCCATCGCGGTGGACAAGACGACCTGGACGCTCATTCCATGCGTATGAACAACCGCATTGTTCGTGCTTCCACCCGGCTGGGGACCTTCGAGCGGGGGGAAATGTCCGAATACTATATGGGCAAAATCCTTCCTACCGATGTGGCCCTGGCTGCCCTTGGCATTACCATGCCGGATGAGATAGTATATGAGGGGCAGACCTATGTCCGAGCCTCGAACGGTTACATCCTCAAGGGGATGGAGAATGAGAACGATGTTAAGCGGGGGCTGTACATGCTCAGCATCCCCTCCGACTTCATTTTTCGCATCCAGCTCACCGAATTTTCACACGTTTATAAGTTGCGGCGAGAACTTGGTACGGCTCATCCCGAGCTGAAGCAAGCTGTCGAGAGTATGGCAAGCCAGCTTGAGGTTGCCACACAAGGGCTCGTCACCCGGGACTTGCTTCTGGAAATTCCCAACTAACCCAAAGATGCACCGCCTTTCCAGCAGGGAGGGCGGTGCTTCGTGTTTGTTTTCATATGCTTTGCATAACATATGTTTGAACAAGCAAAATTTCCCAAATAATTATATAGGAGGTAAACAATGTCCGATATTTTTCAGGCACTCAAATTCGCCCCGATTGCCGTCGTGGTAATCATTCTTCTCATCCTTATCCTCTCTGGCTATGTCAAGGCGCCGCCCGATGTGGCCTACATCATCTCCGGTTTCCGCAAAACCCGCATTCTGGTGGGCCGAGCCGGCATCAAGATTCCCTTCCTGGAGCGGCTTGACAAACTGTCCCTGCGGATGATTTCCGTGGATGTCAAGACCACGGACTTCGTTCCCAATTCCGAATACATCAACGTCAAGGTAGACGCCACCGTCAAAATCCGCGTTGGCCGCGAGGACGAGCTCATGCAGCTCGCTATGGCCAACTTCCTGAACGCCAAGGAAGAGCAGATTGTTGGCAAGGTCCAGGATACCCTGGAGGGCAACATGCGTGAAATCATCGGTCAAATGAAACTCTCCGAAATGGTCACAGACCGGAAAGCCTTCGGCGAGCGTGTCCAGGAGAACGCCCTGCCCGACCTGCGAAAGATGGGTCTGGAGCTGATTTCCTTCAACGTTCAGTCCTTCTCCGACCAGAATGGTGTCATTGATGACTTGGGCATCGACAACGTGTCCCGAATCAAAAAGGACGCGGCTATTGCCAAAGCAGAAGCCGAGCGCGATGTAGCCATTAAACAGGCCGAGGCGGACCGGGAGGCCAACGATGCCAAGATGGAATCTGAAATGCAGATTGCCCAGAAAAGGAATGAGCTTGCCATCAAGCAGGCGGAGCTGAAGAAAGATGCCGACATCAAACAAGCCGAAGCGGACGCCGCCTATAAGATTCAGGAGAGGGAACAGGCCAAGACCCTCGAAACTGCCGATGTTAACGCCCAGATTG
>OFGA01001605.1_pt1 | contig 15306 bp, 18 predicted proteins | sample 1521471 | NCBI WGS metagenome assembly OFGA01 (sample SAMEA3504086, study PRJEB24116) | mouse gut metagenome | biome: mouse gut; feature: mouse-associated habitat; material: faeces | place: Denmark | collected 2011
TGAGAAACTTGCCCGTGATCGGGGAATCACGGTGGAGGAGATGCGGGAGATCATCTCAGCGCGGATCAGGCGGGGTATGAATGACCCTGACCCCAAGAAGCGGGCGCAGTGGGAGGCGATACCTCATGAGGGGGAGCTTCCCACGCCGGAGGAGTGGCTGTATTATGCGGTGAATTATCTGATTGAGCATGGGGATGGGGATCTGCTGCGGTGGTATCCGAATCTGTGAATGGGCGGCCTTGGAGGGGTGTTCATTTTGGGGGAAATATATTGAGAATATGAGAATAAGAAGCGGGTATGCACACCTTTTGATGTGGTACTCGCTTTTTTGTATCCGTTTTGATTGTATTAAAGTTTGTCGGGGAATATGGAGAAAGAAACAGCCTGGAAAGCAGGTTGTTATGGCTAAAGAATTGAATGCGTTTCGTGCAACGCCGACGGCAGGATTGTAAATAACGTTCGAAAGATTAGATAAATACTTTGAAAGGGGCTATCGGGAAATGAAAAATGTCAAAGTAATTTTTGGTGGTGTCAAAATCACCAATAGAAAATCCGTACTTATTCAATAAAACACGTATATTATTTTTGCAGTTGAGAATATGTAAGTTTTTGGTCTCCTGATAACCGATGAGATCACTATAGGGGATGGTTGTCTCATTCCCGTTATTGGTCATAACGGTTAGATAATCCTGATAGAAAATAGTTGTCCGTTTTGGGGCTTCATTACAACCGTGCGTCATAGCCTTATATTTGCCTTTTCGTCTGGAGCTTGGCAGCATAATTGTCAGCCAGAAGAGCAGCGCTCCCAGGAAAATGCCTTCTCCTAAGAGAAACTTTATTTTCCACAGCGCACATCCCCTTGTCAAATAAAGCGCGTGAAATCGTGATGTGGTTTTCAGCAAGCGGTATTGTTGGTTCCATCCTTCTCCTCCTTTTGTTTTCTTCTGATCCATGCTTCATCGTCCTCGTAAAACGGAGCCTGTTCAGGATAAGAGCGGGCAATCAGTTCTTCGATATGGAAGCTGTTATTTAAAGTATCGTAAAGTAAAAAATCCGCAGTATACAGGATGAACCAGAATCCGGTAAGAGGCAGAAGGACCACGGACCATGGAAGGAAGAGGGCAAGCGCAGCCCAGTAAAGCATCTGAAGCAAGGCGATGCCTAAGACTTTGGGAAAATATCGCAGCATGAATAAAAGGCAGTTTTTAGCGCTCTGGAGGAAGGGCTGTTCAAACAGTACGACCTGCGGCCAGACGATGGAAAACCACATGGTAACGACCAGAATGCTGAACAGGTAGAGGGCAATGGTTCCCCATCCCGGAAAGGAAGCAGACCACCAGAACAGCATAGCCATAAAGATATCGAAACCGAGCAGAAGACAGAATAAGATACCGGGCAGAACGGACTGCCGCCAGTTCTGTTTCCAGGCATGCACATAATCGCGGAAGCATCTTGGCTTCACATCCCGGAGGCTGCGAAAGACAGCGTCATGCATACAGGACAAGGCGGGGCCGGCAAAGATTCCGCCGATAACTCCGGTAAGGATCATGACCAGCAGGCTGGAAGATAAGATGGCATATGCGGCTCCGGTTGCAAAAGGTAAAAAGCAAAGCAAGGTCATCAGATTTGTAAATAGATATTTCCTGATATTCCGTTCTAAAACCTCGGTATATCGTGCAAAACCAGTCAGGCGTTGTCCGGTTGATGTGTATTGAGTCTGCCGAAATAAGAAAGCCATGATAATTCCCTCCTAAGTATTTGTGATTATTTATTGAGTATATTGACAGTTATCTAAGAAGTCTGTCAGTAGTGTGGTCAGATCTCCTTCAAAATCTTTCGTGCAGGTCAGCTCTGCGCATACTGCATTATTATCGTGTACCCCCAGTGCAGATACTCCGTGCTCATAAGGCGAGTCTTCACTGACACAGTCATAAGAAATAACGGTGTATGACTGTCCGTTGCAGGTAATGGTGTCTGTGGTATGGATGCTGTAATTGTCTTCGGCTGAAGCAAGCCATGCCTGACGGTTTTTTTCGGCATCTTTTTCGTCTTTTGTTTCGCTTGCCAGAAGGTATAACTGAGCGTCATAAAGATCTACGGTATCTCCGTCGCTGTTCTCGTATGGGATTGAATTGCCGATAACCCATGTGGCATAATATAGCCCGTCTGCAGAGAGTACGTCTTTGTTATCGAGAAGGGTAAATTCCTTTGGCGCATGAACGGTCATGATTTGACCAATTGTTGTATACTCGTCTTGCCGGGCCGCTCCCTCTCTTGCAGTCTTTGGTGTGGAAGAACAGCCTGTAATAAGTAAAAACAGACAGGAAATCAACAGGACTGTTTTTATTTGGTTTTGGTATTTGTTATGCATTGTATTTTACCTCCTGCTATTTTACGGCGCTGTAAGCTTGTTGCCCCTTTGTCTGCGGCGGGGTATTTGACTGTAATGTATCCCAGATTTGGCTGCACTCATCAGCATAAGGAGTCTGTTTTTTGTTATAAAAGCATCGTCTTCCAAGGTATAGACCGTAATCCCAGGGGATCACTTTGCTCTCTGCGGAAAAATCATATTCATCCGGGCAGCTTCCGTCCGGCATAGCTAATACCTGGAACTCTCTCTGAACTTTTCCTGGATTTTCCATCAGAAAGAAATAACTTGTACAGTCGTCAATGTCTCCGATCAGGGCGATTTCCGCTGCCTGCTGATAGGAAAGACTTTCAGCATCGTCTGTGGAAGCGCCGCTGACAAATTGATTGATTTTTATCAGTATTTTCCCGTCGTGATTGTAGTCCTTAGCCAAGGAAGTAAAGGTATTCTCCAGGGAAGCGGCTGTATCCGCTGACAGGGGAGCATCCCCAATGTAAGCGATCTGGATATCCGGAGTGTCTTTGAACCAGCCAAGGTTGTTTCCGATGATATCTATGGCGATGAAGAACAGGATAACCCCACAGATAACATACCATTTATGATAGTACCACCAGTTTTTCATTTGCGGTTCTCTCCTTCTTGCGGCTCTCTTGTGGTGCCGCCATATGCATAGGATACGGGGAGACATACAAGGGGCGGTTTGGTAGACATATTTTCCTGCAGCAAAAGCTCTACGCACATCTCTGCAATGTCCTGAGCCGGCTGTACAATTGTGGAACAGAAGTAATCGCCGTCTCCAAAAGCCCTTACGCCGTCAAAACCGATAATCTGAACATCCTCCGGTACACGAAGATTCATTTTGCGTAGGATCTTAATCACCTCATAGGCGATATAATCAGTTACGCAGAACAGGCCGTCGAATTCCAGCTTTCCATTAGAAAGATGTTCTTTTAGGAAATCTTCAAATTCACTTAGGGGTTCATCATCCTGCAGAATCTTTTCCGAGAAAGACATACCTCTCACAAGACAGCCGTTCTCGAAACCGGCCTTCCGCTTGTTGGGTTCGCTGTCCAGGGAAGAACCTACACGCAGGAAAGCTACATTCTTGCAGCCGAGATCTGCCAGTTTTTCCACAGCCATTTGGCCGCCGGCGAAGTTGTCGCTTGCAACACAGGGAATGTGCGTTCCCATGGGGCGGTCGATGGATACAAAGGGAATGGTCTCGTCTGGATGCAGATCTGGATTGTAGGTAAGACCGATAATGCCGTCTACTTTATTTTGCTTTGCAATTTTGAGATATTCCTGTTCCATTCTGGAATCGTAGTCGGTGGTACATAAAAGCATCCGGTAGTTTCTCTTTATAAGAGAAGTGTTGATGTGATGCACAAGCTTGGCGAAAAAGGGATTGGATGTATTGGGGATCAGCAGGGCGACGGTATAAGTTTTGTTGGCTTTCAATCCTCGTGCATAACTGTTTACATGGTAATCAAGCTTCTGGATCGCATCTTCCACACGAAGACGATAGGATTCGCCGACCGGTAACCCATTGATAACTTTAGATACGGTTCCCAGTGCAACCCCTGCCTCTAACGCAACATCTTTCATAGTAGGAGCAGGATTTTTCTTACGCATAATGAACACCTCTTTTCTTCGTTTCATGAAATTATTATAATATGATTTCATGTGTTTGTAAAGTATAATTTCATGAAAAAACATAAATTTCATGAAACGTTATATGAAGAACTAATGTACAAAATGCTTAGTTTGTGTTTATATATTTTTAACAAAAATATAAGAAGTGCTGATTTTAGGGATTAAAATGCTTGTAAAATCATATTCCGGGTGTTAATATGTTAAAGAAAAATATATAACGTTTCACGAAAGCCATGGAAATGAACGTTATGCAGAAGGAACGGCCGGTCTGACTGCGAAAGATGAATTCTGCCGGATCAGCAGCAATATATTTCCGGTATATAATAAGGAGGGAGAGATTATATGGCTAGTTCAAAAAGGACATCTGCTCAGACAAAACAGAAATCGGTATGGGAACGCATGGGCGACCATTGGCAGTTGTATGTGATGCTGTCGATTCCGCTGATTTTGACGATTATTTATAAATATGTGCCGATGTACGGTATCCAGATTGCATTCAGGGATTACAAATCCGTGCGCGGGATGTGGGGCAGTGAGTGGGTAGGGTTGAAATGGTTCCAGCGTTTCTTTAGTTCCCCAAACTGTATTCGGATGATCAAAAACACGATATTATTAAGTCTCTATAGTTTATTGTGGAGTTTCCCGATTCCAATTATCCTGTCACTGGCGATCAACCAGCTTAGGTTCAAGAGATTTAAGAGGACTGTACAGACCATCCTCTATGCGCCGCATTTTATATCTATCATGGTTGTCTGTGGTATGCTGCGTATATTCTTAAGTCCGTCAGGCGGTCTGATCAACCTGATCGCTGGAACCGGGATTGATTTTTTATCAGAAGCATCTGCTTTCAGGACGATATATATTGCGTCCGGTATCTGGCAGGATGCAGGATGGGGGATTATCGTTTATATGGCATCCCTTGCGAATATTGATGTTTTCCAATATGAAGCAGCGAAGATCGACGGGGCTTCTTTATTCCAGAGGATCCGTTATATTGATCTTCCGGAGCTGGTTCCACAGATCGTACTTATGCTGATCATGAGCGCAGGTAACTTGATGAATGTCGGATTTGAAAAGGTATTCCTGCTTCAGACGGATCTGAATAAGGCGACCAGTGATGTAATCGCGGTATATGTTTACCAACAGGGTATTGAACATGCCAAATACAGCTATTCTACAGCCGTTGGGTTGTTTAACACCGTAGTCAACGTCATTTTGTTGATCATTGTCAATAAGATAACGAGCAAGATTTCGGAAGATGTAAGCTTTGTATAGGGGGTGCAGCATGGGAAAAAGAAAAAAGACAGGGCAGTTGCATGGTCTATCGGACAGGACCAGCGATATTATTCTGGTAGTGATTTGTCTCATTATTGTATTTTTGGTAGCATATCCGCTTTATTATGTGCTGGTTGCTTCCGTTTCTAATCCTTATGATGTATATGCGGGAAAGACCTTCCTGTTTCCAAGCGGGTTTACCCTGGACGGTTACAAGGCAGTATTTGCAGATAAGAGTATTATCACCGGCTTCCTGAACAGTATCAAATATACGGTAGTCGGAACAATATTTTCCGTAGTAATGATTTATTTATCGGCATATCCTTTGAGCGTTAAGAACTTGCCGGGACGGAAATTCTTAAGTATATTTTTCATTATAACCATGTATTTCGGCGGCGGCCTTATGCCTACATATCTGGTTGTCAGAGACACTGGATTGATCGATACGATGTGGGCAATGTTTCTCCCGGGAGGCGTTGCTGTGGGCAATATGATCATCGTCCGGAATTTCTTTGAACATAGTATTCCGAAGGAAATGATCGAGGCGGCGGAGATTGACGGCTGCTCGAAATGGACGACCTTTATCAAGATCGTGGTTCCGTTAAGTAAATCCATCATGGCGGTTATGGTGGTGTTCAGCATGGTGGCCTATTGGAACGACTGGTTTACAGCCCTCATCTATCTGCCGGGAAAGGAGAATGCGCCGCTGCCGCTGGTGCTGCGTAATATCCTGATTAAGAGTTCGGCGAGCGCGAGCCAGGCAGGTATGATTTCAGGAGGATATGCGGAGCTTAGCAAGCTGACAGAGATGATCAAATTTTCCTCGGTTATTGTGGCGGCTCTTCCAATGCTGATTATTTATCCTTTCGTCCAGAAATACTTTGAAAAGGGCATGATGGCAGGCGCAGTTAAGGGTTAACATGTGGATATGGATTTTTCGGAAAAGGAGATGGGATAATTGAAGAGATGGAAAAGAGTGGTTTCCTGTATGCTGATAGCGGGTATGACGGCATCGATGGCGGCATGTGGGAATAAAGCTGAAAATTATTATGAACCTGGCGTCACCAACACAGATACTTCTCAGACAGATTTTACGATTATGGGAGGGATCAGTGCATTAAGTCCTGGATATGAGGACAATGAAGTGCTAAATCAGATGCAGGAAGAGGCGGGGATTAAGATTAACTGGAATGTAATGAGCGATTCCCTTGCCGAGCAGGTAAATATCCGGATTGCAGGAAGGCAGCTTCCAGATGCATTTATGGCGGTCGGATTCAGCAATTATGACATTACCACCTATGGAAGCGATGGTGCGTTCATTGATCTGAGTCCGTACCTGACGGAGGAATATATGCCGAACCTGTCAAAGATCCTGGATGAGAACCCGGATATCCGGAGTGCGATCACCATGAGCGACGGCGGTATCTACGGCCTTCCTTCCGGAGAGAGGATGGGAACTGCCGGTATTGGGGCCAGGGAGGATTATAATATTTACCAGTTCCCGCAGTTTGCCATGATCAACAAAGCATGGTTGGATGAACTGGATATGGAGGTCCCTACGACTTTGGATGAGCTGCATGACGTTCTAAAAGCATTTGAAGAAAATGATATGGCAACTTATTATGGGAATGAGGAAGGCAGCACAATTCCGATGAGTACAGGTTTTGACCAGTGGTGCTGGGGACAGAATGTTTTCTATGCAGGATTTGGATTTACCAACTGGCCGAATGACGTGATTAATGATTTAGAGTTAAATGCCGACGGAAAAGTTGATTTCGTGTGTGCAGATGAGAAATACCGGGATGCGCTGACCTATTTCCATGACTGGTATGACGAAGGATTGATGGATGTTGAGATGTTCAGCCAGGATGACAAGCAGCTGATGGCAAAATGTCAGCAGGGAAAGGTTGGAGTAGGTACCTGGTGGTGGTTTGATTTGTGGGGAGACCATAAGGATGATTATGTATATCTGCCGGTTCTTGACGGCCCGGACGGAACCCATAATGTGACCTTGCGATCTGCGCCGCCGCTTAGCTGCGGAAACTTGAGTATTACGTGTGCATGCAAGAGTCCGGCCAACCTGCTTAAATTTTTTGATCAGTGGTATGACCCGGAAAATGTAATGCAGTTACAGTACGGCCCGATCGGGACTTACTTTACCAGGCAGGATGAAGACGGAGTATGGCAGAGCATTACGGAAGAGGATGCACAGAAGGAATATGGGAAGAGTGTTGCGGAGCTGAAGGGTGTAAGTGAAGTATATGGACCGAAGCTGATCCTGAGCAACTACTATGGTTCCACTTTTGCGCTGGAGGATGCCGCAGTTATCCGATTGACGGATTTATACGAGGCCTGGATGCCTTATGTGGATGAGAAGGATGCATATCCGACAGACTGTGTATTTACAGAGGAAGAGCTGGATGTGATCGACCGTTATAAGACAGATTTTGAGAATGCGGTATCCGAACAGGAGGGTCTGTGGATCAAGGAAGGCGGGCCTACGGACGGCGAGTGGGACGCCTATGTGAAGAAACTGAAAGATACATGCGGTATGGAGGAACTTTTGAAGGTATACCAGGATGCATATGATCGATATATGGAGGCGCGGTAGACTGGAAATCGGGAAAAAATAAAGTTTTGGAGGTAAGTGTTGTATGACGAGCCAGACATTGCGTGAAGCTAGAAAATATGAAGAGGCTTTTGAGAAAACGATAAAGAAAGAAGAACGCCCGGAAATTCATTTGACTCCCCGTACAGGCTGGATGAATGACCCAAATGGATTTTCCTGGTATAAGGGTCAGTATCATATGTTCTATCAATATTATCCATATGAATCCAAGTGGGGACCGATGCACTGGGGACATGCGGTGAGCAGAGATCTTCTGCATTGGGAATATCTTCCGGCAGCACTTGCCCCGGATGAATTTTACGATATGGACGGCTGCTTTTCCGGAAGTGCGATAGAACTTCCGGATGGCAGACAGATGTTGATGTATACGGGTGTATCGAAAGAGCATAAGAATTACGGTCCCAATATGGACGTGCTGCAAACCCAATGTATAGCAATAGGCGATGGAATGGATTATGAAAAATATGAACAGAATCCAGTCCTGGATGGTGAGGATTTGCCGGAAGGAGGCAGCAGGGCTGATTTCCGGGATCCAAAGATATGGAGGAAAAGAGACGGAACTTATTGTTGTATCATAGGAAACCGTCCGGCAGACGGAAGCGGGCAGATTCTTTTATATACCAGTGAGGATGGATTTCATTGGAAATACAAAAGCGTACTTGTCTCTAATTTTAATCGGTTTGGGAAGATGTGGGAATGCCCGGATCTCTTTGAACTGAATGGGAAATGGGTACTGCTTACCAGTCCCCAGGATATGCTTCCGGAAGGATTTGAGTACCATAATGGAAACGGAACACTTTGCCTGATCGGGGATTTTGATGAGGATGCGGGAGTATTTAAGGAAATGCATAACCAGTCTGTGGACTATGGGATTGATTTTTATGCGCCACAGACGGTACTTACACCGGATGGGAGACGGGTCATGATCGGGTGGATGCAGAACTGGGATTCTTGCGGTATTCGTTCACGGGAAGAACCGTGGTTCGGTCAGATGAGTCTTCCGAGAGAACTGTTTGTAAAAAACAACAGGCTCTACCAGATGCCGATAAAGGAGCTGGATGCAATGAGGCATAACAGGGTGGAGTATACTGGTGTTACAGTTGCTGAAACAGTCTGGCTGGACGGCATTAAGGGCAGAAAGCTTGATATGGAGCTGACCATCCGTCCGGGAGACCCGCAGGAGTTGTATCAGAAATTTGCAGTTCGTTTTGCCCAGAATGAGAGATATCATACTTCATTAAGCTTCCGGCCAAGGGAATCCATTTTGAAGATTGACCGCAAATTCTCTGGTTCCAGGAGAGCCAGCATTCACCAACGCCGCAGTCTGGTGAATATGGTAGATGGGGAACTGAAGCTTAGGATCATTCTGGATCGGTTCAGCGTAGAAGTTTTTGTGAATGACGGGGAGCAGGTATTGTCTGCAACTATGTATACAGACCAGGAGGCAGACCGGGTATCATTCTTTGCGGATGGAACGGTAAATATGGATGTGGTGACGTATGAGTTGCTTCATTTTACTGTAATCCAGGATCAGATATGATGCTGACAGAAGATGAGATTCCGGAGGATGTGATTGAAGATTCTAAAATATTTCATTTTGGTACTCTTTCAATGACTCATACGGGAGCGCGCGCGGCAACAAAAAAGCAGTCCGTATTGCAGAAGAGGCAGGAGTTTTGATTTCCTTTGATCAAAATATATTTTGAAGATTGCTGATAATGAAATACGGTGACTTACCAGGGGATTGGATGAATGAAAGGTACCAGATTCCATTAATTTTGGTTTCTATGGGAAAGCAGGGAAGCAGGACATATTACAAAGGATGCATGGTAGAAGCGGCTCCTTTTTTGCAGGAGAATACGATTGAAACAGCGATGGTTCTTTTTGATGCTTGGGTAATTCCGTTATTCTCGTTTTGCTCTGTCAACAAATTTGTTTGGCATACAGCAAATTCGGAAATGGAGCCAGTCAGCGGCACAGAGAAACCGGCGTGACCTATGCCACGCCGGTTTTGCCGGAAACTTCATATACTTTCTTGTACAGGAAGAAATTATCTCATGGAGCCTCCGGTCAGGATGGACTTCACATGATCGATCTCCTGCTGTGAAGCCTTCGCAGCAGGTACATAGTAACTCTTCTCCCTTGCAACCTGGTAGAGCTTCTCCTGAGACATCTCGCATTCGTTGCGCATCTGTTTCAGGCATTGCTTCAGTTCCTTGTTCTCTGTCTGCGGAATCATCTCTCCAAAACGGGTCAGTTCGCCGTTGACGCCTGTTAAGGCGTCGCTTACCATTGTTTTCTCGTCTAACATATCTGCGTACCTCCTATAAGAATTTCATTAGATCCTGTTTGTTTTTCATTGCGGAATTTGCGGCATCCTGGAAAAGCTTCTTAACCTCTGGGTCTTGTGCCTGAGAAGCATAGTCCTGCAGCTTGCAGTGGCAGGTGTCGTATCCTCCGATCAGGTGGCGCAGGTTTTGTAAATCGAGTACTGATAATTCGGACATATCTGTTTCCTCCTTTAACTAATTTCGGGATTATTGTGTCCGAGGTTTGGGAGAAATATACTGTATGTTTTTAGCGTTTTTTGATTTTTCAATAAATTCACAGAAAAGATTTTCCATGGAGGGGAATGCCTGATACATGCATTCAGGGTGCCACTGGACGCCGATCACAAATGAATGTATTTCAGATTCGATTGCTTCTACTATGCCGTCGGATGCGACGGCGGAGGTTTTCAGATCCTTGCCCAGATTTCGGATACACTGATGATGGAAGCTGTTGACATACTCATTTTTATTGAGAATATTAGATAGTATGCTATCTTCTAAAACGGTGATCCGGTGACAGGGATCCGAGCGGTCGGACGTTAGCTGCATATGATTCAGGGAGGCGGGCCAGCGAAGGGAGATATCCTGGAAGATATTTCCTCCAAGGGCAATATTAAGGACCTGCATACCGCGGCAGACGGCAAGGATCGGAAGCTTTAAGGACAGGGCGTATTTCATAAAAGAAATGTGAAAGTGATCGGTATGAAAGTCGGTATGTCCATGGTCCGTCATTAATTCTTCGCCGAACAGGAGAGGGGTCACGTCATCTCCGCCGCAGAATAAGAAGCCGTCGCACAGCTTCCCGTAGCGGGAATAGATACTCTCATCATGCGTGCAGGGAAGCACGACGCAGATACCGCCGGCATCTTCGACTGCCTGTATATATGTCTGGGGTACGAACTGCCGTCTATCCATGTATCCGCAGGATACGATTCCGATAACTGGTTCCATAGATTCCTCCTTTATGTCAGGATATGTTCTTCGGAAATCCGGTATACGCGATAATACCTGTTGTAGAGGATATGAGGCAAGATGAGAAGATATGAGGAGAATTATTCAGAACTGTTACTGCGAAGTAGCGAATAAGCAGCCATGCCTGCATGGAGATTTGGCTGAAGAAGGATGGGAATATGAATAAATGAGGCTGCCGAGGAATAATCTTGCAAATTAATTCCCGGCAGCCTCAATAAGCTTTGAAGCTATTACTGAGCTTTTCCGGCTTCCTGCATCTTCATTGCCCGAACCTTAAGCGGCAGTCCGAACAAGTTGATGAATCCATCCGCGTCGTGATGGTCGTACAGATCTCCGGTCGTGAAGCTTGCGAGGGACTCGCTGTACAGGGAGTACGGAGAAGTGGTTCCGGCTTTGATGATGTTGCCTTTATATAACTTGAACTTCACTTCACCGGTCACATATTCCTGGGTGCTCTCTACGAACGCCTGAACGGCTTCGCGAAGCGGTGTGAACCATTTGCCCTCGTATACGATCTGAGACAGCTTGTTGCCCATCTCTTCTTTTACTTCGTAAGTAGCGCGGTCTAATACCAGCTCCTCTAACTGCTGATGTGCCTCGTAGAGGATGGTTCCGCCGGGAGTCTCATATACGCCGCGGGACTTCATGCCTACTACGCGGTTCTCTACGATATCGCAGATGCCGATCCCGTGTTTGCCGCCAAGCTCATTGAGCTTACTGATGATATCGGATACTTTCATCTCTTCTCCGTTAATGCTCTTCGGAACGCCCTTTTCAAATGTCATGGTGACATATTCGCCCTCGTCAGGCGCTTTCTCCGGTGTCACGCCAAGCACTAACAGATGGTCATAATTCGGCTCGTTGGCAGGATCTTCCAGTTCCAGACCTTCATGGCTGATATGCCACAGGTTACGGTCGCGGCTATAGCTTGAGTCGGCGGAGAAGGGCAGGTTAATGCCGTGCTGCTTGCAGTATTCGATCTCTTCCTCGCGGGAGTTCATAGTCCATATGTCGGTCATTCTCCATGGAGCGATGATCTTGAGGTCGGGAGCCAGCGCTTTGATACCAAGCTCAAAACGGATCTGGTCGTTGCCCTTGCCGGTTGCGCCGTGGCAGATAGCGGAAGCGCCTTCCTTTCTTGCAACCTCGACCAGTGTCTTAGCGATCGCCGGACGGGCCATAGAGGTTCCGAGCAAATATTTGTTCTCATAGACAGCATGGGCCTGTACGCACGGTACAATGTAGTTATCGCAGAAATCGTCAATGATATCTTCGATATACAGCTTGGAAGCGCCGGATAATTTGGCGCGTTCTTCCAAACCGTCTAATTCTTCGCCCTGTCCGCAGTTAATGCAGCAGCAGATAACTTCGTAATCAAAATTCTCCTTAAGCCATGGAATAATGGCTGTGGTGTCAAGTCCGCCGGAATATGCCAGTACAACTTTCTCTTTCATGGTAGAATGTCCTCCTTTATATGTACCTTTGCTGATTTTGTATATTATGCAAGAAATACTATAACGCATTTTTTATAATTATGCAAGAATAAATTGATATTCCTTTAATCCTGTAACCGCTTATAATAGGTATCGGCAGTATACAGCGCCGCCGCCGGATTGTGCCCGAGTACCCGGTCTTTTGTTATCATGGTGGTTGTGATTGCTTCGGAATATTTGTAAAACAGGCTGTCGTGGCCTACGCACAGTCCGACTACTACGTTCAGATCCGTCTTCGCATGGTTCAGCATCTTCGCCTGAAGGATCGGATTGCACATATTGATCCCGACTTTATTGCATTTTTCAGGAATCCCGACGTCTGATTTGGGGGTGGAACCTGCCTTGCAGGAGATTCCGCAGACTTCAAATCCATGCTTCCTGAAAATTGAGGCCAGAGTCCGGCTCTCCTTTAGAAGACCTACGCAGGTGGCAATGCCTATTTTTTTCGCTCCGATCCTCTGCGCGAAGTCCATGATCTCCTCGACCCGTGTATACTGGCAGTAATGCTCATATTCGACTTCTGCCGCCGCAGTCATGACCTTGTGGTTTCCTTCTTCCTTGTAGCATTCCATCGCTTCCTGGTAAACGTCCTGATCCATATGCACAGTCGGGCAGAATTCTGGGTAAGCCTTGTCCATCCTGTCGCAGTTTTTTACGGTGCAGTCGATACACGACATATTTTCTGGTTTCATCGATATTCCTCCGATCCTTTGATAATTAGGAGGATACTTTCCCTCCGGTCATAACAATTATAATGCATTGTGCCTAAATTTGCCATATGTTCTCAGGCAAAATCAGCAGAGTGAGTAAAAATACAAAAAGGTGTTGAATATTATACATATAAGTTGTATAATTATGCAAATGTCGGTTTACAGATATCAGGATAGCATTTCGTTTGAGTTATGCTGGACAAAAGAGGTGTTTTGGTTTATATTGATTGGGGTTACCTGAATATAGAATAATATAATGAAGATACGGCATGGAAAGGATGCAGGACAGATGATTAAAGCAGGGATTATCGGAGCGACCGGGTATGCGGGCGGAGAATTGGTGCGTATACTGGCGGGGCATAAGGATGTTGAGATTATATGGTATGGTTCCAGAAGTTATATTGATAAGAGGTATGCCGATGTATACCGGAATATGTTTCAGATCGTAGATGACAAATGTATGGATGATAATATAGAAGAACTGGCGGGGCAGGCGGATGTGATCTTCACGGCTACTCCGCAGGGGTTTTGCGCTTCGATGATGAATGAGGAGATATTGAGCAGGACGAAGATCGTCGATCTGAGCGCGGACTACCGGATCAAGGATGTCGCTGTATATGAGAAATGGTACGGCATTGAGCATAAGAGTCCGCAGTTTATTGAAGAGGCGGTCTACGGGCTGTGTGAGGTGAACCGGGGGGATGTGAAGAAGGCGAGGCTGGTTGCGAATCCGGGGTGCTATACGACCTGCTCGATCCTGACGGCTTATCCGCTGGCGAAGGAAGGGCTGATCGATATGAACACGCTGATCATTGACGCCAAGTCAGGAACTTCCGGCGCCGGGAGGGGAGCGAAGACTGCGAACCTATACTGTGAGGTCAATGAGAATATCAAGGCTTACGGTGTCGCATCCCACAGGCATACGCCGGAGATCGAGGAGCAGTTGGGATATGCGGCGAATGAGCAGGTGGTGATCAATTTCACTCCGCATCTGGTTCCTATGAACAGGGGGATCCTGGTTACGGAGTATGCATCTTTGAAGAAGGACGTCACATACGAAGATGTGAAATCAGTCTACGACAGATACTATCAGAATGAGAAGTTCGTGCGTGTGCTTGACGAGGGAGTCTGCCCGGAGACGAAATGGGTGGAGGGCAGCAATTATGTGGATATTGGTTTCAAGATCGATCCGAGAACGAACCGTATCATCATGATGGGAGCTATCGACAATCTGGTGAAGGGCGCTGCGGGACAGGCTGTGCAGAATATGAATCTGATGTTTGGGCTTCCTGAGTGGGAAGGACTGGAATTGATCCCTGTGTTCCCATAGGCATCAGGAAAGAGAGGCAGAGTATGATTCGGACGATGACAATGGAAGATTATGAAGGTGTGTACGCGCTCTGGACGAAGATCCGGGGATTCGGATTGAGAAGCGTGGATGATTCCCGGGAAGGGATAGAACGTTTCCTAAGGAGGAATCCGACCACCAGCGTTGTGGCGGTGGAGGATGGGAAGGTAGTCGGAAGCATCCTGTGCGGCCATGACGGAAGGCGGGGATGTCTGTACCATGTGTGTGTGGACGAAGGATATCGAAGACGCGGGATCGGCAAGGCCATGGTAGTCAAAGCCATGGAAGAGCTTGAAAAGGAAGAGATCAATAAGGTCTGCCTGATCGCATTTACGAGAAACGATATCGGGAATGCATTCTGGAATACGATAGGATGGACGAAGAGGCTGGATCTGAATTATTATGATTTTGTGCTGAATGAGAAGAATATCACGGCATTTAACGAGCAGTAACGGCAGAAAGCCGAATAAGAATATATAACTTCTCGGAATCTCAATGAATGAGATTCCAGCCGAAGATTGACAACTG
>OFGA01001606.1_pt1 | contig 15296 bp, 9 predicted proteins | sample 1521471 | NCBI WGS metagenome assembly OFGA01 (sample SAMEA3504086, study PRJEB24116) | mouse gut metagenome | biome: mouse gut; feature: mouse-associated habitat; material: faeces | place: Denmark | collected 2011
GGGAGGCCGCGAAATCCAATACCTTGTTTATGACCTCCAAATGGGTGCTCTTCTCCCTGACCACTCCTTTTTTCCCAACCTTTTCCCGGCCGGCCTCAAACTGCGGCGCAGATATGTGCGCAATATAACGGCAGCCCTGAGCTACCAGATGCTCCATTGCGCTCGCGCCGCCCGCATACGTATCCGTACAGATAGAATCAATGCCAAATGCGGAAAAATCCCGCTCCATAGTAACCAGCGGAATTGCTTTCGGACCCATGGACAGCTGTTCCAAAAGCTCGGCCGCATAGGCTTCTTTCTGAGATTCCTGAATTACGGAACTCAGGATAATCCCGTCCACACAGCTTTCCACCAAAGCGGACATTGCCTGGCGCTCCACCTTAATGCTGCCGCTTGAGTCCATCAAGTTTACCGCATATCCGCTTTTGTTAGCAATTCTGCAGATCTCTTTGATGACATAGGGAAAAAACATTCCGCACATGTCAAGTACAATTACACCGATTTGCCGGGTCTTCTGACTTTTAAGATTCTTGGCAAATATATTGGTCTTATAATTCAGCTCCTTTATTGCCTGCTCCACGCGCTGAGCCGTATCCGGGCTGACATTTTTTGTATGATTTACTACATGGGACACCGTAGATATGGAAACCTTTGCTTTTCTAGCAACATCCTTAATTGTTGCCATATGCTTCTCCTCCGTTATTCTAAAAGAATATCTTTATTATAATATATCCCCTTTGGGAAAACAAGAGATACTGCCTTCCCCGCACAAAGGTGCTGTGCTCTTACTGTCTGTGCCAGATATTGTCTGATTTTTTATAATATCAATCATCCGGTCAAGCAGCTCCAGACGTACCTCTTTTTTCCAGCCGCTTTGCTCCAGGAGCCGTTCAATCAGTTCCGCATAAAATTGATTTGCCGCCTGACATACAATTTTGCCGGCTTCCGCCCTGTCACCCTCAATCCTGCAATTTACAGTATGCTTTCTCATACTGGCCCGGTCCTCTTTTTCGATATTGATACATTCTATGCGGTTACTGCCCGTACTCTTTCCGAAAAGTCCCGGCTTCTTACCAGGTCTTCGTTTTCTTCGTTCCTCAAAGGTTTCCGCTATTGAACCATCGGTAAATCTACATTGCTTTCACTAATCTGCGGCCTTCTTAAGCCGGAGGAGGGAACCGTCTCTTTTCTGGGAAGGCCTCTCAAGGAGGCAGGCGCCAACATTGGATATATGCTGCAGAAGGATCACCTGTTTGAATGGCGTACGGTCTACAGCAACGTGACCCTCGGCTTGGAGATACAGAAAAAATTAACCCCCCGGCATTTATCCTCTGTGGATCATATGCTGGAGGTCTATGGTCTCTCCTCCTTTAAGGATGCCAGACCCTCACAACTCTCCGGAGGCATGCGTCAACGGGCAGCACTGATACGCACCCTGGCTCTGGAGCCGGATCTTCTGCTTTTGGATGAGCCTTTCTCCGCTTTGGATTACCAGACAAGGCTTTCCGTCTGTGACGATATTGCAGCAATTATTAAAAAAGAGGAAAAAACAGCGATTCTTGTTACGCATGATCTGTCCGAAGCCATCAGCATGGCAGATCAGGTTCTTGTACTGTCCAAACGCCCCGGACGGGTACAAAAATTGGTTCCCGTAACCTTTGCCATGGAGGAGCGCACGCCCATGCGTTCCAGAAATGCACCGGAATTTAAGGACTATTTTAATCTTATCTGGAAGGAGTTGAATATAAGTGGCTGAACCATCCCTTGCACAACAGAGCTTTCTGGAACAGAGAAAGCGTAAGCTGCGGGCTATTACCTTTGCCCGTATTTTTATTTTTCTTCTCTTTCTGCTTATCTGGGAAATGAGTGCCCGGCTTCATGTGATTGACGCCTTTATTTTCAGCAGTCCCAGCCGTGTTTACAAAATGTTTGTATCTATGGCCATGGATCACTCTATTTTTCTGCACATGGGGGTTACTCTGGCGGAAACACTGATTAGCTTTCTCCTGGTTTTTCTGTTCAGTCTCCTGACTGCCGTTTTGCTGTGGCTCTTTCACAGCCTTTCCAGGGTACTGGAGCCTTATCTGGTAGTGCTCAACAGCCTGCCCAAATCCGCCCTTGCGCCTCTTCTTATCGTATGGCTGGGAGCTAATATGAAAACCATTGTTGTGGCCGGTATGTCGGTGGCTGTGTTTGGAAGTATTCTTACCATATATACGGGATTTTCCGAAGTAGATCCGGAGAAGATCAAGCTCATTCGGACCCTGGGAGGCAATCGCCGGGATGTACTTGGAAAGGTGGTTCTTCCAAGCTCCATTCCTATTTTTATCAATACCATGAAGGTGAATATCGGCCTTTGCCTGGTGGGGGTGGTAATCGGGGAATTTATCGGCAGCCGGCAGGGGCTGGGGTATCTGATTATCTACGGAAGCCAGGTGTTTCAGCTTGATATGGTGCTGATGTCGATTGTGATTCTCTGTGTGATGGCTATGATTCTTTACCAGGGGATAAACCTTGTGGAGAAGCACTGTCTGAAGCGGTTTTGACAGCTCCGGGAATGTTCCGCTTTTGTTTTGCAGTTCTTTGTTGTTTTATCTAATAAATCAGGAGATGCAAAAAGCACCTCCTGGACTACATATTTCTATTGCATATAATATATTTTTCTTTGATTTTCCGGATGTCAGACCGCTGTGCCAATCAGAACCTTTTTTCCGCAAAAAGCAAAGCCGTACTTGCGTATTTTTTCTCGGGATATTCCCTTTTCCATCAGAATCGTTTCATATTTTTTCTTTTCTATCTGTTGCAGCGCCGCCTTCACGGTATCCGCAAGCTCCTTTTCATCCTCCATATCCTGTACTTTGAATTCCAGTATAATTCCGTCATCATCCTTTTTAGGCTCTAGCATCACGTCATATCTTCCAAAGCCGCTTTCACGATTGGAAGTTACCGCATAGCGGTCAGCTAAGTCTACTAACAGTCCCAATACAAAGCCATGGTAGAAACGCTCCGGTTCCGCAGCCTCTGAGGGTTTGTTCCCCGTATCAAAAGCACTGAACATCGCAAGCGCCATTTTATTCATATAATAATTCATTGCTTTCAAATCATCCGCCAACAATGCTTTGATAAAATCATTATAGTTTTCATCCTGCTCTGAAAACCATCCCCGAATCATATTTTCAAACATCATCCGTACTTCCCGGTTTGTCAGGGCCAGAGTATGGTACCAGCGTCCTGCTGTTTCCACATATTCTACCTGAAGAACCTTCAGGTAACCGCTTGCAAGGAGGAGACTCCAGACAGAGTTTCTTTTTGTATTCAATTCTCCATACACAATCTGCTCATCAATCTCCACCCGAAAAGCCTCACCGCGCATCAACCCCTCAAGCCTTTGCTTAACCTCCTTGCTTCCCTCTCGAATCAGCTTTCCTGCCAGGCTGTTGGAGCTGGAATTTGCCCAATATGCTCCCACCTTTCTTTTATCCAAATAGTTTAAAACAGACCAGGGATTATAAATATCCGTATGATTCCCAAAGATAAATCCATCGTACCAGTTTTTAACCTCTTGCTTTCTGTCCGACATTCCGAATTCATCCAATGCAGTGAATACTTCTTCTTCCGTAAACCCAAAGCAATCGGCATACTTTTCCGAGGTAGTTGTCACCACCTCCAGATTATTCAAATCCGAAAAAATAGATTCCCTGCTCACTCTTGTAATCCCTGTCATAATAGCCCTATTCAGATAGGGATTCGTCTTAAAGGTTGAGTTAAACAGACTTCTGGTAAAGGAAACCAGCTCTTCCCAATATCCGTTTACATATGCCTCCTGCATAGGAGTATCATACTCATCCAGAAGAATAATCACCTTTTTATGATAATATTTATATAAAAACCTTGATAACTGGTGAAGAGCCATCGTAGCCATAATCTCTGGCATACCTTTGGAAATACTGCGAAAATCTTCTTTTTCGTCGAATAACAGAGCATCGCCCTCCAACAAAAAACTATACTCATAATACAGATTTGTAAAAATCTGATTTATTCTCTGTACTGTTGACTCATAGCTGGTTTCTTTTACATTGGCGAATGAAAGACTAATCACCGGGTAAGTTCCCTGCAGCTTTCTGTACTTTTCATCTTCCCAGATAGAAAGTCCCTCAAACAGCTCTCCCCGTCCGGCATATTTTATGGAAAAGAACTGCTCGGTCATGCTTATAGTTAATGTTTTTCCAAAGCGCCTAGGACGGGTAATCAGGGTAACATCATCCAGATTTTCCCACCACTCTTTTATAAACTTTGTTTTATCTACATAAAAACATTGTCTTTGTTGTATTTTTTCAAAGCTTTGCAGCCCAATCCCTACAGTTCTCGCCATATGCCACACCTCCCCGTCTTCCACACTTTTATCTTACCATAGTTTGGGTACATTATCCAACATCTTTTCTCGTCCACCCTTCTATCAGCTACGCTAGCTCTTCTTCCAGCTTGATATGGTGCTGATGCCGATTGTGATTCCCCATGTAATGGCTATGATTTTTTTCCAGAGAATCAATTATTCGGAGATATATTGTCTGAAGCGGTTTTGACAGCTCTGGCAATGTTCCGTATATATTTTACAATTCTTTGTTGTTTTCCCGTCAAAATTTTAAATACCTGCCAGATGCATTTGCTCCGGCAGGTATTGTTAGTTATTATTCTTTTTTGCGAAACTGCATCCTTATCAGACAAATGATAAGAATCAGCAGCAAGCAGGCAATTAAGGTTGCTATCATATAGAATGCAATCTCGGCAGTATCACCTGTCTTTACGCCTGATGTACGTGTTGTGTTTGAATTGGTAGCTTTCGTTGAATTATTGTTGGTATTATTTTTGTTATTATCATTATTCGTTCCGTTATTAGTACCATTGTTCGTTCCATTATTATTTCCTGAACCATTATTCGTTCCATTGTTGTTCCCATTATTATCACCATTGGGATCGTTGGTATTGCCGTCGTTGGTACCATTGTTGTTACCGCCATTATTCCTTGTTGCTGTCCATCCGATAGTTACCGGCGACAAACTGGTAATCTGGAAACGAACACCGTCATCCACTCTAGCTACTTCATTCCAGCCCCGGGTCTCCACATTTCCCGGACTTGTGCCCGGCTGATCAAGATGAATGTCCTCTGTAAACATATGAGCAGCTACAAAGGAAGTTGTTTTTGAGGTTCCTGCCGGGTAAGGTATGGTAACAGTCAGCGCCCCCCACGGGAAATCGGCTATCTGCTGGTCGGTTAACGGAGAGCCGTCTATGTTGGTAAGTAAAATATCATATGTTGCAATATTCTCTTTGGAAACCTCCTTGCCCACGTTCTGAATCTGTGATTCCAGCTCACTTATTACCTGCTGCTCCGTACTATATCCGGCTCCGCCCTCTTTCAGCTTCTCCATTGTGGACGCGTCTACAGTACCCGGCTTAACAGATACCTTATAGTTCGGACTGAGAACCGCCGGAAGACTCTTATTCTGGATGACATAATTATCCTTATCTTCCCCATTTGGCCTTGGGCCGTCTATGGTTATCTTGCTCTTATCTGCGCTCAGATCCAATCGATTGTAAGCAATTACCATATCATCGTCTTTCAGATTATTTTCAATCGTGGCTCTGTCTTCCTCCGTCTCACCCTCTTCCAAACGATACTTGGTCTTAAGTCCTCCTACTACCGAAGCTGTTCCATCCTCTGTGATGACCAGTACCATATGCTCCGTATCCCATTCCAGTTCTCTTTGTTTAATTTCCATCTGGCCCGGAAGCACCTTGATCCGGTAGTTATCCTTAGTGGGATCATTGGCATCATCCACCCAGGTGATCATTGTCACTTCATATCTGCCGCATTTCTCACCCTTTTCATCTCTCTGCAATGCTCCCATCAGCTTCCCGTCTTCGCCCATATCCTGTGGCAGAAAGCCTTCGGCCTTGTACATGAGATTTGCCTCTGTGGTAATCTGAAACTGCTCCCATTCTTTCGGGTCATCTGCTCCGTAAAACTTTTTCAATGACCTGTCAACGGTTATAGTAGCATCCTTTGGTTCTATCCTTATCAGCTGAAGCTGTTCACACCCCAAATAATCCTCAGAAGACGGAAGCTTTGCCTTAATGATGTACCAGCCCGCATTCTTAGGCGCAGCCAACCCTGCTGCTTCCAGATCTTTCTGTATGCTATCCAAGCCTGAAACATCTGTAGTCTTCTTTTCATAAGCTTCATGTACTGCCGCGTCCGTTCCCTTATACCATTCGTAGCCCGGCTCCTTTTCGTTGGTATTTTGAATTCTGATATCTGTATCAATCTTTGGCATCACCAAAGGTTCAGCATCATAAACATGAGCAACACTGTAATAATTCCCGTCAAATGCAATCTTTGACACGCGTCTCTTTATAATCAGCTTTTTATCCGCGTACCAGCCTTCTAATCTTCCGTTAAAATATTGACAATTCGCATCTGTATCATTTTCTTCTCGTATTAATTCTTTATGCTGATCCTGTGGTGTACCATTTGAATGATATCGTTTCCACGTACCGTCTGTCCGCTTATGCTCATATACTGCAGTCAGCCTGTAAATCTCATCATATGCTGTAGCCTCACTGTCTAAATTATCCGGATCTACTTTTGGCTTAAGAATATAATTCTGATTCTCTGTCGGAATAGTAAAGGTCACTTCTTTTACACCCTTATTATTAAGAACAGGCATCTGACCTATACTCTTTCTTGATGTAGAAACAGTGGGGTTATCCTTTTCATATGCATCCCAATACAAGGTTACTCTACCAGTAGAATCCTTTTCATCGAATATAGCTATCTTAACTGTAGCTGTGATAGGCTCCTTATTCTCATATACTGCTGACACACCCTCTCCATACTTTTCCCTTGCTGTTTCGTCATCCCCCTTGTCAGTTACTATAGACATACTCCATGGGAACACGGTAAATCCAATCTCAGCTGACTGTTCATTATTAGTGTTTTCAGTACCATCCTTAATATAATAAATAAGTTTATAATCTCCTGGCTCCTCAATATCCCGAACTTCTTTTGTAGCTGAGGGCGTAACAGGATCAGCCGGGTTATTTCCAGGTGTCCAACCGCCAGATGAATCCTCTGATTTTGCTTCCCTTGTCAACATCATGCTTTTTAAAGTAGCCTTTACATCCACCTGAAACTCAGCATCATTAATCGGCCATGTTCCCGCAATGGAAACCTTACCATTTGTCTTGCTTGTATCCTCTGTATCTTCTCCCTTTGCGCTCTCCAGAATCCAGTCTCCGCCTACCTGCTGGCCTAAAATCTCCTGGGTGTGAGGAGTTCCGTCATAATCAAATAATCTGTTCTCGTCCCCATCAATAGACAGCATATCGGGCTCAAGTCCAGTAAAAATAAATGTTCCGCCTCCAGTCAAATGGATACCATTGACTCCCGGAGTACCCATACAGTTACTCTTTCGGATTGTCAGAGACCCCTCATTTTTCAATGTTACATTCTTACCTGTTGCACATTGCAAAAGGCTTCCCGACTCAACTACAATCGTTCCTGTGTTTTCATTATTCGCACCACCTGCTGTTATTGTCACAGAACCTGAATTAATCGGAGATTTTCCAATCGTCAGATTATTTATATTGTTCAAAATCGCTGTTTCTACAGCGCCGCCCTCATCGACTGTCAGCTCTCCCTGATTCTCCAGCGTTCCGGTGCCTGTCAATTTGGTGTTCAATCCATTGACTGTCAGCGTCGCTCCGCTGGCATTCTCAACATCTTTTGTTTCTGCAACTGCTCCGCTGAGCATTTTAAAAATTCCTCTGTTATCAATAACCTGGTCCCATGTTCCATCTTCATTTGGGTTTTTCGCTTGATTAACTACTACTTTTCCTTCATCAAGAGTTACTGTCTTGCCGCTGCTGTTCAGAAAACGTCCATATACAGTCAAAGAACTGACCGCCGTTCCACCAAGCTCCTTTTTCCCCAGAATATCAACAGTTCCATTATTAATGAAATTGTTGGTTGTCATTTTGCTGGACTCTGATATGGTAATCTTTTTGCCATTCTCAACATCTCCGTCAACTGTTAGCTGGCTTTGGTCTGCTATTGATAGTTCATTGCCATTCTGAAACGCCCCAACACATGTCAGATTTGCTCCCTTTGTCAAATTAAGAGTACCATTATTCACCATAACTTTCTGAACGACATTTTTATTTGAACATGTCAATTTCACTGTATTTTGGGTGGATAAATTAACAATCGCCCCGCTCGGTATGGAAAAAAGAGCCGTATATGCTTTATCACTGATATCAATGTTTACATCCACCAAGTGTATATCATACTGACCCTTTTTCTCCAACACAATAAATGGGTCTGTGGATTCTGATGGAGTACCCTGCCACGTCAGTGTCCCCTTAATCACATAGCTTCCTGGTTCCGTAATCCGAATACGATTGGCTTGTGTTCCCCATACTGCGCTGGTTTCTTCCGATCCGATAACTGTAATGCCATGACCTTTAAACTCCCATTTTCCATCTTGATTCTCACTTGGCGTAGCCTCTCTACTCCCGCCGCCGGCAGAATTCGAAGCCGCCATCGGTGCCACCGTCGCCGAAATAACCGGCGCTTGTGCCAGAGAATTCAGCACTTCCACCGTATGCTCCCCATAGGTTTCCGGCAGTACCGCAGTATAGTTATAAACAGTACCTGCATTTGTTTCCGAAGTGGACGCAACCTCCCAGTCAACGCCCGTCAAAGTTATATGAGACTCCGGCAGACGGCTGACCTCGCCTACCGTCTGAACCGCATTCGATGCACCCATGCCTGAATTATTCTTTTCTTCTTTTCCCTGTACATCAATACCTACCGTTACGCCAAGCTTATCCGGAAGCACCGGATCCTGTCCGGCTTCCAGATTCTGTGTCTGGACTTTGGGATCCAACGAATCAAAATACTTAACTATGAGCGTTGTGCTGGTATCCGTGCTTACATTACTATCTGTACTGCCCTCATTCTCCGCACCTTCAGCGGGCTGTTCCACAGAACCGCCCTCCGAAAGATCCGATGCCCATACAGTATCCCCTGCTGTTCCACACATCAAAACAAGGCCCAATGTAAGCCAGGCCGTCCTTTTTAACCATGTTCCTCTTTTCCTCATAGATCCTCCGCTCCTTCTTTCTATATGTTTATGTGCACTATATGCTGACTTGTTTTCATAACTCTTATTTTATCAAAAATTTGTTTAAAAGTGAAGTATTGACATTCCTATTTTTCAAAACTAAATACCTCTATTTTGAATATCGGCCAAAGCGATAAATATATTATACCTTTATACTATTTTTCTAAAAAAATGACAGCCTGCCTCTCAGCCTGCTGTCACATCTTCAAATAGCTTCCATAATAAAGCAAATATATACGGCGCCCCAAAAACATTCAGAGACTTAGGCCCCGTCACCTTCTCCGGATTTTCCTTCACACGCTCCAGGGCCCGCTGGAATGTGGCTTTCGTAATGGACTTGGATCTGCGGTCCACGAACATCTCGCCGCCCCGTATCTCATAGGTGAAGGGCAGGCCCTTGGCCGTGTAGAAGGCTTCCCCCTGATGCTGTTCCAATAATTCCCATAATTCATCGCCACTTAAACTTAAAATTGCCCCGTCCAGTTGTCTCCCCATGCTGCCCTCCCGGCCGCCGCCTCTTCCTTTGTATACCGCATTTAATTTTGCATTATATGTATCTCTTTCTAAAATATCATACAACATGTATTCTGCCAATACGTGTTGTATGATATTAGCTATTTTTCCTTTCTCCTATTCTTCCGCGTCTCTTTTATATTGAAAAATAACGGCGGCGATTGCTGCCAGGAATAATATAAGAATGAACATATAGAATTTTGCCGAATTTCTGTCCCCAAGCTCCGGTGCATTTACATCCTGAGGAGTTACCTCCGGCGCCGGACCTTCGGAGTGTGGCGCGGGGTTATCTCCTTCCTCTACCGGCGTCTCCTCCGGTTTATCCGGTTTGTCCGGTTCCGTGTCCACACCATCCTTCATCTCCACGGTCTGTATCTCTTCCGTGTCAAGCACCCGGAAAATCACATCCTCCGCATAGCCGTAACCCTCCGGCGCCTGCTTCTCCACCAGCCGGTAGGTCCCGATGGGAAGGCGCTCCATATAATGCGGAGTATCCGTACTTACCCAAGTCTCCACAAGCGTGCCCTTTTCATCATAGAGCTCCAATAATGCGCCCGGCAGTTCCTCATTGGTAGCTATGTCCTTTTTGCTAATCCGCACTTTGGTTATGTCATCCTCCATAATCAATACCTCCTGATTCACAGGCTCTTCCTCGGGCAAAGCTTCCTTTCCCTTGGGTTCCTCTCCCGGCTTATCCGCCAGATAGACGCCTACCTCATCCATCAGCCTTCCTTCCTCATCCTTAAGCTGCAGGTATTTCTCCCGGATGCGGTAATAGGTCTTGGACGTATCACGGAATGCCGCCCAGGGCGTGGCAGTCTGATTATCTCTGGCATCCTGCCTCCAATTTGAAATCGTATCTGCTGCGTTCTCTTCAAAGATAGTCGTAAAGTAGTGGTTGGTGTAATATTCGTTCTGGTTCAAAATGCCCCGTAAATCCATCGCCATATCAATTCACCCCCGTTACGACTGCTACAATCTGGATATAGGGATTATTCTTGATTTCGATGGAATCCCTCTCCCAGTCATAGAAAGCCTGAAACAATTCATCAATCTCCCTTTCCCTCTCGGACTTCCTGCGCTGCTGTCCAAGCATATCAAAGACGGAAAGCTGCGCGTCTTTATGCTTTTCCTTCAATGCATCCAACCTCTCCAGCTCACTGTATATGTATGGATCTGTCCGATTCCTGTACTCCTGATATTTGCCTTCCATAATCGCATTCGTTTTTTCCACAACATCCGAAAGAAGGCTTTCCCCAAATGCCACGGCTTCTGCAGTCGCCGCTTTCTGGTTCGGCAGCTTATCCGCGGCTAAATGTGTCCTCCCGATAACCTCCGGCAAAGCAAGTGTACCGGCATACTTTCCATCCACATAGGAAAGAGCAAACCACTCATCTACGACAGAGGTTGAATTCCTGTTCGGAATCTGCCCCTCCACAATGAACAGCATTTCCCTGGAGCTGATGCCATCCGCCAAAGCGATAAAGGGAACCTCGCCCCTGCGATAAAGGATTCCCGCCTTATCATTGATCCACGAAAAGAGCGGATGCAGCTTCCAAAGAAAACCTGTAGCGGGCCAGGCCTCCTCTGAAAGCGCATTCGCCATACATCTTTGCATTTCCCTTTTGCAGAAATCAATATCCGGGGAAAGCCGCATGATACCATCTGACGGCATGGCCTCCTCAGGAAGAACCTTTTCCAGCTTCCTTTTTAAATCGTCTGTGAGCTTAATGTTAAGCCCCCTGACAGCCTGCATCTCCTTCACCTCAACGCTTTCGGTATCGGGGAATACAGACAATGCTGTTTTGATATATTCCATATCGTCATACAGTGTTTCTTCAGCGCTGTACTCAATCTTTGTCGTGGATGTGGCTGACTGCATCATCATCTCAAAAGGGTCGAACCCACCCTCCAGGATATCGAGCTGCGACTCAAAATCTTCCGCACTGACATCACTCTCAATGGCCTTTGCGGTCTCTATCTCTTCCTCTTCCTGATTGAACTTGCCAAACAGAACCGCAGGATCGCCGATGTTCTTATAAGCCTGCTCCTCCTTCTGCACAAGGATTTCCATGATACGGGCATCGCCACGAATCTTCTCATTGTCAGAGCCTATCAACATATAGCGGATGTCCGGCGTTTCTTTCTGACCATATCTGTCGATTCGGCCGTTTCTCTGCTGGAACACCATCAGGGACCACGGAATGTCAAAGTGAATCAGCCGGTGGGACAGGTAATGCAGATTGATGCCTTCTGAAGCCACATCCGATGCCACAAGGACGCGTATGGGCGACTCCGGCCTTCCAAACTCGTCTACGATACGCTGAAGCTCCTTATCGTTCATCCCGCCATACATGGACTGAATGGCATTCGAAGAAATTCCCAAATCTTTCTGAAGATTCTCTACAAGAAACCGCATGGTCTCTATGCGCTCTGTGAAGATAACGATACGGTCGTCATTATTCTTCGGATTCCAGCCATAATCTGGGTTCTTTAATATCTTCAGCAGTGTGGTATAGCGGGAGAAATCCTCGGGCCCTACCTTCAAAAGCGCGTCCCTCAGCTCCGTCAATGCAACGATATCCGGCATGTCATTCTCGCCAAACTTATTCTTAAGCTTTTTCAGTCTTTCATCAATACTCTTGATACAGGCCGCCGGGCTGGAAAAGAGCGCCTTTTCCAGACTGGTCTTGAAGAGCTGGCCGCTGCCTTTTGCCTTCCCTGCATCCATCTGAAGGGACATTTCCGCAAAAATATCAAAGGCATGCTCCTCCCTTAAGGAAGCCTTGCATTCCTCGATGCTGATCTTCCTTTCCATAAATGAACCTGCCACCTGATCCTGCACATCTTTTTTAAAACGGCGGATACATAAGCCGTCAATATCCTCCGGGCCGTAATCCTTATCATTTGCAATCGCAGTGGGATCCAGCATATTCATGAGCGATGCAAAGCTCTCTGATTTTCCGTCATGGGGCGTGGCCGAAAGCATAATCAGTGTATCGGACTTGTTCGCAAGGAGCTTCGCCAGCTTCTCTCTCTGGGAGTGCTTGCTTCTTTTGGCTACATTGTGCGCTTCATCGATGACGATGATATCCCACCATGCGTTCTCCAGATGAGTACGATAATCCAGGTCATTCTTCAGCGTATCCACGGAAATAATGGTCTTGTCATAGTAATAGAACGGGTTGTAGTTCGCCGGTATCCTCGCGCGGACCCTCTGTATCTTGCCTGAATCCAATCTGACCAGCGGTATGGTGAATCGGTTCCACATTTCCTTCTGGAACTGTGTCATCATACTCTTTACAGTGACTACCAGAATGCGCTTTCCCTTACCTCTGGCAATCAGCTCACTCATAAGAATTCCAGCCTCCAGCGTCTTTCCAAGGCCAACCGTATCGGCAATCAGAATGCGCTGCCTGGTACGGTTCAGGGCAATCTGCGCAGGCTCCAGCTGATAAGGCATCAAATCCATGGCCGCCTTATCTCCGATATGTATCTTTGTGTCTGTGGGTATTTTTTGCCTTAAGTGGCTCTCGATATAGAGCTTGGATTTTTTGAAGAATGCCGAATCATCCGGTATCAGCTTCACCTTTGCCGGATCTACAATCTCTATCTCTTTTTCAATATCTGTCATAAACCTGGATTCATAGTCCTTTACCAGGCTGGAAATGCCCACTACCTGCAGGGTCTGATTACCCAGACTGTTCCTCTCGACTCTTTTTATTATCCATTCTTCACCCCGGACGATAATCCTCATGCCGGGCGCGTATTCCGCTTTTGTCATGTATTTTCCTTTCTACATGTCCATTATAAATGGCTACACGTTCGCTACATTGAGTATCCGCCTGTTGTAATCATCCTTAATCTGTTCCCTAAAAATGATGGAAAAAGCTATTCCTGTTCCATGCCTCGAACAATGAAATTCTACCATATTCGCATCATTTTAACCATACATTTTTTCAAATACTTTTTCCCATACACAAATCTCCATACTCCTGAAATATATTACCAAACACTCCCCCTCAGCCAGGTAATAGAACCGCCTGTTATCCACCACTCATCCACCTCCAAATTATCCAGGAGGGAATCGTCCGGCAGAGAGCCTTTATGATATCTGAATTATAGTTGAAAATCAAGGTCTGCTATAAAACCTTTATCAACTTCACAGCCCGAACCTAAAGCAGCTGCCGAACCCAAGAAAGTTCCGGCAGCTGCCTGGTATTTTTATAGAATCGGGCTTCCTCCTACATTCCTATCGCTCCGCCCGCATGGGATTGCTCAAAAAGTCCTCATAGGACAGCCTTATGCCCTCCTCCAGCTCCGTGCGGTAAGTCCAGCCTAACCCCGTGGCCTTGGACACGTCCAGGAGCTTTCTGGGGGTGCCGTTGGGCTTGCTGGCGTCCCACCGGATCTCCCCGGCGTAGCCGATGACCTTCGCCACCAGCTCGGTGAGCGCTTTTATGGTCAGCTCCTTGCCCGTGCCCGCGTTGACGGTCTCGTTGCCGCTGTAATGGTTCATGAGGAACACGCACAGGTTGGCCAGGTCGTCCACGTAGAGGAATTCCCGCAGGGGCGAGCCGTCCCCCCAGCAGGTGACGTATGGAAGCCCCTGCTCCTTTGCCTCGTGGAACCGCCTTATCAGCGCGGGCAGCACATGGCTGTGGGTGGGATGGTAGTTGTCATTGGGGCCGTATAAATTCGTTGGCATGACAGAGATGTAGTCCGTCCCGTACTGGCGGTTCAGGAACTCACAGTATTTCAGCCCGGAAATCTTGGCCAGGGCGTAGGCCTCGTTGGTCTTCTCGAGCTCGCTTGTCAACAGGCAGCTCTCCGGCATGGGCTGGGGGGCCATCCGGGGATAGATGCAGGAGGAGCCCAGGAATTCCAGCTTCCTGCAGCCGTTCTGCCAGGCGCTGTGGATGACGTTCATCTCCAGGGTCATGTTGAACCACATGAAGTCCGCCAAAGCCTCCTGGTTGGCCACGATGCCCCCCACTTTCGCCGCCGCCAGGAACACGTATTCCGGCTTTTCCGCGGCGAAGAAGTCCTCCACCTGCTGCTGGCGGCACAGATCAAGCTCACTGTGGGTGCGCGTGATGATATTTTCGTAGCCCTGGCGCCGCAGCTCCCGGAGGATGGCGGAGCCCACCATGCCCCGGTGCCCGGCCACGTAGATTTTCGCGTTTTTTTCCATCATAATGCCTTTCTGTTCTAATGTCTTACTCTTCTTACATCTTCTTTTTCGAAAAAAGTTTCCGCTGAGCCAATTATCCTCGGGCGGAAAATCGTTTTGGTAATATTACAGAGAAATCACATCCGGCCTGTATAGTCGGTCTACTATCTCGTCCACGCTGATGCCATTTCCGGCCATTATCGTTCCGATGACCTGGCAGTTCGGGATACTTGCTGCAATTTCTTCCACCCACAGGCTCACCTCATCGTCATCGCCAAGACCCTGACGGATTTTCTCCACTCGTTCCTTTATCTCATCCCTGGTCAATTTTTTCATAAGATTTCCTTCACGAATTCCGATATGGCCGCCGCGGCATGTGCCCCGATGCATGAATCCTTGAGCAATCAGCACTCGCTGTCCACCCC
>OFGA01001608.1_pt1 | contig 15272 bp, 16 predicted proteins | sample 1521471 | NCBI WGS metagenome assembly OFGA01 (sample SAMEA3504086, study PRJEB24116) | mouse gut metagenome | biome: mouse gut; feature: mouse-associated habitat; material: faeces | place: Denmark | collected 2011
CTTGTGGATAGAATTGTACATATATGTGAAAGCGGTGTGTTTAGCGAAGAAGCATGTATAAAGAGGGCAAGGCAATTTGACCGCTATACAAAATTTAAGGAATATGTAGATTTATATGACAGTTTACTTGGCAGGGAAACAGGATGAACAATAGGGTAATCAAAAATGCTTCGTGGATCATCATGTGCAGGGTTGTACAGGCTGTACTTGGTTTGATTATTTCCATGATTATGGCAAGATACCTGGGACCTTCAAATTTTGGACTGCTGAATTATGCAAATTCAATCGTCACCTTTGTGATACCGGTCATGCGGTTGGGAATCCATGGGGTTCTTGTACAGGAATTTGTGGCTTCTGAGGAGTATGAGGGGGAAATTTTAGGCACTTCGATTACTTTAAGTTTTATTTCTGCGATTGTATGCATTATAGGCATAATCACCTTCGTCAGTTGTGTAAACGCAGGAGAGAGGGATACCATAATCGTATGTACTTTATATAGCTTTACGCTGATTTTTCAAAGCTTTGAGATGATTAATTATTGGTTTCAGGCAAAGCTTTTGGCAAAGTATAGCTCGATTATAGCGCTGATTGCCTATACAGTGGTTTCTCTGTACAAAATCATTTTATTGATTAATCGAAAAAGTATCTTTTGGTTTGCAGTTGCAAATACGTTGGATTATCTTGTGATTGCGGCAGGGCTTCTAATCGTATATCACAGATTGGGGAATCAAAAGCTGCGGTATCTTAAAAGGCGGGCAAAAAAACTGATAAGTATAGGTAAGTATTATATTCTGTCAGATTTGCTGATTACAGTTTTTGCACAGACAGACCGTATTATGTTGAAATCCATGATGGGGAATCAGGCCACAGGATATTATTCGGCGGCCGTAGCCTGCGCGGGAATGACACAGTTTGTCTTTGGTGCAATTATTGATTCAATGCGGCCTACCATTTTTGAAAGTAAGAAAAAATCAGAGGAACTCTATAAGAAAAATCTGGCGAGACTGTTTTCCGTAATTATATATTTGTCCCTAATACAGAGTGTGGTTATGACATTATTTGCACCCCTTATAGTCAGTATACTTTACGGCAGGCAATTTATACAGTCAATATCAGCATTGCAGATAGTCGTATGGTATACCACTTTTTCATATCTGGGTTCCGCCAGAAATATCTGGATTTTGGCAGAGGGAAAGCAGAAGCATTTATGGAAGATTAATTTGTTTGGCGCGTTGGCGAATGTGCTGCTGAATACTTTGTTGATTCCACTCTTTGGCGTAAACGGCGCTGCAATCGCATCATTAATTACACAATTCGCAACAAATTTTATTACGGGTTATATCTTTGCGCCTATACGAGGAATCAATCAAGTAATACTTAAAGGGGCTGATCCAATGTTATTTGTGGATACGGTAAAAAAGATAATAAGGAACCGGTAATCGTTTGGAGGATTAGAAAAATGAATGAGATTCAATCAAGAATATTGACGATATTTGAGCAGATAAAAAACATTTGCGACGAAAATCATATTCCTTATTATGCTATTGGCGGCACCTGTATCGGTGCGGTCAGACATAAGGGGTTCATTCCGTGGGACGACGATATGGATATAGCAATTCCCATTGAAGAATGGGATAGATTTTGGGATTGCATGGAAAAGAATTTACCCCTGCATCTGGGAATCTATAATGGCGATAAAGTTCGGCATTATCGTTATATTTTTTGGAAAATACATGACAGGGATACTACGTTTATTGAGGAAGCAGAGGTGGATTATCCGGATGCATATAAGGGGATTTATGTTGATGTTATGCCCATTGCCGGAATTCCAATAGAAAAAGAGAAAAAGAAGAAATTTTGCAAAAAAATTTATCGTTTGGGAGTCCTAAATTATGTAAGGCGGTATCCGTTTCATGAGATGGAGAATGTAAAAAGAAAATTAATGTGGATGATCATGTGGATTTTCCGGTTTGGAATTCCTTTTAATTACTATTCTCAAAAGTGGATGAAGCTGCTGAGAAAATATCCGTTGTATCAATCTGAACTTACCGGGTATACATGGCATAATCAGATATCAGACAACCTGTGTTTTCCCTTTGCGTTTTTCAGGAATACAGAGGAAAAGCAGTTTGAAAATACTTCCATAGCCTGTCCGGGGGATTGGGATGGATATTTATCCAGACAATTTGGCGATTATCTGACATTGCCTCCTTTGGATAAGAGACAGGATCATCATCAGGTATTTGTAAGTACACAGTTACCATATAGTGAATATAAGGGGGAGAGGAAATGATAATTGGTTATACAACCGGAGTATATGATCTTTTTCATATTGGTCATTTGAATCTTCTGAAAAATGCAAAAGGGATGTGTGACAAACTGGTTGTCGGAGTTACCGTCGATGAGCTTGTCACATACAAGGGAAAACGTCCGATGATTCCCTTTGAGGATCGGATTGAAATTGTAAGAAGCTGTAAATATGTGGATGCAGCAGTACCTCAGTATGATATGGATAAGCTAAAAGTATGCAGGGAACTGGGGGCTTCTATGCTCTTTGTGGGGGACGACTGGTATGGTACAGAAAAGTGGAAGAAGTATGAAGAAGAATTCACTGACCATGGGATTAAGATTATTTATTTTCCATATACAAAAGGCGTATCCTCAACAAAAATTACAGAGACGTTGAAAGCAGTCCGAGGATGGACAGTAGAATGAATAGGGAGGAATAAGTAATGGCTGTTGATAAAAAATTTTGTATGAGTTCATATATGGCGTTTCGTTTTATAGAGTGTAAAGACGTTGATTTTTACGAAGATATTTGTTTGGGGGGGGCATAATAACATCGTCCCAATTCCGGATGAACAGAGGGTTCTTGTACATACCGCAGACGATATTGACAGGGAAATCAGAAAACAAATAAATAAATTTGCAGATAAGAAAAAAGGGATTCTTCTTAGTGGAGGTATGGATTCTGCCATTGTCGCATCGTATCTTACAGGTTCAGACGCTTATACTTTTCGTTTCCTTAAAGGGAAATTCCAGAAGGAAGAATTGGAAAGGGCAGAATATGCGAGATATTACGGACTGAATCTCCATTATGTAGATATCACTTGGGATACGGTTCTTACCCATCTTGAGCCGGTGATGACAGCAAAGGCGGCTCCGGTACATTCCATAGAACCCCAGATTTTGCAGGCTGCATTGCAGGCAAAGGCAGACGGTGTGGAAATGATGTTTGTTGGAGAGAGCAGCGACTTGGTTTTTGGCGGTATGGACGGACTTCTTGCAAAGGATTGGTCGTTTGACGAATTTATGGACCGGTACATTTTTACTCATCCGGAGGATGTACTTGCAGAGCCGGTGTCTATGCAGTATTTGTTTGAGAGATATCGGATGGATGGAGACAGGATTGACTTCTTGAAATTTATGGATGAGGTATTCTCCATAGAATCGTCAAGTTCTTATCTGAATGCTTTTCAAGTAGCAGGCATGCCATATTATGATCCATATGCCAGATTGAAAATGGCAGATGAGTTGGATCTTTACAGAGTACGCCATGGAGAACCCAAATATTTAATCCGTCAGTTGATGACAAAAAAATATCCGGAGATTCCGGTTCCGGATAAAATACCCATGCCAAGGCCGGTTGACGAGTATTTTAAGACGTGGGAGGGACCTGTAAGACCGGAATTTAAGAAGAATATGGATATGAATCGGTTTACCGGTAATCAGAAATGGCAAATCTACTGTCTTGAGAGATTTTTAAATATGAACGAACCTGAATAACATGAGAGGAATAGTATTATGTTTCACAACAAAACATTATTAATCACCGGCGGCACAGGCTCTTTCGGCAACGCAGTCCTGGACCGCTTCTTAACAACCGACATCAAAGAAATCCGCATATTCTCCCGCGACGAGTTAAAGCAGGACAATATGCGGCATTTTTATCAGCAAAATTATCCCCAATACAGCGACAAATTAAAATTCTACATAGGCGACGTCCGCGACCTTAGAAGCGTCAAAAACGCAATCCACGGCGTTGACTACATCTTCCATGCAGCGGCTTTAAAGCAAGTGCCCTCCTGCGAATTCTTTCCGGTAGAAGCTGTAAAGACCAATGTACTTGGCACAGAAAACGTCCTGACAGCCGCCATCGAGGAGGGAGTCCGAAAGGTCATCTGCCTTTCCACAGACAAAGCCGCCTATCCGGTCAATGCCATGGGCACCTCCAAGGCCATGATGGAAAAAGTTATCGTCGCAAAATCCCGAACCGTTTCTCCGGAAAAGACAGAGATCTGCTGTACCCGTTACGGAAACGTCATGTGTTCAAGAGGCTCTGTCATCCCCCTATTCATCAGCCAGATCAAAGAAGGAAAGGACATAACCGTAACCGAGCCGGCCATGACCCGTTTCATCATGAGTCTTTCAGAGGCGGTGGAGCTGGTGGTATTTGCTTTTCAAAACGCCGCCTCCGGTGACATCATGGTTCAGAAAGCGCCCGCATGTACCATCGAAATACTGGCTCAGGCGGTGAGACAGCTTTTCCATGCAGAAAATGAGATTAAGGTTATCGGAATCCGACACGGTGAGAAGATGTATGAAACCCTGCTGACAAACGAGGAATGCGCCCATGCCGTGGATATGGGGAATTTTTATCGGGTTCCCTGCGATAAGCGGGATTTAAATTATGACAAATATTTCAAAGACGGCGATAAGGAGCGCAGTAAATTGAGGGAGTTCAATTCAAGCAACACAGAGCTGTTAGATATCGACCAGGTCAAGGAGAAATTATTGAGTCTTCAATATATCCGCGACGAAATCGCCAAATGGGAGGCAAGAGCATTATGAACATACTGATTACCGGCGCCAGAGGCTTTGTGGGAAAGAACCTGGCCGAAGCCTTAAGAAATATCCAACAGAAGAAGGACCGTACAAGGCCGAAGCTTATCGTCGAAAATATCTACGAATATGACGTTGCCACAGAGCCGGCGCTGCTTGATGATTACTGTAAAAGCGCCGACTTTGTATTCAACCTGGCAGGCGTAAACCGTCCCAAAAACAACGAAGAATTTATGGCAGGAAACTTTGGGTTTGCTTCTACTTTGCTTAACACCTTAAAGAAGCACCATAACACCAGTCCCGTCATGCTGGCGTCCTCCATTCAAGCATCCTTAACCGGACGCTATGGGGATTCAGACTATGGGAAGTCCAAGCTGGCAGGGGAACAATTATTTTTTAAATACGCTCAGGAGACAGGGGCAAAGGTTCTCGTCTACCGTTTTCCCAATCTCTTTGGAAAATGGTGCCGCCCCAATTACAATTCTGTGGTGGCAACCTTCTGTCACAACATTGCAAACGATTTGCCGATTCAGGTGAACGACCCTTCCACCCAACTGGAATTATTATATATTGACGATCTGATTACAGAACTGCTGGACGCATTGGAGGGGAACGAGCATCTCTGTGAATATGACCCAGGAGAACCGGCGGAGATGATAATAAAGTCCGATGAAGCGGACCGAAGGAGGTACTGTTATGCGCCGGTCACTCACAAAGCGGCTTTGGGTGAAATCGCAGAGCTTCTGGACACCTTCCGGCAGCAGCCCCAGTCTCTCCTTATGCCTCCTATTCCCTCCAATTCCTTCCCAAAGAAGCTGTATTCCACATATCTGTCCTATTTACCGGAAAGCAAGACAAAATTCCCGTTAAAAATGAACTGCGACGACAGGGGCAGCTTCACCGAGCTGTTAAAGACGGCTGACAGGGGCCAGTTTTCCGTAAATATCAATAAGCCGGGGGTCACAAAAGGGCAGCACTGGCATCACAGTAAATGGGAGTTTTTTATCGTTGTTTCCGGACATGGATTAATAGAAGAACGAAAAATAGGAACAGATGAGAACGGGAAGCCCCACCCAGTCAGGAGGTTTGAGGTATCAGGGGAGAAGCTTGAGGCGGTCCATATGCTTCCGGGATATACCCACAATCTCATAAATCTGTCTAAGACAGAGAACCTTGTAACCCTGATGTGGGCAAACGAGCCCTTCGATGCCAGCCATCCGGATACCTTTACCGAGCTGGTGGAAATGGTTTAAGAGGAGAAAATGAAGATGAAAACAGATTACACAGAAATACATTTTCAGGAAAACGGCAGATTAAAACTTCTCATCATCGTAGGAACACGTCCGGAAATCATTCGCTTAAGCGCAGTCATCCAGAAATGCAGGAGATATTTTGACTGTATCTTAGCCCACACCGGACAGAATTATGACTATAACCTAAACGGCGTGTTTTTCCATGATTTGAAGCTGGATGCCCCCGACGTCTACATGGACGCGGCGGGAGAAGATTTGGGCGCTACTGTTGGTAATATCATTAACTGCTCATATAAGCTAATGAAAACCATTCGTCCGGACGCTCTTTTGATTTTGGGCGACACCAATAGCTGCCTGTCCGCCATATCCGCAAAACGCCTGCACATCCCGATTTTCCACATGGAGGCGGGAAACCGGTGTAAGGATGAGTGTCTGCCGGAGGAAACAAACCGCCGCATTGTGGACATCATATCAGATGTGAATCTGGCTTACTCGGAACACGCGAGAAAATACCTGCATGAATGTGGTCTGCCAAAAGAGAGGGTATATGTGACAGGTTCTCCTATGGCGGAGGTGCTTCGCCAGAATTTGCCGGATATTGAGGGTTCGGATATTCTGAATCGTCTGAACTTGGAACCGAAGAAATACATCCTGCTATCCGCCCACCGAGAGGAGAATATCGATACGCAGAAGAATTTTACCTCTCTGTTTACAGCAGTCAATCAGATGGCAGAGAGTTATAACATGCCGATTCTGTATTCCTGTCATCCAAGAAGCAGGAAACGTCTGGAGGAGACAGGATTTACTCTGGACAGGCGGGTGGTAAGGCATGAGCCTTTAGGGTTCCACGATTATAACCAACTTCAGATGAATGCATTTGCGGTGGTTTCCGATTCAGGAACATTACCAGAAGAAAGCAGCTTTTTTACAAGTATCGGGAAAAGTATTCCGGCAGTGTGCATCCGCACCAGCACAGAACGACCAGAAGCCCTGGATAAAGCCTGCTTTGTTCTGGCGGGGATTGAGGGGAAATCCCTTTTGCAAGCGGTGGAAACTGCGGTAGGAATGAATCTTAACGGGGATTGCGGAGCACCGGCGCCGGATTATGTGGATGAAAATGTGAGCACAAAGGTTGTGAAGTTAATTCAGAGTTATACGAAAGTTATAGACAAAATGGTGTGGAGGAAATATTAGTACAATATTTGGCTGCTGAACTTTTAGAAACAATGGGGATAGAGTAAATTATTTCTTTACGATTGATATTGTTCCGAAAAGCGGGTATAATGTTTTAGAAAAATGACGGTAAAACAGAGGATAACTATTTGATGCTGCTGAAAGAATAGGATGCAGGGATGATCATCGTGAGGTAAAAATGATTTACAGATTATTACAGACCGAAAAATCAGCTCCATTGTTTGGCGAATGGCAGGAAACTATGATCTGGTCCTGCCTGCAGGGCATAATGGGGACAATCTATGCAGACGCACCGGAAAAGCCGGCTTCTGCCATGGCTCTGTTGGGAGATTTCTGTTTTTTTGCAGGAAAGCCTAATAAAGAGCTGGTATTATATGGGCCAGGAAGAGGCGGGCGTAAGTTTTTGATTATGGTTCCGCAGAATGATAAATGGGCGGAATTGATAAAGGTATGTTATGGAGAACGTGCGAAGAAAGTAATTCGCTATGCGATTAAGAAGGAGCCGGATATCTTTGACCAAAAGGCGCTTAAAGATATGGTGGAAGAACTGCCGGATGAATATACTTTAGAGCTGATGGACGAGAGTTTATTCCGGAAATGTAAAGAAATAAAATGGTGTAGGGATTGGGTGTCTCAGTATGACACTTTTGATGAATATCAAAAGTATGGTCTTGGTGCGGTAATTCTAAAGGATGGCGAAATGGTTTCCGGCGCTTCTTCTTACTCTGGTTACAGAGGAGGGATAGAGGTGCAGATTGATACCAGGGAGGATTTCCGCAGGAGAGGACTTGCCGGTATTTGCGGGGCGAGGTTGATTCTTGAGTGCCTTAAGCGGGGATGGTATCCCAGTTGGGACGCGCAGAATCGGCAGTCGGTGGCGTTGGCGGAGAAGCTGGGGTATCATTTTGAGAAGGAATATGCGGCTTATGAGGTCAGCTTGTGAGAAAAAATTTTATATGAAAGATAAAGAAATCGCAGAGTAAACTACTCTGCGATTTTTTGCTTTAACACCATAATTATTATAACCATCTAAAATTAATAAATCAACACTTAATTTATTTTTGTAAAAATTTGGTGCAAAATCACGAAAGAAATTAAGTGAAAAATCTATTTTTTCAAATCTATTATCAAAAAATTCTGTATTTATCTTAAATAATCATTTCATTATCCAAAGATATCCTTTAAAAATTTTCGCAGAGTAGTTTACTCTGCGAAGGAAGTGATTTTTATCTGGTACTTGATTCAGTGTCAAAAGCAGAATGAATGGAAGATTTTGAATTCCTGCAGACAAAATATATCCAGAACGGCCTTAAAAGATGCGTTTATCTTCACTTATGACAGGATGCATAAGTTTCATGGCGAATGGCATCTGGAAAAGCGGTTGATGTTTCCGACTTATGTATTCCTGGAAAGTGATCATGCAGATGCGCTGGTGGAGGAATTAAAACAATATGAAGGAATTGTGGATTTGCTGCGGGCAAGTGGGAAAATGATTCCTGTACAAAAGAATGAGGAAATGTTCTTATCCGATCTATGTGGGAAGTCCCATCATCTCGGAATGTCGAAAGGCGTAATCAGAGATGGTATTACCCAGATTATGGAAGGGCCTTTGCAGGGATTGGAGGAGAGAATCTGTCGGATAGACAGGCATAAACGACTGGCAAAAGTAGAAGCGCCAAAGAGTTTGCCTCAAGGAAGTATTCTTGCGGGACTTGAGATTGTGGAAAAGAGTTAAAACGTCCGAAAATCTAGCTTGGATGAATAGACCGAGTGACGTTGATTGAAAGAAATACAGAATCAGAAAATCGGGTTGTGGTTAGTGCCATGATTGGGTGGGAATCTGTAATAATGTGGTCGAAAATATAGGGGTTCAGAGCTTTTTAGGCTGTGGATATGGCGAAGCATACCCTTATATCCAAAAACTCTTAGAGAGGTGAGACAATGTGGTATGTGATTCAAACCCAGACAGGGGGAGAAGAAAAGTTAGTAGAATTGATTGAAAAGATGATTCCAAAAGAACATTATGAAGAATGTTTTTGTATGAACAGGGAATGTGTTAAAAAGACGGAAAATGGATATCAGATATTAAAGCGTCCGCTTTTTCCGGCATATATTTTTGTAGTGACGGATCATCCTGAGAGATTGTTCATTGAACTAAAAAGGGTACCGAAACTTACAAAGCTTTTGAGTGACCAGGAAGATACCTTTTACAATGTGTCTGAGGAAGAAGAAATATTTCTTAAGAATGTACAGAATGAGGAGCATGTTGTGCGGCGGTCTCTGGTGCAAGTAGATCAAGAGGGGACGATTGTGAAGGCTGAGGGTGCTGTGGGAGTGTACCTGAAGAATATTGTCAGACAAAGACTCAGGAAAAGATATGTCTGCGTGGAACAGGAATTTCTGGGGGAAAAGAGAAAGATATATCTGGGGATTAAATTGGAATCGGATAAGGAAGTAGAGTGAGAAGGGAGACCTTCTTATTTTTGTGGGTATTTTTATAAGATAGAAAATTGACTATAGGAGAAACCAGAGAATTAAAGAAGGACGAAGAAGATGTTTAGAAATAGAAGTAATGTCGAACCATTTGAATCAAAGATATGGCTTTCATCGCCCACTATGCATGGTAATGAATTGCAGTATATAACCGAAGCATATGAAACAAACTGGATGTCTACAGTAGGTACTAATATCAACGAAGTTGAGCGCATTGCAGCCCAAAAGGCAGAGGTGAAATATGCGGTTGGTGTGTCATGTTGTACTGCAGCGCTGCATCTTTGTGTGAAAGCTGCCGGCGAAAAACTGTATGGCAAACCAGATATTGGACATGGGGCTGTGGAAGGAAAGAGAGTTTTCTGTTCGGATGTGACTTTTGGCGCCACTTTGAATCCTGTTATATACGAGGGCGGTATCCCTGTTTTTATCGAAACAGAAAGAGATACCTGGAATATGGCTCCAGAGGCATTAGAAAAGGCTTTTCAAATTTATCCGGAAGTTAAACTTGTTGTTTTGGTACACTTGTATGGTTTTCCCGGAAAGTTAGATGAACTGAAAGCAGTGTGCAACAGGTATGGCGCTCTATTGATTGAGGATGCAGCCGAATCCATGGGCGCTGCATATAAAGGACGGCAGACAGGCTCTTTTGGAGACTATGCGGCGATTTCATATAATGGAAATAAGATTATTACAGGCAGCTCAGGGGGATGTTTGTTGACAGATGACATGGAAGTTGCAAATAAGGCAAGAAAATGGTCTACGCAGTCGCGAGAGAATGCTTCATGGTATCAGCATGAAGAAGTGGGATATAATTACCGGATGAGTAACGTGATTGCCGGTGTGGTAAGGGGACAGTATCCTTATCTGGAAGAACACATTGCTCAGAAGAAGGCTGTTTGGGAGAGATACCGTGATAAGCTTGAGAGTCTGCCTGTATCTATGAATCCTTTTGAGGAGGATAAGGCAGTTCCAAACTATTGGCTGAGTGCAATCATTATTGATAAAGAAGCAATGTGTAAGCAAGTACGCAGCGAAGATGAAGCTCTCTATATAGCAGAGTATGGCAAGAGCTGTCCGACGGAGATTCTGGAAGAAATTGGAAATATTAACGCTGAAGGCCGCCCGATTTGGAAACCGATGCATATGCAGCCAATGTATAAAATGAATGCATTTATTACGGCTGACGGTAATATCCGTGGAAAAACGAATGCATATATTGATGGAGACGTTGAGGATGTGGGCGCAGATATTTTCCATAGAGGACTGTGTCTGCCTTCTGATAATAAAATGACAGAGGAGCAGCAGGACAGAATTATTGAAGTTATTAAGAGATGCTTTGAGTGAAGCATTGGGGGAAGATGATGGGTAAGTTATCTAAAACAGGGCTAAAGATTGCAGCTATGATAAATGGACTACTCATTTTTGGCGGGGGACTTGCCGGATTCGTGGAGTGGAGAAATAATAAGGATTCTCGCCATGAACAAAATGGAATTTATGAAACATATTTCAAAAGACCGATGGATTTCGTTTGCGGAGGGCTGGCACTAATTGTTTTTTGGCCGCTTTATTTGGGTGTTGCAATTCTTGTACATATAAAACTTGGCTCTCCAGTGATATTTACACAAGAAAGACCAGGGAAAAATGAGAAGCTTTTTAAGCTGTATAAATTTCGCACCATGACTGATGAAAGGGATGAAAATGGCGAGCTGCTTCCTGATGAGATAAGGCTTACAAAGTTTGGTAAACTTCTTCGAGCTACGTCGCTTGATGAGCTGCCAGAGGCGTTGAACATAATAAAAGGAGATATGAGCGTGATTGGGCCAAGACCTCAGCTTGTAAGAGATATGGTTTTTATGACGGAGAAGCAAAGACGCCGTCATACAGTTAGGCCGGGTCTGTCAGGATTGGCTCAAATAAATGGACGAAATGATATTAGTTGGGAAGATAAATTAAACTGGGACCTTAAATATATTGAAAGGATTTGTTTTATTGAGGATATAAAAATTATCATTCGGACAGCAGTAAAAGCATTGATAACGCAAGATGGTATTACGGAGGGAGAAATGGCTACAGCAGAGGATTATGGGGACTATCTCTTAGCCAAAAAGAAAATTACGAAAAAAGAATACGATAAAAAGCAGGCAGAGGCAAAAGAATTAATTGAGGGCGGTAAATGAAGAAAGTATTAATAGTTGCAAGTGTTGTTTCTTTTATAGAATGGTTCAATAAAGAAAATATTGAGTATTTAAAAGACAATCTTAATTGTGAGGTTCATATAGCATGCAATTTTAACTATCTAAAAGATACGGATAGGCTTCGTACAAAAGAATATATAAAAAAAATAAAAGAAGAAGGTGTTTTGCTTCATCATATTCATTTTGCCAGAGAGCCAATTAATAAAGAAAACATTCGGGCATACAGGCAATTAAAAAAAATAATGGATAAGTCAAGATTTGATTTGATTCATTGCCATACTCCAACAGCATCAATCATAACAAGGATAGCTGCAAGGAATACGAGGAAGAAAGGTACGATAGTAATGTATACATGCCATGGCTTTCATTTTCATAATGCAGCGCCAAAAAAAAATTGGCTTCTTTATTATCCCGTTGAATACTTTTGTTCATTCCTCTGTGATTATATTGTTACTATTAACAAAGAGGATTACAACCGTGTTAAAAAGTTTTATACCAAAAATATCAGATATATTCCAGGAGTTGGAGTTGATATAACTCGTTTTAAGAATACAAGGATTGACAGAGAAGCATATAGAACTAGCATTGGAATACCCAAGGATTCGTTTGTAATTATTTCGATCGGAGAATTGATACAGAGAAAAAATCATGAGGTAATAATACGGGCCCTCAGTAAACTTCGTGATCGGCATATATTTTATCTGATATGTGGAAAAGGAGTATTAAAAGACAGGCTAAAAAAATTAACTGTACATCTGGGACTTGCGGAAAATGTTATATTTTTAGGGTTTAGAAAGGATATTCCTGAGCTGTGCCAAGCATCTGATATCGGTGCATTGCCATCAAAAATCGAAGGATTGGGATTAGCTGGAATCGAATCAATGGCTGCCGGTTTGCCGTTAGTGGCATCCAATGTTCATGGAATATTAGACTATGTGAAAAATGGTAAAACAGGATTTGTTTGTAATCCGAATGATATAGAAGGGTTTGCCAAAGCAATTTCTCAATTAGTTAATGACCCAAAACTTCGGAATAATATGAGAACAAACTGCATGGAAGCAGTTAAACCGTTTGAATTAAGAAACGCATTGAGAGTCATGTGGAATATATATGATGAAATTATAAATAACTAGAGGAGATAAATATGCATGAAATATACAATGAAAGATATTACATCTTCACTGACAAAAAAGAAGAATAGCCGGAGTTCTTTGTGGGTGCAATTATGGGTCAGAAAGGCGTCTTTCCCAGTAACATATTTATTTATTAATATGGGTTGGTCTGCAAATATGGTGTCTATATTTTCATGGGGAATTATATTTATTGCTGCAGTTTTGTTGAGTATAGACAATTTTAAATGTATGTTTGCCGGAGTTCTTTTAACTAATTTTTGGCTTGTTCTTGATTGTGTGGACGGAAATATTGCAAGGGTTAAAAAAGTAAAGACATTTATGGGAGATTTTTTTGATGCAGCCGCAGGATATGGGCCGTTCTCATTTGTTACTATAGGTCTTGGAATGGCGGCGTACCATACATCTTTTCTTGTACCTGATAAATTTAAAATATATTTAATACTTATAGGTGCCATAGGAGCTGTTTCTAATACATATATGAGACTGATACATCAAAAATATCTTAACTGTGTATTTGCCGGTAAGAGAATCTTAAATGAGCTTGACGGCATTTCATTAGATGATACAGAAGACAGGAAAAGCTTTGCATACATCAGAGAGCAAATTGATAAAAATTTTGGGGTTTCAGGCTTATTTATGCCGTGGCTGTTTATAGCTTTGTTTACAGATACATTTGACATAATGTTAGTTTGTTATTCAGCATATTATCTGCTTTCATTTTTGGTTATCTGTATTTTGTATTGCAAAAATGCTTCAAAATTTGAAGCTGAATCTCAAGCTAAATTGCAAGAAATGATGGAGAAAGAGAAATGATTATAGGCTATACAACAGGTGTGTACGATATGTTTCATATTGGACACCTTAACATTATAAAGAAAGCTAAAAAACAATGTGATTTTCTCATAGTTGGAGTCAGTACTGATGAATTAGTTGAGAAAGATAAAAATAAGACGCCGATTATTCCGTTTGAGGAACGTTGTGAAATTGTAAAATCCATTAGATATGTTGATCAAGTTGTACCACAGATAGACAAGAATAAATTTGATGCATGGGAAAAATATCATTTTGATAAAATGTTTGTAGGATCGGATTGGAAGGGGACTGATTCCTGGATTATGTTTGAGAAGCAATTTTCGCCAATCGGAGTGGAAATCATATATCTGGATTATACAGATGGCATTTCATCGACAATTTTAAGGGATCGTTTAGTTGAAAAATATGGAAAGAAGCAGTAACGAAAAGAAAATTCTGATAATCAGCCATTTGGCGATAAATAAGACGAATAATGTGGGTAAAACTCTTGCGCAATTATTTGAAAAGTTTGATTCATCTTCTCTATCTCAATTGTTTTTTAATCCAATACTTCCAGATATCGATAAATGCAAATATTGGTACAAAATTACTGATGAGCAGGTGATGCATTCATTTTTAGGAAAAAGGGCCGGTGAAGAATATTTTTATTGTAACATACAGGCAGAAACAAAAAGTCTGTTATATAGGAAAAGTATAGGAAAGACTACATTGAAATTCCTTATGCGAGATGTTATGTGGTCATTGTCCAGAATTGATTGGAAGGCCTTGTATAGCTGGATTGATAAAGTGTGTCCAGAGCTTATTTTTTTGGCTCCTGGTTATAGTGTTTTCGCATACGATATTGCATTGAAAATATCAAAGTATAAAAATATCCCAATTGTTTGTTTTTTCATGGATGATTATTATAACGAGAATAAAGCAAAACTTAATCCGTTAGAGATATTAAGGCGAAAATGGATTAGGAAAGTAATAAAAAAAACAGTTAATCATTCAGCAGGAGTAATTGCTGTGAGCAAAGAAATGGCAGCAGACTATCAGAAATGCTTTCACGTAAATGTCGATGTACTGTATACGCCTTATATGTATGAGGAAATAAGCTGTATTGATGAGAAAGTTGATTTGCAAAGATTGGAGTTTGTATATGCCGGTAGTTTGGGGTTAAATAGATGGAAAATATTATATGAATTGGGAAAGCTTCTGCAGCAAAACAATTATAATGCATTGTTGACAATCTATGCATCTGCGGATTATGAAAAAGAAATACAGAAACTATTACAAATTTCAAGTATAAAATATGGAGGATTTTTGAATATTGTATTTTTAATTCTACCTTTAGCCTTTATTAATAT
>OFGA01001617.1_pt1 | contig 15224 bp, 12 predicted proteins | sample 1521471 | NCBI WGS metagenome assembly OFGA01 (sample SAMEA3504086, study PRJEB24116) | mouse gut metagenome | biome: mouse gut; feature: mouse-associated habitat; material: faeces | place: Denmark | collected 2011
AACCGTATATAAAGCCGAAAAGCAGGAATGCGACAACCGCCCATATTCCTTTGCCTATCCATTGCCGGCATTTGGCGTGGCAGTTTTTGTATACTAAGGAAAACTAAGCCGCCTATCTTGTTTATAAGAAATTTTCATGTAGAACCTCCTAAAGGAGCAGAAGCCTTTGGGAGGTTTTCCCTTTTGCTTCTCTTATAGGAAAGATATGGATATACAGGGTATGCCCCAGCAAAGAGGATGCTTGCACGAAGGGCATTATGCCGCAGGAATGAATTTTCAGGCACGCCCTGGTGTAGCAGAACAAAAAACAGGGCATATAGTATAGGGATAGAGAAAATGGGAGTAAAGCAGTGGATTATAAACAGGAAATGTTTTACCGGATGCCAGACCGGAATATGCCCAAAATGCCCTTTTATATGGCATACCCCATGCAGAACGTATATCTGGAGGAGCTGGAATACGAACGGGATATGCAGAAATTAAAAGACTTATACCCCAAAGAAGTGAAATCCATTCAGGCATTGGTGGAAGAAGAATGTGACAAAATGGAATATGAAGGCAGCCTGATGTTTGACGAATATCCAGATAAGTTAATGCTCAGGCAGATTGTAAACCGGATTTACGATGGGGCTACCGGGAGCCAAATGAATATCCAAGGTTTTGAGGTAAGCCCTTATGAAGCGGAGCAGTACGAACCGGAACAGTACGTGCCGGAGCAGTATAAGGACAAAGCTGGCAAAGAAGATGACATGCAGGCAGAAGAACTTCCGCTGGAAGGAAAGCTGGTTGGGCAGGGAAGGCCGCCAGGGCAGGGCTGGGGACCGCCGCCACCGCCGGGACCAGGCTGGGGTCCGCCCCCGGGAAGGCCGCCCCATGGGAACAATGGCTTGCAGAACCTGATAGAAGTGCTTTTGTTTAACGAGATGTACCAAAGGCGCTGCCGCCATAAACGCTGCCGCCGCTGGTGGTAGTCAGGCAGGATGCTGCATGTATCGGAACAGGAAACTCTCTGCGGGACTGTGGAAGTTCTGCAGGGAGTTTTGTTATCTTACAGGAAAAACCTTTTCACGCTAAAGTGCGAAAGTGACTTTCCGTAGATTTTGTGATAAAATGATTGAGAAATTGCGCTCTGTGGAAGAATGTAAGGAAAACGACGGATTAATAATTACCGGAAAGCCTGCCGGAAAGGATTGACCTTTCAGGAGTTATGTGTATAATGTTTGATAAATGCAGCCTGTGCAAACGGGGGATTTCAACAAGGATTCAGGGATCAGACAGAAGATTCTGGCGCCCTGATCCGGTAAAGTAAGAAAGGCCTGTTATGAAGGAATTACACCAGTTACTGGAAAAATATTTAAACGAACAGCTTATTCATATGGTGCTCAGCGGCCCGCGGCACCGGGAGAGTGCCGCCAGAATTCTTATCCGCCCGGTTCTGATTAAAAATAACCTGGTATTCCAGGCCAGTGAATACCAGGAGAAAAAAGTATTTCACAGGAATTATTCCAAAGGGGAAGCAGCCGTGGAGATTGAGAACCGGATTACGGAATACCGTCAGCTTGCCCTGTCTTCTCAACAGGGACAGGCCACTGTGCTGGTGAGTAAAAAGGGCAGAATTACCATAAAGGAAAAACAGTGTCCGATCTGTGCCGGTGCCGGAGCATTTCAGGATGGTTCAGGTGTTTCACCGAAGATAAAACAGGTGGATCTGTCCCATAACCGGAAGAAAAACCATATTCTGGAGCCAGAACAGAAAGTGGACTTTCTGGTGGATCTGGGAGTTCAGACAAAAGAAGGAAAAATTGTTAAATCCAGATATGATAAATTCCGTCAGATAAACCGTTTCCTGGAGTTTATCGAAGATATACTTCCCCAGCTTCCCCAGGACAGGGAACTGACCATTCTGGATTTCGGCTGCGGGAAATCCTATCTGACTTTTGCCATGTACCATTATCTGAAAGAGCTGAAAGGGTATCAGGTGCATATTATCGGACTGGATTTAAAAGCAGATGTGATAGAGACATGCAGCAGTCTGGCAGAAAAATACGGATATGACAGGCTGGAATTTCATGTGGGAGATATTGCCGGTTATGAAGGGGTGACAGACGTGGATATGGTAGTCACCCTCCATGCCTGCGATACAGCTACCGATTATGCCCTGGACAGGGCGATCCGCTGGGGTGCCAGGGTGATTCTGTCGGTGCCCTGCTGCCAGCATGAACTGAACCGGCAGATACAGAATGATTTACTGGCCCCGGTGCTGGGTTACGGACTGATAAAGGAACGGATGGCTGCGCTGATTACCGATGCCCTGCGGGGGCAGATTCTGGAGAGCAAAGGCTATCAGGTACAGATTCTGGAATTTATTGATATGGAGCATACGCCCAAAAATATTCTGATTCGTGCGGTGAAAAAAGGAAAGGCAAAAGACAGCAGGGGATATCGGGAAGTGATGGAATTTTTGCATACAGAGCCCACACTGGCTGTACTGCAGGATGGAAAGGAAGACAAACAGAATGCGTAAAGGCTTGATAAAGACAGTGGTATTGCTGCTGGTTTTTTGTGTAACCGTTGGAATTACAGGGCTGTTCAGTCATCAGGACAGTACAGATATGACTTCCGAAATGGCTCCGGCTACCCTTCCGGTGGTGTATCTGCAGCGGGAAGATGTCAGAATCAATGAGTTGTACGGATACAGCTCCGAAATGGATGGAACCGGAATGCGGGATACCATCACTCCCCTGGGAAAAGAACTGTCCCTGCCCATGGTGATAAAAACAGGGCAGAACCAGATTGATGAAGTAACTTATGAAGTGCGCACCATGAATATGGAGCGGCTGGTTGAAGATGGAACACTGGATGATTTTACAGAAAAAAACGGTGAAATACATCTCACTCTGCAGTTTCAGAATATTCTGGAGGAAGAAACGGAATACATGCTGGTGATTTCTGTAAAATATCGTGAAAAGCAGGTGTATTATTATACCAGAATTGCCAGAGAGAGCGACTATTATATCGGGGAATCCCTGGAATTTGTAAAGAATTTCCATGACCAGACCTTTGACAGGGAGAACGGGGACAGCCTTGCCACCTATCTGGAACCGGACAGCATGGGAGATAATACCACTTTGCAGAAAGTGACGATCCACTCCAGCCTGCGACAGGTAACATGGGCAGATTTCCAGGGCGAGCGCCTGGAGCAGACCGTACCCTCTATCAAGGAAATGGGAAGTTCCTACAACACCATTATCCTTCCCTATGTGCTGACAGCCACAGGAGAGAACGGGGAAGTAGAATACTATAATGTGGAAGAGTATTACCGGGTCCGCTATGATCAGAGGGCGGGACGCATGTATCTGCTCAATTACGAGCGTACCATGAATCAGATTTTCCGGGGAGAAAACGGAAGGGTGAACCGGAACAAAATGCTTCTGGGTATCCGGTCGTCTGATGTGGAGCATATGGCAAATGAAAAAGGGAATATCATCGCCTTTGTCCAGGAAGGGGAACTCTGGAGTTACAACAGTGACAGCAACAGCCTTTCTCAGGTATACAGTTTCCGCAGTCCGGAAGGGATTTCAGACCGGGAAAACAATTCCGCACACCAGATTCGGATTATGAAAATTGATGAGACAGGCAGCATGGATTTTGTGGTGTACGGATATATGAACCGGGGGCTCCACGAGGGGCAGACAGGAATCAGCGTATACCATTATGACAGCGTGGGAAATACCATTGAAGAGGAGCTTTTTGTTCCCTCTGACAAATCTCCGGAAATGCTGAAAGCAGAATGGGGAAAACTTTTCTATGTGAGCGACGGAAATATTTTTTATCTGCTGGCCAATGACGTGCTGTACCGGATCGACCTTTCCAACAGAAAGGCAAAACAGGTGATGGAAGGGCTGGAAACGGGAAATTATGCGGTGTCTGAGGACGGGCGTTATATTGCATGGCAGGAAGGAGGAGACCAGGATCAGGCCCATTCACTGAAAATTATGGATCTGGAAGGAGAGGAAACCCGTATGGTTGAGGGCCATAAAGGAGAATATCTGAAGCCTGTAGGATTTGTGGAAAGCGATTTTGTGTATGGGGCTGCCAGAAAAGAAGACATTGTCACAGACGCTGCCGGAAATATCAGAGTTCCCATGTACCGGATTGTGATTGTAGACGAAAAATCCAGAGTGATCAAAGATTACCAGAAAAGCGGTTATTATGTGTCGAAAGCATATGTGGAACAGGAAACTATTTTCCTGGACCGGGAAATCCGCACGGAGACAGGGTATGAAAGTGTGGAGCAGGATACCATAAAGAACCAGCAGCTGGAGTCTTCCAGGAAAATTATCCTGGAAACAACCCAGACGGAAAAAAAACAGTGCCAGGTCCGGATCGTTCTTGGAGAGTCTTTGGAAGAAACGGTGAGACAGCCTCAGGTGATGGTACCGAAGGAAGTGGTGCTGAAAGAAAAGAGAACCGTAAAGCTGGAAACAGGCAGCGAACAGGAAACTTATTATGTGTACAGCGGCGGAAAAATCCTGCTGTCCACTCCTTCCCTGAAAGAAGCTGTTATTTCTGCAGACCAGTCCATGGGCGTGGTCATCGGCCAGGAACAGAAATATATCTGGCAGAGAGGAAAGAAAAACGTACAGCCTGCAATCGGGCCGGGAACCGTGGATTTGTCCGGGGTAAGCGATAATGATATTTCCCGCTGTCTGACATATCTGCTGAGAACAGAAGAAATCAATCTCGACGTGGACGACCTGGTTGCTCAGGGAGAGACTCCCAGGCAGATTCTGGAAGAGGCATTAAACGGAAGAAAAGTGATTGACCTGACAGGCTGCGGTGTGGAACAGGTACTGTATTATGTGAACCTGAATACTCCTGTATTTGCCATGGTGAAGCAGGAGGCTGTGCTGATTGTGGGATATGACGAACACAACACCCTTTTGTATTATCCGGATTTGAATGTGGTGCGCAAAATGGGAAGACAGGACAGCAATACCATGTTTGAAGAAGCCGGAAATGTATTTTTGGGCTATATCGAATAGTGTTCCGGTAAATTATGGTTATTTTGTATATCAGAAAGGGGGAATGCCGGCTTTTTTGTAGCATTATGGTGCTGTTTTTGAACATAATATTTTAAATTTTCTTAAAATATGCTATAATTGTATGGAAAATATACGGCAGTTTTTTAAGGAAGGTGAGATTGTGGAAGAACATGTAAGAAAAAAGTATCCATATGCGAAAAAGGAAGATCAGATTAAACGGGCAAATCATTTCCTGACCTTTGGTTATATGGTTTTTTATTTCTTTATTTTATGCCTTGTCTGGATATCCTGCGCTCAGGGGGAAAAAACCGCAGGATTTGCCGGAATCATTACCCTGGTTGTAGTGGCGGTAACAGGAGTTTCCGTTTATTTGAATAAAAGGGATCCTTACGGTGTGAATGTACGTTATCTTACCTTTGTGGGTCTCTTTATTGTGGCGTTTTCCATGATGGTGTCCTTTGACGATTCCTTTGTGCGGTTTATGGCAGCGATCCCCTATATTGCATGTATTCTGTTTTTTAACCGAAAGTTTTCAGCCATATCCTGTATGGCATGTTTTTTGCTGAATGTGGGAATTGTGGTCTGTAAAATTCTGGTTACGCATACTTATGAGGGAAAGGGTGCCCAGGAACAGATCTGGACTACGGTCTGCATAGCGGTGATGCTTTTTCTGATTTACTATACGGCACAGCTTGCGGAGAAATTCAACCATGATACCAGACACAGCCTGACACGGGAGCAGGAAAGCCAGAAAAAGGTTATGGAAAATGTGCTGGAAGTGGCGGAAGAAGTGCGGAGAGGTACGGAAGAAGTAGTGCAGATTGTAAATGAGCTGAATGCTTCCACAGAAATTGTAAACGGTGCCATGAAAGACATTTCTGACAGTAACCAGAGTACAGCAGAAAATATCCAGACCCAGACCATTCAGACTCAGAATATCCAGGATTCCATCGGAACCACCCTGGAACATTCGGAGAATATGGTGCAGGTGGCGAAACAGTCAGAGGAATTAAACAGTCAGAGCCTTGAAATAATGCACCATCTGAAACGACAGTCAGACGTTATTGCTGATACGAACGGTGAAGTGGCAGCTTCCATGCATAAGCTGCAGGAGCGTACGGAAACGGTAAAAACCATAACAGATACTATTTTTGAAATTTCCAGCCAGACCAATCTGCTGGCATTGAATGCATCCATTGAAAGTGCAAGAGCGGGAGAAGCCGGCAGAGGATTTGCGGTGGTGGCGGATGAAATCCGCCAGCTTGCGGAACGGACCAAAGAGGAGACGGAGAGTATAGCGTCTATTCTCAATGAACTGTCAGAGGATGCCAGGGCGGCGGCAGAGGCAGTGTCCCGGTCTGTGGAAGCAGCTCAGGAGCAGGAACAGATGATTGACCAGGCTTCCGACAGTTTTGATAAAATGAATGGCAACGTAAATACCCTGATTGAAGACATTGACCAGATCGATCAGATGCTGGGCGGTCTTTCAGAGGCAAATAACCAGATAGTGGAAAATATCATGCATCTTTCCGCTACCACACAAGAAGTGACAGCTTCTTCTGTTCAGGCGGCGGATCTGAGTATGCAGAACCTGAATAATGCAGAGAATGCAAAATCTCTGTTAGGTAACGTATTGGAAGTATCCCATCAGTTGGATCAGTATATCAGTTAAAGGAGGACAATATGGATAAGGACGATATCAGAGTACAGTTAATCAGACAGTTTCCGGCAGAAGTGGTAGAGCAGAAAGGCTCCATGGACAAAATGTATTATTCCTGTCCTACCTGCGGCAGAATGGTTTCTCTGGGTATGGACAAGTGCGGAGGCTGCAGCCAGATTTTAAGCTGGAAAAGTATCAATCAGAAGGAATCTCCTAACGGGAAGAGAAAGGCGAAGCTGGAATTCGAGGTTTCAGAGGAATTTACTGTGGGAGACTGCAGGAAATGCCCCATTTCCTACATAGACACCAACGGTTCCCAGAGCGCTTATGAATGTCCTCTGAAGATGCGGGGCGCCTGCCGGATTGTATTATCTTAAGGAGGAGGGGGAATCATTCGTATGCAGAACAAATCATCTACGTTGTTGACGGAGGGGAGTATCTGGAAAAAGATTATTGCTTTTGCCATACCGATTTTTCTGGGCAACCTGTTTCAGCAGCTTTATAATACGGCAGATTCCCTGATTGTAGGAAATTTTATAGGAAGTGACGCTCTTGCGGCAGTCAGTTCCTCCGGGAACCTGATTTTCCTGATGGTGGGATTTTTCAGCGGGATTGCCATGGGAGCAGGCGTGGTCATTGCCCGTTATTATGGAGCCAGAAGAGCAGAGGAAGTGTCCGCGGCGGTACATACGCTGGTGGCTTTCGGCCTTGCGGCGGGGGTATTTCTGACGGTTGCAGGAGTTATGATTACGCCTCAGATTCTGACATGGATGGGGACGCCGGAAACGGTGTTCCCCAATTCTGTTTTATATTTCAGGATTTATTTTGCAGGTTCCCTTGGGTTTGTCATGTACAATATTTTTGTGGGAATTCTCCAGTCCATTGGGGACAGCAGGCGGCCGTTAATGTACCTTATCATTTCTTCCGTTACCAATGTGGCCTTGGACCTGCTGTTTATTGCAGTAATGGGCATGGGGGTAGGGGCAGCGGCATTTGCAACGGTGCTTTCCCAGTTTGCCAGCGCAGTCCTATGCCTTTCCCGCCTGATGCGGGCTAAGGAGGAATACCGGATTGTGCTAAAAGAAATCCGGTTTGACAGGAACATGATGCGGCAGATTATTTCCAATGGTTTTCCAGCTGGTGTGCAGAACTCGATTATTGCACTGGCAAATGTGGTTGTACAGTCCAATATCAATGTGTTTGGCATGACGGCAGTGGCTGGGTGCGGCGCTTATTCCAAAATCGAAGGGGTTGGGTTTTTGCCCATCACCTGTTTTGCCCTTTCCCTGACTACCTTTATCAGCCAGAATCTAGGGGCAAAAGAATATGGCAGGGCTAAGAAGGGCGCAAAATTTGGCATTTTCTGTTCCATCATCACTGCAGAGCTGGTGGGGATTTTTATTTACATTTTTATCCCCTATTTGGTGCAGGCTTTTGACAGCAACCCGGAGGTTATCCGCTATGGGACGACGCAGGCAAGGACCGTTACGCTGTTTTATTTCCTGCTGGCCTTTTCCCATTGCCTTGCAGGAATTTTCCGCGGGGCCGGGAAATCCATGGTCCCAATGCTGGTGATGCTGGCCTGCTGGTGCGTAATCCGGATTTCATATATTACTATTGCGGTGCGGATTGTGCCGGTAATCCGGACGGTGTTTTGGGCGTACCCCCTGACCTGGAGCTTAAGCTCTGTGATTTTTCTGGTGTATTTCCTGAAAGCAGACTGGATCCATGGCTTTGAAGGGCAGGCTGGGGCATAAGCCCCTTATGAGATTCCCTTGCATAAAATTTCCATTCCTGCACATACTTTTTCTGTAAAGAATGGCCTTGAAATTAAAGTTCTTATGGCCGTTCACCCATTACCCAGAAAAAGAAAGGCAGGAAACCAACTATGGCAACAGATTTTAAGCAGAGCGAAACCATGAAAAACTTAATGCGTGCATTTGCAGGGGAAAGCCAGGCAAGGAACCGCTATACTTTTGCAGCAGCCCAGGCCCATCAGCAGGGGCTGTTTGTGCTGGAGCAGGTATTCAAGTTTACCGCGGACCAGGAACAGGAACATGCAGAGATTTTCTATAACCAGTTGAAGGAATTGGCAGGGGAAACCATTTCCATTGACGGGACTTACCCGGTAGACTTAAGCCCCAATATGTCCGAACTCCTGAAAATGGCCCAGCACAATGAGTATGAAGAACACGACGATGTCTATCTTCATTTTGCAGAAAAGGCAAAGGAAGAGGGATTTGCGCGGATCGCCGCCTCTTTCCAGATGATCGCGCAGATCGAAAAAATCCACGGCGACCGGTTCGGCCGCTTCGCGGATCTGCTGGAACAGAATCAGCTCTTTGTCTCCGGTGTGGAGACCGCCTGGATGTGCCTCTCCTGCGGACATATTTACCGCGGGACATCCGTGCCGGAAAAGTGCCCGGTCTGCCAGTACGACAGAGGATACTTTGTGCGGCTTGATCTGGCGCCGTACACGGGCTGTCAGTAAAACGCATTCCGAACCGGCGGACCTGCCGTGTCAGTCGCCGGAACCAGAAAAAGCCCTGTTGTCCGCAGGGCTTTTTCTGTTAACTTTTCAGTAGCGCACCTCGCTCCTGCACTGCTCGATCTTATTGAGAATTCCCGCCTGGTTATATCTGTATACCCTCGTCTTCACCTGCAGCTTCAGCTTCTGTTCCCCTCCCAGCTGCACCTTCCCGGTTTCATCGGGATTAAGCTGCGGCTGCACGGACTCGACTTTGTACATCCCCTCGCAGAGCACATTTTCCGCGTCGATTGTATACACTGCCGTGATCCTCTCCTGCTGTGTCCGCCGGTACTGCTCCAGCGTCATTTCCGCCAGATGCAGCGCGTCCTCCGACACTCCCGACTTCTCATAGGTGCGGAAAGACCGTTCCGCTGCATCCATATTTTCCGCGCTCAGCGCGCCGAGGAACTCCTGTGTGAACTGAAACGAAATCCTCTGTTTCCCCTTTTTGCGGACGCTCTCTGCCTCCGCGATGTCCCTGTTGTCGTACGGCAGAACCGTCAGCGTCTCCAGGCAGGGTGTTTTTACGCTGCCGCCCTCCCGGCGCTCCCACTCACCGTTCCAGTCTATATAAACGTAGACCGCCCTTCCGTCGCAGAACTCCTTCTGATAACGCCTGGTACCGTCCTCGTCCGTCACATAATACTCGGCCACCCAGCTCCCCGAAAGCTGGTCTGACCAGACCTCCACGCGCTCTCCGCGCTCCGCGCCGTCCCCCTGAAGAGTGCCGGTGCAGGTAAACTGCAGGTTATCCACACGCTTTAATCTGCGCATCGCATCCCGCATTTCTCCCAGCTCCGCGCTCTCCGTCATCCCTCCGGTGACCGCCATAGCCGTCAGCATGGACGCAAATGCAGCGACCGTGGCCGCCCTGACAGTTCTCCGTGAATCCACGCACGCGGATACGCCTGTTCCCGCGTGTGTATCTGCATGCCTGCTTTTTTTCTCCATCACACAACCTCCGGCTAACTGATCAAACGCGTTGTACCCCCCGTCCCTGTCGATCGCATCCGTTATCATTGCGGCCCGCGATTTCACATCTTCCCGCGCATTCCCCATCGCGACCGCCGTCCCGGCATACTCCATCATCTGCAGATCGTTCGGCCCGTCCCCGATGGCAATACAGTTCTCCCTGGCCACCCCCGCATGCCGCAGGTAAATCTCCATACCGGTTGCTTTATTAATTCCGTTAATACCGATTTCCCCGGCAAATTCATCCGCACCCTCCAGACTGATCGCAACCGCGTCAAAATACGGCTCCATATCCGCGTGCACCCTCTCCACGGAAAACGGCGAGCGGTAATAAATTATCTTTTCGCTCGTCTCCCTGCTCCACGGTTCCTCCGTCAGATGCATATTTCCCCTGAGTCTTAAGAGCCGTTCCTCACTCATTCCCATCTCACGGTATACTTCGGCCATTCCGTCATAGCTCCTCCTGTTTATGACAATCCCGTCATCCGCCTGATAGCAGAACAAAAACCCGTTCTGTTCCAGGTAATCATAACTGCTTCTGCGGTGCTCCCCGTCAATATATGCGTGATAAATCTCCCTGCCCTCCGCCATCACATACGCTCCGGCAGCGCCCACAATACCCGAAAATCCCATTTCCAGCAGTTCGTCATAAATCTGAAAACGGCTTCTGCCGCTGCAGATCACCATTTTATGTCCGTTTTCCCCCGCCTTTCGCACCGCTTCCTTCGTGGAAGCGGGGATCTTTCCGGCAGAATCCACCATTGTCCCGTCAACATCCAAAAATACAACTTTCTGTTCCATTCTTCCAACCTTCTTTTATCCCTGTATCCCTCTAAGATCTTCTGTTGTGATTATACCCGATTCAGGAACGAAATACCACCTGATATCACAGAAATCTGACAGATGCCGCGCGTCAGACAACCGCTTCCGGGGCATCTGACCAGAAGTATAGCACAGTACGGCGCGCCTGTGTCAGCTTTTTACCTTTTACCCGAAAAAACTTCCGCTTCACAAAATATCTGTGAAGCGGAAGTCCCTTTTCCCGCCCTGGATTACTGACGGATATCCACATATCCCATCGCCAGAGACGTGTCGCTGAACTCATACGCGCCGCCGTATGTATCAAAACTCACATACAGATTACCCAGTTCCTCTTCGGTCACGATCCAGCCCATATGCACGGTCACTGTCTCTCCCGGCTTTATCGCCGTTATATAATTATTATTTCGCTCACCGCCGTGAATATCATAATACTGCATCTCACAGAACGCGGACGCTCCCGTATTCACTACTGTCTCCCAGGTATCGCCGGGCGCCGGCTCCTCGTCCACCGTTCCCGAAAAAATCTTCATCTTCCCGTCTTTTTCGGCAATTCGCAGCAGATCGCCCATATACAGCACATCTGAAAGCTCCGAATCTCCGGTATTGGTGTATTCCACCGTGGCATATACCAGCTTCTGCACCACCTCCCTGGACTTCACCACCTCGCTTAAGGAATCCACTCCCCCGTTTCTGATATACTGTATCTCCGCCTTCCGCAGCTTTCCGTCACCGGCCAGTTCGCTTCTGAGATCCTCATCCGTCAGCGCGGGATCCAGAAGGGAAAGATCATCCGCGATCTGTACATCCGACACCTTCACCGCAAGCCCCTTATACTGATCTCCCCCTGTCTGCGGATGTTCCGCGGAAAAGCTCTCTCCAATGGCGTGTATCTTCATCTGATCTTTTGCGATGGTTGTATTTCCAGCCGGTTCCGTCTCCGCCATCCGCTCATTTTCTTCCGCACTCTTCAGATATGCACTCCAGTCCCATGCCGCGACCAGATTTTCACTGTCCGCCGCCCCGGCCGGCGTCAGTTTCACGCCCTCCGCAATGCGCAGCGCCTCCTCCTTCGTCACATCCGACGCGACAAACATTTCCATCACATAGTGCACATCCGTGTATGCGACATAGATCCGCTGGTTAAATGCGATCTCATCCGGATTCAGATGCGGAAACTCCAGATAGACGCCCTCATACCCGCTGACAGCGATATCCTCGCTGGAAATGACATCCCCGTACCGGATATGAAACTGGTCGTCTCCCATATCCATCCGGTAAAATACCATGGACACGCCCCCCTGATACAGCGCACTCTCATAACTGTATTTTCCCATCTCCGTCTGCACCATTCCGTCCGGCAGATAGCCTGCCTCCATGGTCACATCCGGAATCACTGCCGTTCCCTCTTTCACATCAGCGCCGGATTCCGTTCCCACAGCCTCCCCGCCGCTCTCCGCTCCGCCTGCTATCTTTATGTCCCCCCCATGGCTCCCGACCTGCTCCCGCTGCATCCGGTAAATCCCCACACCGGCAAACACCGTCGTGCCCAGAACCATCACCGCCGCCACGGAGGCAATCAGGGTACGCCTCGCCGCCATCCTGCTCCTTCCAAACTGCGGGCGTTCCGTCTTCACCTGTTTTTCCACTTCTCTCTCGATCATCTTTCTCATCTCCTCTGGCATTTTGGGAAATTCATGTTTCATATCTTCTAATCTCACTGGTTCCCTCCGTTCCGTGCCTTTCCTCAGGCAGCATCCCTTTTCCTGTTCGCTTCACCGTCTTCATGTCACCGCTTCCTCCAGCTCCGTGCGCAGCTTTGCCCGCGCCCGCGCCAGACGGTTTTTCACCGCGCTCTCCGTGATCTCCAGCAGAGCCGCCGTCTCCCTCACGCTGTAGCCCTCCAGATAGTAGAGCGTGACGCACATCCGCATCTCCTCCGGAAGCCGGCGGAGCGCGTCATAGAGTCCGGAATAGTCCTCCGCCTCCTGCGCCTCTTCCCCGCGCTGATAACTCTCCAGGGACACGATGCGCTTCTCCCTGCGCATAATGGCATAGCACTCATTGATCAGAATTCTGATCAGCCATGTTTTTGCATAGGAATCCTGGCGCAGCGTATGTAAACCGGTAAATGCTTTCACAACCGCTTCCTGTATCGCGTCGGCGCAGTCCGCATCGCTGTATAGCAGCGTCTTTGCCACATGATACAGCGTATCTTCCGACGCGATAATCAATCTTCCCAACTGTTCTTTTTTCATAATGTCCTTTCTGCCGGCCAGCACTTTTTTCAGCTCTCTGCGCTTACATAGATTAGATGTGCGGGAACGGCAAATGGTCTCTGACGAAGAAAATAATTTTTATTTGTGCAGATCTTTATAACAGAAAACACTTTCCCGCACGGACAACAGGGCACCGGAAATCACTGCCTGCATGATTTCCAGCGCCCTGTCCGTCACGGCGCCCTGAGGCGTCTGCACCTACGACATCGCATTTACCGTTTTGTATTTATAGAGCATCTCCGCGTGATTCTGCTCTTCCACCTGTATATCAGCGAGCAGTCTGCGCACGCCCGCGTCCCCGAAGACAAATACATCCGAGTTGTACTCCGACGATACCAGTTTTTCCGTGCCGATGCAATCCGTCGCGAGAAAACAGTCCGCCTTTTTTTCCTCCGTATCTGCCATACCCGTATAAGTCGCAGTCGGATTATAATCCCTGCCGTCGCTGTCATTACAGTTGCAGTCCGGCACTGTGCCGTTTAAAACCTGCCCAAGGGAATCGTAATGGCGGCATTCCTTTTTCTGCAGCTCCGTAAACAGATTTTTTAACACCGGATCTTTCGCCTGTCCGGCATATTTCCCGTACTTCTCAATACAGGTCTTCTCCTGTGTCTGCAGATCTCTGATCGCAGCGATTTCCTTTTCTGTCAATACCATAATGATACCTCTCTCCTTTTCCTTTACCGTTTCCGCTGTGTGCGTGACAGGAATAGTATTGGAAAACGAATTCCTTTTTATACGGCGGAAAATCGAAATGGTCATTGACATTTCCCCCCATGACCGCTATAATTCACTTCATAAATGCAGACACAGGCTTTGACGGGAAAAAGTAGGAACAGGCAGAACAGACAGAGAGCAGCCGGCTGGTGAGAGGCGCATGGGAAGCTGATTCTGAATACATCCCCGAGCTTCGCACCGAACAGATGCTCAGAATCATAAGTAGGCTGCGACGGAGTGGCGCACGTTACAGGCGCCTGGGTGTTGTCAGACACCTGCCAAGGCAGGCGGCGTGAGCTGTCTGTAAAGAAAGGTGGTAACACGTTCGCGCGTCCTTTCCGGTTTCAGACCGGAAGGGACTTTTTTATTTCACAGGCACTTTCATCCCATGAAATAAAAACGCTCCGCGGAGATTCACACTCCGCAGGCCGCTGTTCTCTGCTGAAATACAAAACACCAGCCATACGTCCGCGCGTTACCTGCCTGGTGTAAACAAAAACGCGCAGAAATGAGGAGAATTATGACTTTATATGATGAACTGGTCGCCCGCCGCCTGATCGCGCAGGTGACGGACGAGGAAGAAATCAAGGAGATGATCAACAACGGAAAGGACACTTTCTACATCGGCTTCGACCCGACTGCGGACAGCCTCCACGTGGGACATTTTATGGCGCTGTGTCTGATGAAGCGTCTGCAGATGGCGGGCAATCGCCCGATCGCCCTGCTCGGCGGCGGAACCGCGATGATCGGCGACCCCTCCGGGCGCACTGATCTGCGACCGATGATGACCCCGGAAACCATTCAGCACAACTGTGACTGCTTTCAGAAACAGATGAGCCGCTTTATAGATTTTTCCGAAGGAAAGGCCCTTCTGGTCAACAACGCTGACTGGCTCATGAATTTAAATTACATCGACGTGCTGCGGGAGGTCGGAACCCACTTTTCCGTAAACCGCATGCTGACCGCGGAATGCTACCGGCAGCGTATGGAAAAAGGATTAAGCTTCCTGGAGTTTAACTACATGATCATGCAGAGCTATGATTTTTACTGCCTGTTTGAAAAATACAGCTGTAATATGCAGTTCGGCGGCGACGACCAGTGGAGCAACATGCTCGGCGGCACCGAATTAATCCGCAGAAAGCTCGGAAAAGACGCCTACGCCATGACTATTAATCTTCTCTTAAATTCCGAGGGGAAAAAGA
>OFGA01001620.1_pt1 | contig 15218 bp, 15 predicted proteins | sample 1521471 | NCBI WGS metagenome assembly OFGA01 (sample SAMEA3504086, study PRJEB24116) | mouse gut metagenome | biome: mouse gut; feature: mouse-associated habitat; material: faeces | place: Denmark | collected 2011
TCACTCTATTCTCCCCAGCTCTGCTGGGGGCTTAATGGACGTTCAGTTATTTTTTCTTACGGAAGCATACCTCACAGATTGGGTCGCCCTTTGCAATCGTCTTTCCAAGCTCAAATTCAAATGCCGCAAATGCGCTGCAAATGCCCCTGTCGCCGTCCATGGCAATGTCACACAGCTTTGCTATTTCTTCCTCGTCGTCGGTCAGCTTCTTCCAGGCTGCCACCAGCGGACAGTAGTGGAACGTGATGTTCAGTTCTTCGTCCGTCAGCTCGGTGTCCATTTCGAAAATATTGCGTACATTGTCACTGATAAATTCCGGCGCAAATTCGCTTAAATTTTCGGTCTGGGTATATTTGGTGCTGCCATGAAAACAGCCGCAGGCTTTTATCGCATCCCTTGCAAAATCATAATCCAGCCCCCTTTTTTTCGCTTCCTGCACCAGGTAATAAAACCAGGTCGCACGGTGCTCGATGGCGTCCCTCAAATCTTTGATATGCTGTCCCCTGTCGCTTGCTTCGTTTGTAATCATAATACATGTCTCCTTTTCTTTGATGTATTTATTGGAACCGGCGGCATAATAGCGCCGGTTACTGGCATTTGCTGATTACACAGTCCATCAGCACGGCTATCTGGTAAGACATCGTAACCGCGCCAGGATCCAGATGGCCGACGCCTTTGTCTGCCTGATAGGACGCGCGTCCTTTGACCGCTTCCATGCCTTTCGTGCTTTCTGCCCCGTCTGCTGCTGCCTGCTTTACTTTCTGTGCTGTTTCGATTTCGCTTAATCCCTCTGCAATGCACTGCCTGTAGCAGTCCGCGGCCGGCGCAAGCGCATCAATCATCGTCTTGCATCCCCTGGCAGCATTTCCCCTGGACATAATGGCCTGCAGCATGGCATCGAGCACGTCACACAGCTCCTGGTTTCCGATAGATTCCCTGTCTTTTAACGTCTTTGCCGCCGCCAGATAGGCACTGCCATAAAGCACGCCCGAAGATCCGCCAATCACAGACATCATAATGGTTCCAATCTGCCGGAATTGTTCGTATACACTCATGTTTTCCAGCTCTGCCGCATGGTTTACAAGGCTTTCAAAGCCCATATTGATATTGGTCCAGTGGTCTCCGTCACCGGTCGCGCTGTCCAGCCCTGTAATATAATCCCCTTTTTCATGAATCAATGCATATGCCTTGCGGATATAGTCCGCATAATCCGCGCTTGTCAGTTGAAATCCCATATGTTATTATCCTTTCCTGCTTATAGTTTCAGGCTGGGTGTATTACATGGCGCATCCAGTAATTCCTTCAGCTCATCATCCAGTTTCATTAAGGTAACCGAGCATCCGCTCATATCGAGCGCCGTCATATAATTGCCAGTGAACGTTTTGTATACGTTTATCTTTTTTGCGGCCAGCAGCTCATGTATCTCTTTGCTTAAAATATAAAGCTCCATCAGGGGCGTTGCGCCCAGCCCGTTGATTAACAGCGCCGCTTCACTGCCGGAATAATCATAGTCAGCGAGTATTTTATCCAGCAGTATCCGGGCTGTTTCTTTTGCCGTCTTGACAGCCGTGCGCTCCACGCCCGGTTCCCCGTGGATGCCCATGCCGATTTCGATTTCATTTCCGGCCAGTTCAAATCCCGGCTTTCCGACCGCTGGCAGAATGCACGGGGTCATCGCCATGCCCATGCTCCTGATATTGTCAATCGCCTTTTGCGCCGCCATTTTGACTTCCTGCAGCGTGCCGCCGGCTTCTGCCTTTGCACCGGCTATTTTATGTACGAATACCGTGCCTGCAATCCCCCTGCGTCCCGTGGAATACGTGCTGTCCGCAACTGCGACATCGTCTTTTACGACAACGCTTTCGACCTGAATATCTTCCATTTCTGCCAGCTCCTGTGCCAGCCCGAAGTTCATAATATCCCCGGAATAGTTTTTGATAATCATCAAAACACCCTTTCCGCATTCGGTCTGGCGGATTCCTTCCAGAATCCGGTCCGGGCTTGGCGAAGAAAATACATTGCCACAGACTGCGGCATCCAGCATCCCCCTGCCGACATACCCGGCATGCGCAGGCTCGTGGCCGGCTCCGCCGCCGGAAATAACGGCTACCTTATCGCTCTTTTCCCGCCTCGCGATAACTTCCAGTTTTTCGGTATACACCAGTTCCGGATGCGACAGCTCCATTCCTTTCAGAAGCTCCGATACGACATGCTCCGGTTTGTTTATTATTTTTTTCATGCACAGTCTCCCTTCTTTCCTTCTATTTTTTTATTTTCTATTTTTTATTTTCTATGTTCTGTTTTCTATGCCTGTCCCAGATACGCATTTTTTACCCTCGGGTCATTCGCAATCTCTCTGGCATCGCCCGACATCGATACCGTTCCGTTTTCCAGCACATAGGCACGGTTTGAAATGCCGAGCGCCATATTTGCATTCTGCTCAATCAGCAGGATGGTAACGCCCTGGGCATTGATGGATTTAATCAGGTCAAATATCTGGAGCACGATGTTCGGTGCCAGCCCAAGCGACGGCTCATCCAGCAGCAGCAGCTGCGGGCTGCTCATCAGCGCGCGCCCGATAGCCAGCATCTGCTGCTCCCCGCCCGACATCGTGCCAGCCGTCTGCCTGTTTCGTTCCTTCAATCTTGGAAACAGTTCATAGACACGCGCATAGCCTTCTGCTATTTTTTTCTTATCCCTGACGATAAAAGCGCCCAGCCTTAAATTTTCTTCCACCGTCAGGCCCGGAAATACTTCCCTTCCTTCCGGTGAAATGCTGATTCCTGTTTTGGTAATGTTATGGGGCGCTGTATTTGTAATGTCCGCCCCCTGAAACCGGACCGTCCCGCTTCCTGCTTTTGCGATTCCGGTAATCGTGCTTAAAAGCGTGGATTTTCCGGCACCGTTGCTCCCAACCAGCGATACGATTTCGCCCTCTTTTACTTCCAGGCTGATGCCCTTAAGCGCATGTATATTCCCATAATATGTATGCAGACCTTCTACTTTAAGCACTGATATCCACACCTCCCAGGTAAGCTTCAATAACTTTTGGATTGTTTGCGATTTCAGACGGCAGTCCCTGCGCAATCGGCTTCCCATGGTCTATCACATAAATCCGGTCTGAAATATTCATCACGACACTCATGTCATGCTCAATCAGGATAATGGTATAGCCCCTCTTTTGCAGGCTGCGGATAAAGGCAAGCAGCTCCGCCGATTCCTGCGGGTTCATGCCGGCCGCCGGCTCATCGAGCAGCAGCACCTTTGCCCCGGTCGCAATTGCCCTCGCAATTTCCAGCTTCCGCTGGTCGCCATACGGAAGATTCTGCGCATAGTCGTCCCTGCGGTCATCCAGGCCGATGGATTTTAATATCTGTATCGCCTCAAGCACCTTCTCATCTTCTTCCCTGCGGAATCTCCGTGTGCGGAATACCGAATCCAGAAGCGAATACTGTGTATTGATATGCGTTCCCACCAGTACGTTTTCCACAACCCTCAAATCCTGAAACAGCCGGATATTCTGAAATGTCCTTGAGATTCCTGCCTTCACAATCTCCTGCGGCTTCTGGTTATGGATTGGTTTTCCTTCAAACAGGATTTCGCCCTCGTCTATGGCATACACTCCTGTCAGCATGTTAAATATCGTTGTTTTTCCGGCCCCGTTCGGCCCGATAATGCTTACAATTTCACTTTTGTTTACTTCAAAGCCCACTTTATCAACTGCTACAATGCCGCCGAAGCGTTTTGTAATTCCCGTCACCTGCAATACTGCCATACCGGTTTTCCTCCTCTCCCTGCTGCCCCTGCCCGCTACTGTTCAGCCCCTGGCAGAACGGCAGCAGAATCCAGGCGGCTTTTCACCTGCTCTGATATTTTGTACGGCATCTGCGACTTCCAGCCGAGCAGCCCCTGCGGGCGGAACCGCATCATAATCACAAGAATCAGTCCATATACAACAAAGCGGTAATCCATCAAAGACCTCGAAACCTCTGGAAATGAGATTAAAATTGCCGCACCTAAAAACATGCCCCTTATCGTGCCCATGCCGCCCAGAATGACAATGCTTAAAATCAGTGTCGAGACGTCAAAGGTAAAGGTGTTCGGGTCAATATAGCCAATCATGACCGCATACAGCGCGCCCGCCGCCGCAGAGATAACGGCCGACAGCACAAAGGCGAGCACCTTATAATATGTCACATTGATTCCCATCATAATGCCTGCCATTTCATCTGTCTTAATGGCCAGAAACGCCCTGCCTGTGCGGGATTTACAGACCGCATAGCAAAACAGCGCGGTCAGCAGAAGCATTGCCAGCATCAGGTAATAAAGCCCGTTATTTGCAATCGTCAGCTTATATCCGAACACCGAAGGCGACGGAATATTTTTCACGCCGAGCGTGCCATTGGTTACCGGGTCCCAGTTCATTGCGACTGTCTTGACAATTTCCCCAAAGCCCAGCGTGACAATCGACAGGTATGTCCCCGACAGGCGCAGTGTCGGCAGTCCCACCAGCAGTCCCGAAAGCCCTGCCGCGAGCATGCCCAGGATAACAGCTGCAAAAAAGCCAAGCCCCAGCTTCACAGCCAGCAGGGACGCTGTATATGCCCCGATTGCCACAAATCCTGCATGCCCGAGGGACACAAGTCCGGTATAGCCAACCAGAATATTCAGCCCGAGCGCCAGCATCATGTAAATGCCGATTTTGACTGCCGTCGTTACGATATACTGGCTGCCTGCTGCAAACGGCAGCACAGTCAGAAGAACCGCGCCGGCTGCGGCAAGCGGAATTTTGTATTTATCTGTAAAATACTCGATATAATAAACTGCACTTTTATTTTTTGCTGTATCTGCACGATGCTGTTTCTTATCCATATCATCACACCTTTGTTATTCCTTTCCTGCCAAATAAGCCGTTCGGCCTTACAATCAGCACTATAATTAAAATAACAAACGCCATGCAGTCCCGGTAGGCAGAGCCAAGGAAGGTCGCTGCCATGCTTTCCGAAACGCCGACTAACAGTCCGCCTGCAAGCGCTCCCGGTATACTGCCGATTCCGCCCAGCACGGCTGCTGCAAATGCCTTCAGGCCTGCCATATATCCCATATTCGGATATACAATCTGGTAATACCCGCTGATCAGGCTGCCTGCGATTGCCGCAGAAACCCCGCCGGCAAAAAACGTAAACGAAATCACAAAATTGACATTTACGCCCATCAGGCTTGCGGCTTTTGCATTCTGTTCACACCCGCGCATGGCAAGCCCGGCTTTTGTCTTTTTTACAAGCAGTACTAAAAGCAGCATCAGCGCAAAGGAAATCAGGCAGATAAAAATCTGTGTCCACGTTATCTGCAGGGAACCGGCCGAAATCGTGCCAAAGTCAAACAAAGCCGGAAACGTCTTTTTCTCACTGCCAAAATAAACGGTCAGCAGATTCTGGATAATATTCGAAATGCCGATAGTCGTAATCAGCGATGCAATTCCAATCGAGTTCTTTTTGCGAAGCGGTTCCAGTGCCGTTTTATCAATCAGGATGCCCAGCAGCCCTGTCAGAATCAGGCTGAGCAGGATTGCCGGCACAATCCCGAAATTCAGGCTGACAAGCAAAAACGCTGCATGCGCACCGAACGCATAAATGCTGCCATGCGAAAAATTGACCAGGCGCAGTATGCCAAATACCAGGGAGTAACCGACCGCAAGCAGTGCATAACACATACCCAGTGTCAGCCCGTTAAATATCTGTTGTCCTATCATATGTCCACCATTCCAGAGCCGTGGCAGGTACCAGTGACAGAAGCCCTGCCACAGCCTCTCCTTTCCAGCCAGCCGAAGCTAATTCATCTTTACAAACCTGCCGTCCTGAATGACCACTTTTACAAACTGCTTGTCCACATTTCCCTCTGCATCAAATTTGGTATCTCCCGTAACACCTGCATAGCTGATTTCTGCCAGTGCATCGCGCACCGCCTGGGAATCCTGTGTCCCTGCCTTTTCAAGCGCTTCGAGCAGCATGCCTGCCGAATCATATGCCTGGGATGTCAGGGCGCTTGGCTTGCTGCCATATTCCTTTTCATATGCTTCCACATAAGCTTTGATATGTTCTTCCTCGGATTCCGAGAAAAAGATAACCGGAAAGCAGACTCCCTCAACCGCATCGCCGCCGAGTGAAATCAGCTGCTCGCTGTAGGCATTGGAAAAACCAACCACTTCGATATCCGGATTTATCTGTTTATACTGCTTTGCTACCGGTGCTACCAGATTGTACATTCCGGCACAGATAACCACATCTGCGCCAGCCTGGTTTAATTTTGTAATCGCCGGGCTGTAATCGTCCGAGCCTTCTACCACTTCCTCATGTGCCACAATGCGGATGCCTTCCTCACCGAGGTTTTCCACCAGCTCTTTGATAACCTGTGAGGTATTCGTGCCCCAGTCTGTTTTAATCGAAATAATGCCGATGTTCTTCTTTCCCAGGTCTTTTGCTGCGATTTCAATGCTGGCTGCCGCTTCTGCACTGATTACCGTATTATTGCGGAAAATAAAATCGCCTGCCACATTGTAATCCGGGTGGGATGCCGATGGAGAAATCTCAATAATTTTATTCTCCTGGTATATCGGAGCCGCTGTCAGGCATACGCCCGATGCAAAATGCCCGATTACTCCGGCAATATCCCCTTCCCCGGCAATTTTCTGCGCAATCGTGGCTGCTTCTTCCGAAGAATTTTTGTCATCATACTGGACAATTTCAATCTGTTTTCCCAAAACCCCGCCCTTTTCGTTCCATTCCTTTACCATCAGTTCGGCTGCATTGGTAAATCCAATCCCATATTCGGCATTGTCGCCCGTCATCGGGCCTGCCACTGCAATTTTAATCGTGTCCCCGCTGCTTCCCCCGGCACCGCCGCCGGTGCTTTCCTTACCACCGCATCCTGCCAGTCCTGCTGCCAGTGCCGCTGCCATTATCAAACCTGCAATTTTTTTCATTTTTCTCATATAGCCGTTCCTTTCTGATTCCCCATAAATCAATCTGCTGATAGCTGCTTATTTCTCAAGCATTATTTTCACAATTACTTCGTCCGTCTCTTTCATCCCCTCCTTTGCCAGCGTGACGACTCCGTCAATGGTTTTTTGAATGGTATCTTTGACAATGCCATCTCCCGACAGGAAGCATTTTCCTTTCAGGCTTATCATGGTAGCGACAATTGCCGCATCCACGGCAGATGCTATTTTTGCAGCACAGGAAGATTTTGCCCCGTCACAGACAATTCCTGATACATTCGCCAGTGTATTCACGATTGTCTGGCTGATTTGTTCTTCCCTGCCGCCGTATAAATAGGTGATTCCGGCCCCTGCCCCTGCGGCTGCACTGACTGCACCGCAATACGCGGAAAGCCTTCCTATTTCTGATTTCTGGTAAATGGCCATCAGATTACTGATACACAGCGCCCGCAATATTTTTTCCTCACCGGCATCCAGCATATTTCCAAACTCAATAACCGGCAGTGAAACCGTCATCCCCTGATTGCCGCTTCCGGAATTGATAATGACCGGCAGCTCACATCCATTCATCCTGGCATCGGAGCCTGCCGCCGGCATCGCTTTTGCCCGGATTTTAACATCGTCTCCATAGACATCCAGCAGGACGGAGCCTACATTGACACCGTATTTATGTTTCAATCCTTCCCGCGCAATCTTTGTATTGCATTCAATCTGCGGCTCCAGTATCGGCCTGACCAGCTCCAGGTCTACATGGTCGGCAAAATCCAGGATGCTTGCAACATTCAGCACACTGTAATCTGCGCTCTGCGTTTCCCCGTCTTCTATTTGTTTTTGATATACAGTTTTTCCGTTTTTCTCTATCCGTGTAATCCCGGTATGCGTCTTTACCAGCTCTACCAGCGAAGAATCCTCTCCTTTTTTCATACGCACAATCAAATGCAGCTTTTCGGAAGAATCCAGCAGCACTGTTTTGCAGAAGCCTTCTGCCAGCAGGCGTTTTGTTTCCGCGAGGTCTTCTTCCGTTACAGTCGTCAGCACTTCCAGGCTCCTTCCCGCATCGCCCCCTGTCATTCCGGCAAGCGCCGCCGCTTCGATTCCTTTCAGGTTCTTCGTCATAGGCACTACCACGCTTTTTGCATTCTTTATAATATTGGAACTGCACGCAACCTGCATTTCATCAGGCCTGGCACCTAATACTTCCCTCGCTTTTGCAGATGCAAGGGCGATTGCAATCGGTTCTGTGCAGCCTAATGCAGGGACTAATTCCGATTTTAAAATAGCAATGATGTTCTCGTACATACCCACTCACCTTTCCTCTGTTGCCTGTCCGATTTGTTTTAATGTGATACACATATTATATCATGACTCCCTGGATTTTCAATAGATTTATGCGCTATTTGCACTATATATCAAAACTTTGTTAAATATATTTAGATATTTTATACAAAATATAAGATTTGAGCTTTCATTTTTTACAATATTACAAAAGAGATGTATCAAAATAAGACACATCAGGGGACAAAAAAAGAGGCTGCCGCACAAAGCAAACCATATGGGGCCGCCGCACGAAGCAAAGCTTCTGCAGGATATCGTATAAAAGAATACTTGAAACCAGCGATATCCTGTATCAGTCTGCTTCATGTGGCGGCCCCATTCTTTTTCTTAATGCGGCAGCCCTTAACTCTGTTATAATTAATTTTTGATTTTCGATTTTTTAACCGGTTACCGTTACACGGATATTTTCCGCTTTTTAATCCGTTACTGTTACGCGGATATTCTCCGCATTCAGCAGCGGTTTTCCTGCATTGTTTACCAGAACCCCTTTATTCCATCCGTCTCCAAAATCATCCAGGGACAATCCGGTACGGTATGAAAGGGTCAAGTCACCTGTCTGCACATTCTCTGGCAGGCCGGCATGCTTCAGGGTATTTTCTCCGGCAGCAAAAGCACCGCTCTCGCCGGACTCCCTGAAAAACTGCCCGCGCAGCCGGGTTTCTTTTCCGCCTGCTTTCAGATACAAATCACACCCAGACAGGCTGGCTGTTTCGGTATTCATGCCATCTGCACGGATAATCAGCTTTTTCTGGCTTTTCGAATACGTGGCGGTTATATTGCTGATATCCGGCACGGTTTCTATCGTGGTTCCGGCAGCTAACGCAGCTCTGTCACAGACATCAAAAGCCCTGTCTGTAATCTGATTTCCGTCCTTCGCCTTTAACTCTACGGAAGAAATATCTGTTTGTGCATCTATCTGCAGGTTTTCCAGTATCAGGGTTCTTTCTTTCAGGTTAAACCAGCCAAACCCGGCATCGACTCCTGCATTTTTTCCATTGATAAATACATCCAGATGTTCCATTCCCGTATTAGACGGAGACATTTTAATCATCATAAATTTTTTATCTTCCGATACGCGCACGCTTGTTATTTCCGGTACTGCTGACTCAATCGGAATCTCAAAATTTTCTGTCTTGTTTTTATTCTCAGCTTCATCCTGAATGCAGGCACCGTTCTGCGGCTTTGCATATGAAATCTTCGCATCCGCCGGCAATGTTCCGCTCAGCTGCAGTTCGATGTAAATTTTATCCCCTTTCCGGTTCCGGTATGCGCCTTCTTCAAACGGGGCCATATTATCCGGATAGTTTTCCGGTTCTATTTTTATGGATGCCTGCTGCACTTCTGTGATTTTTCCATCCTGATACTGGATAACGCTGTAAACCGTCAGCCCCTCATTGCTGGAAGTGTTTCCGACGGAATATTCACACATTTTTTCCTGCTCATCGGTGATACGGACATAATCAAATTCCGTTGCCATCATTTTTTCATGATAATCCTCTGTCACCTTTCCCAGATGCCCATGCAGCACTGCTTCCGCATCCGGTTCGTCACTGTTATTCACAAGTGAAATCAGATTATAAATTTCCGCCGGGTTTGATGCAGATGCATATTTCACTTTATAAGCCACCGTAACGATATCTTCGCCGGAAGCCCCTTTTTTGAGTTCTGCCTTTGGATAGCCCTGCGCAAATACCGGCCTGCCGGACTGGCTGCCAGCGCCGCTTGTGCTGCCCCCGGAACCGCCTGTGCTGCCAGAACCCGGATAAGACGGATAAGACGGCGTCTGTGCAGACTGCGTGACTGTCACTTTCAGGCTGGCATTGATTGTCTGCTTTGTTCCGTCAGCTTTTGTCACCTCTATTTTCACCTGCGTGTCAACCAGCACCTTAGTCGTTTTCTCTGTTACACGCAGCGTGCTGTTTTCTGCGCCCTTCCGGAAAGCAACATTTGCATCCGCAGCTGCTGATACGCTGACCGGCACGGAAACGGCCAGTACCGCGCCTTTTGCCTCTTTATCGATGCTGACTGGAATCTTTTCCTTTACCGAACCGGAAATTTCCAGCGAAAGCGCCGCTTTCATATCCAAGTGCGCCACAGAACCGTTGACTTCCAGCTTTACATCAGCCCCGGCTGTCACAACATCTCATTTTATAAGATTTTCAATCTATTTGCCGCAGTCAATTTTGGCTCGGGAATGCGAATTAAGTCCCGTAATTCCACTTTGCTCTCCGCGTTTAAGCCAAGGCTTTTTGCAATGCCTGCTGAATCTGTGCTAATCCGGATATGCAGCGAAAGACTCAGTTTTTTTGTTTTCTTCAAAATTATAGGAATGAATATGAACAGAATCGCCAAGCCTGACGCCATAAATGCCCTCAAAATTAAAGCTGTTCTTCATATGTTCATATAAAGGTTTCTGAATAATTAAAACAAGGTGCTTGTTTAAATTTTCAAAGGTTTCACTCTTGTGATGCATTTGAATAAGAATCGTTTTTAATGTCATTTTCCAGTTCATCCCGAATGACTTTTTGCTATCCAAATCCCCCGGATTTACTTCAATACCCGGTTCATTTAAAAATTTCTGACGTGCAGGCCACACGGTTCCCGTTGTATCCATAGTCTGCAATTCAATTCCGATGAAATCCCTGACTTTTTTATCTTTTGCAGAAACCAAAAAGCAATCTACATGCCCGCCTGGAATCTTCACTTCCGGGACAAGATAAAGTTCATTGCCTGGCTCATGCATCGTCAGCAGATGCAGACAGTCAATAAAAATCTGACTGTGTTCCAGCAATCTGAATGGGCATATGATAATGTCCTGATTTTGATACCGGACAGAACAGGTTCCAATCTTAATTTCCGGGTTCGATTTTCTCATCTTAGAACAAATCCGCTGCGTATACGGACAGGTTTGCGTGTCCATCGCCTGTTTGAAATCCAGCGCTGTGTTCCTGCAATACAGCCCCAAAAAATTCGCTTATTTTACCCATCACAATGCCTCCAATTCGCCATTATTCAAGCACCCATATTCTGAGCATCTATTCTCCGCAAGCTCAAGATATTCCTGTGCCCTATCAATGCCAATTGATTTGCGTTTAAGCTGAACCGCAACATAGCTTGTTGTCCCCGTTCCTGCAAAGGGAGACCGCTTACACCGGTTGCACTGACTACCGCACCATTTTCAACATGTGCGCTGCGTGGCTTTTTTCTTACCGCGTCAGAATCATAATAGCAGCCGCTTTTCTTTTTCACAAAATGAAATACTGGTTCATATTCACATCCTAAACTATCTTTGGAACGGGACATAGCACCCTTCACCTTATCCCAAACAACCGTGTTTCGCAAAATCCATTTTTGTTCATCCTGCATTCGAATAGCAACCCGATACGGTATATTATGCAGCTGTTTATCTTTGCAGCTATCCCCCATATTCAGCCAGAATGAGCCAGTTGGTTTGAGTACACGATAAACTTCCCTGACAATAGCAAGCAGATTACCGATGTATTCCTGATATGTTTCTTCCAATCCAATCCCGCCGCCCAAGTATTGTCTTTTCATATAATAAGGAGGACTTGTCACAACACAGTCGATACAGCCATCCGGCAAATGAGCTAATACGTTCAATGCATCACCCCGAACAAAACACGGTGCCAGCAAAGTCTGGTCCTTTATATATTCATTCATACTTATCATTTTCTCTTACCCGGAGATTTAATATCTCATTCACTGCTTTCCTGCCGACTGCAAAAAAAAGAGCCCCAGAAACTTTCTCAAAAGCCTCTGAAGCTGCCCCTGCCAAGGATTTTACACTATTCACTTATAAATCCTCAGGTAATCGATGCGACAGGATTTGAACCTGCGGCCTCTGCGTCCCGAATCTGCGAACGGGATTTTCATAACATTCCCTATGTTCTCCAATCCCTTTAAAATCAACGTTTTCAGCCAGTCTTCCTTTTGTATCTTTTTCTCCCTTTCCAACCCTTTTTCTAACTTTTGCGGTCAAAATGCGGTCAAAAATCGGTCAAGCCTAAGCCTGTCTAATCAGCAGATTTTCAAGCTTTTCACTGGCTTCTTCATCCTTTTTTCTTAACGGATGGCTGTATATGTCCAGTGTGGTTGAAGTCTGGCTGTGTCCCAGGCGTCCGGCTACTGTCCGTATGTCAACGCCCTGTGCAATCAACAATGTAGCGCATGTATGCCTAAGTCATGGAAGCTGAATCGGCCATTATATTGCACTATTTTGTGATTTATTGAAATTAATTATGGAATAGCGCTTCCTTTATTCGCTATTATCTGCTATAATTAAAATAAACAAAATAGCGATTGAGGGATAGAGATGCATCCGTATACCGGAGATTATACCGAACAGAGAAAAAATGAAAAAAATAATTTCACATACTATACTTTCACGCCTCGTCCATTGAAAGATGCTACACTTTATAAAATGGATAATGAACTTGCAACGCTTCTAATCGAGGCACATCACAATCTTGGGCAGTTAGAAGGTTTGTTTCAGTATGCGCCAAACAAAAACTCGTTTTGTGAATTAATGCTTTTAAAAGAATGCACCTATTCCAGAATGATAGATTATGATGCACCAAATTTTAGTGATATATTAGTTAGAAGAGGCACTGGTAAGGGTGATATGGAGCCTATAAACAATTTGTTGGCAGCTTATAAAGCGGCAGATGGTATGCAGTTTACGGCTCAAGATTACAGCAAAATATGCAGCATAGCTTTATATGGTGATAAACCAGAGCAACAAATGGGTGTTCGTGATACCCAAACATTTTTGCAATATGCAATATCAAACCTAAAAACCTATAATCCAACGGCACCAGAAGCTGTCCTGCCGTCATTGGCTGATATTTCTGCTTATCTTTATGACAGCGGGGATGATCCCCTGATTCAAGCAGCGTTAGCGCACTATCAGTTTGAAATGATACACCCATTTGAGAAATATAATGGGATTGTTGGACGTATCCTGATATTCATGGTATTGCAAAAAATCGCAGATAAAGCGTCGCTTGGGTTGTGTTTATCTGAGTACCTATTCTTCAATAAAAATGAGTATTTTGATATACTCAGATCAACACAATATAGCGGTGGTTATATACGTTGGATTAAATATTTTATGCGGATTATAAATGAAGCTGCTCAAACCAGTGTTGCACTGCTCAAGAGATACGAAGAAATGATTAAGCTGAATGAGGAAAAGTTAAGGGCTAAAGTACCCAAAACAAGAAGTTTTTGGGGCGTGTATGAGTACCTTAAAGTTTTTCCTATTGCCAGTATTCCTATTGCGGCAAAGCATCTAAACTTATCATATAATTCAGTTTCTAAAGCATTTGTCTTATTGCAAAAATACAATATAATTATGCAAGAAAGCAATGCTACAAGAAACCGAATATGGAAATATAACTATCTTGATTTTATGTTTACATTACCAAACATCAATCAACATGTGATTAGTTAAAAAATAATGCGAGGGCAGAAATATGAGTGAGTTGCTAAATGGCATATTTGAATGTCTTGATATAAATAGCAGTACCGGTTTGGCTACAGAAGACAATTTACAGTGCATGACCTCCTTTCAAAGACTATTTTATACACAAGTTCATGAAAAGATAGGAATTGATGCCGTATATTTTCTTCGCGATGCAAACGGGATTGCCAAAGTTCCACTTATCTATTTTTCCATTATCCAAAAATATGATGCAAAACAAGTTGCAGAATTACATCGCCTTTCTTGGAATCTCGGAGAGGCTCCACTACTATTTGTGGTGACTCCAGATGAGATTTTGATTTATAATAATTACGAGACACCGCAAGTCGTTGAGAACGGAAATCTTGATCCTACCGCAGGGGTAATTGAAACATTAAACTTGACAAATGGATTGGTTTCACAGCAACTTGCACTAAAGAAGTATCATCGTTCATTGCTTGAAAGTGGCGAATACTGGCGGCAAAGCATGACTAGATTTGATGCTCAAAACCGGGTTGATGCAACCTTGATGTCAAATTTGAGAATAATGCGCAGAACGTTGATTAACCAAATTAGTAAAAGATGTGATAAGAGTAAAGAAACAATCACAGGGGTAGTTCACGCTTTGCTCAGTCGGTCAATTTTTATTAAGTATTTGGAAGAACGAAAAGATTCAAACGGAGAAACGGTATTTCCGCGAGATTTTTATTGCAATTTTATGGTATCAGCGAAACAGTATACTGATGTTCTAAACAGTAAAGAGGCAACTTATAACTTATTTAGAGCACTTAAAGAGAAGTTTAATAGTGATATACTGCAAGTCTCAGAAGTTGAAATAGAGATTATTACTCAAAATGACTTGGATGAACTTCGCATATTTATTCTAGGTGATAGCGAATTAGAGAGCAAACAACTTACGTTATGGCCACTTTATAGTTTTGACATTATCCCCATTCAGTTAATTAGCAGTATCTATGAGTTGTTTTTTCATCTGTCAGATGAAGATGATAAAAAAGGCACATATTATACACCACTTCATCTTGTCAACTTGATCATGGATGAAGTGTACCCGTGGGAAGGCGAATATAAAGATACATCTTTTTTTGATCCATCATGCGGTTCGGGAATTTTTTTAGTTGAGGCATATAGAAGACTTGTTTGCAGATGGATGTCACAAAATGATGTTCATACGATCACCTGCGATCAACTGAAACTTCTCTTGAAAAACAGTATTTTTGGTGTAGATATTAATGAAGAAGCTATTCGAGTTGCCTCGTTTAGCCTTAGCTTAGCGATGTGTGATTTCCTTGATCCAAGAAGCATCTGGGATAAGCTTTCATTTCCACATCTACTAGTATAATCCAATTTATTTAGACATATGTTTAAATTTGTGGTATAATGGCC
>OFGA01001623.1_pt1 | contig 15194 bp, 8 predicted proteins | sample 1521471 | NCBI WGS metagenome assembly OFGA01 (sample SAMEA3504086, study PRJEB24116) | mouse gut metagenome | biome: mouse gut; feature: mouse-associated habitat; material: faeces | place: Denmark | collected 2011
GAACTTGACCAGGGACAGTATAATTCCCTTGCGCAGAGTGATCTGGTTTCAGCGGATATGGATTTTTATCGTGTTGCAGGCAACAGTATTTCACATCGTGAATTAGGGGCGTCATTTTATTATGATTTAAATGGACTGTCCATGTATCCTTATTTTGGATGGAGTAATGAATATATACAGTGGTTGGAAGAAATGGAGGTGGCAAGAAGTGAAAACAAACATATTATTTATGGTCTGGATACACGTTCTTCGCTGATGTGCCTTGCAGGTGTGAAATATTATGCAGAGCGAAGAAATGATACTTCCTTTGCGCCCTATGGATATACGGAAGTCGATACAGTACAAAATGGCAAAAGTGAAGATGTGATCTGGAGGAATGAGTATTGGCTGCCGCTTGGTTATACTTATGACAGTTATGTGGATCGTCAGCACTACGAGATGCTTAGTGCCTGGGGCAAGCAGGAGTTACAGCTGCAGGCTGTTGTATTGGAAGAAATGCCGGAGACTCTTTCGCTGAGAACTGAGGATGTTGCTGCCACGTTGTCAGCCATACAAATCCCATATGAAATTACCGATAATAAGCAGGTGACTTGGAAAAACGGGAAAATAAAAGTTGACGAATCCGGTGCGTCCATGACACTTGCTTTTACAGGGATGCCGGAAGTGGAGACTTATCTGCGTATTGTGAACCTGGATCTGACGAAAGAGGATAATATGCAGCGTTGGTGGCTTAAGGCGGCAACGGAGAATACTTCTGCGTCCGCGGGATTTTGTGCAGATGCTTTTCCTTATACACACAGACAGAAGACGCAGATACTGAATATGGGATATTCGGAAGAAGGGTATCGTACTATCACGATTACATTTCCAAACAAGGGCACTTACATATTGGACGATATTGAAATATGGTGTCAACCGATGGAAAACCATGCCGGGTGGATAGACAGACTGAAGGAGGAGTCACTCAAGGATGTAAAAATTGACTGGCAGGGGGTATCAGGGACAATTTCCGTATCATCGGATAAATTTCTGTGTTTGTCTATTCCTTACAGCAATGGATGGAAAGCTTATGTAGATGGACAGAGAGTAAAGCTTTACAGGGCGAATACTGCTTTTATGGGGGTGGAACTGCCTGCAGGAGAACATGAGGTTGTATTACGCTACTGGATTCCAGGATTGACAGCAGGCCTGATCTTGAGTGGTGCAGGAGTAGTCTGCCTTCTGGTAGTCGTTGTGTTTTTCAGGAAGAAACAAAGTTGAGTACGCTCTCTGATGAGCGGTTCATTTTACCAAATGTTTGTGACACTTCGGAATGGAGAAAGTATGAATCTGAGAAATATCTATATAAATAAGTATGTGAAAATGTGTAGGGGGGGGGTAAAACGGAGAGAACTCTTATCTCAACTGATACTTCTATATACATTATTGTTTATAGGAATGTCGTTGATGGTATTTTCGTGGTACTTTTTTGCGAAGAGAACCTTTATATGGCAGAGTGACGGTTGGAGTCAGCACTATAAGGCGTTGTTTTATTACGCGAAATATTTGCGTTCGATCATAAAGACATTATTTGTGGAACGGCGTTTATCTGTTCCGTTCTGGGATTTCAGTTTTGGAGAAGGCAACGACATTTTACAGACACTGCATTATTATGTGATTGGCGATCCCTTTACCGTAATGTCTGTTTTGATTCCGGTACGCTTTATGTATCTATATTATAATGCGATAGTACTTTTGCGGTTATATATTTCAGGGATTGCGTTTATCTGTCTGTGTCTCCAGACCGGCAGGACAGGACGATATGCTGTTTTGGCAGGCGCTATGGCGTATGCGTTCTGCTGTTGGGCAGTATTTAATGCGGCGCGACATCCGTATTTCCTTAATCCCATGGTTTATTTTCCGCTGCTTATTACCGGAATTGAGAAGATACTGCGGAAAGAGCGGCCATACCTTTTTATCGTTATGGTATTTCTTTGCGCGGTCAGTAATTTTTACTTTTTTTATATGATCGTATTGCTGACGGTTATGTATGTTGTTGTAAGAGTGTTGCTTTTATACCGAAGCAGTATACGTCGGATGCTGAAGATAGTCTTAAAGATTGCCATAGCCGCTATGATCGGTGTCTTACTTGCCGCGGTGATCTTACTGCCTGTCTGCTATACATTTTTAAACGATACACGGATGTCGGTAAGGCACCCATTACATCTTTTTTATCCGTTATCCCATTACTGTCAGCTTCCCGGATTATTTGTTGCGGAAGGGGCTTCTTACTGGTGCTGGATGGGATTTGCTGTCCCTGTATTGCCTGCGGTGCTGCTGATGTTCCAAAAACGTGGCAGATACCGTTTGCTGAAATGTTTGTTCCTGCTCGATATATTGATCATTTTTATTCCGGCATTGGGACAGATCCTGAATGGATTCTCTTATATGTCAAATCGATGGAGTTGGGCTTTTGCGCTTCTGACCGCGTATATCTTAACTGCAATGTGGCCTTCTATGATGAAGCTGGAGGCCGGAGAGACAGTGACACTGTTTACAGGCATGGTTGCTTATTTTGCGGTATGTATGCTGTTGGAACGTTCTCGCATGACGAAAGTGTTTACATCCATTATACTGGCCTTTATATTTCTGTTTCTCTTGATTACGCTGAAGGATGGAGAGGAGCTGATTTCCCGTAAGAGGAGGCAGCAGCTGGCCATGGCAGTAGTTCTTGCCAGTGTTTTCATGAACAGTTTCTGGAGGAATTCATCGTCTGGTGATAATTACGCATCTGAGAGTAAGGAAATAAAGGATCTGGCTGATAATGAGCTGCTGACCAATGAAACGCTTGCCGTGATGGATGCTGCCGCATCGGATCGGATGGACTCTTTTTACAGGTATTCCGGCCGTGGCCTTACCTTAAATGCAGGCATGATAGCGGGGGTATCGTCAACGCAATACTTTTGGTCAATTTCGAATCCCTATGTATGTAACTTTCGGGAGATCACAGAACAAATAGAAAATGTATCTTTCAGCTATAGGGGATATGATGACAGAACGGCATTGTTGTCGTTGGCATCCGTGCTCTATTATGTGATGCCGGAGAAAGATTCTGCTCCGCTTCCCTATGGTTTTGCACCTGTCGGGACGATCAATGTAAAAGACGAGGATGCCCCGTTAAATTATAAAGTATATCGCAATGAGAATGCGCTGCCACTGGGGTATACCTATGAAAACTGTATTTCGGCAGCAGAGTGGAATACCCTTTCAGCAGTCGAGAAACAGGAGGCTCTGCTACAGGCAGTTGTATTGGAAGATTATGAAGCAGCAGCTGGTCCATTACCGGATCTCACTGCTTTGGATATGCGATATACTGTGACATGCAACGGTGATAATATCACATTAGAAGAAAACGCTTTTGTTGTAACTTCCGGGAAAGCGACAGCCACCTTGACATTTGAAGGGCTGCCAAACAGTGAAACATATTTCAGTGTGGAAAATCTGTCTTTTCAGGGAGTGCCGGTGTATGATCTGTACTTTGGTGGAGAGGATGTTGATCCTGCTGATCTTTATGACCAGGAACGTTGGGACAGTCTCTCTCATACAGAGAAAAAATCCATATGGAAGAATAAAATTTACTGGACAGCTCCCGTAAGTGCGGATCTGTCTATCAAGTCATCGGCGGGTGTTGCGAAAACACTGAGCTATCATACTGCGGACCATGCTTTTTACAGTGGCCGTCATGATTTTACTGTTAATATGGACTATACAGAGGAAGCGGTCACTTCTGTGACGATCACGTTTCCGCATGTCGGAATCTATTCGTTCGATTCCATGAACATCACATGTCAGCCGATGGATCGCTATGTAGGACAGATTGAGGAGCGGAAAGAGGATGTCTTGGAAAATATAAAAATAGGTACGAATTGTGTCAGTGGAACCATTGAGCTTGATCAGGCGAAGTTTCTCTGTTTGGCGATTCCTTATTCCGAGGGCTGGAATGCACGCGTAGACGGACAGGAGTCTACGTTGTATCAGGCGAATGTCATGTATATGGCACTGGAATTAGAACCGGGGATACATACAATTGAATTATTCTATAAAACGCCGTTGCTAAAAGAAGGAATTTGGATATCGATAATTGTCGGAATATTGTTTCTTTCCTGTGTAATCATACTGGAACGGAGACGCGAAACAAGAAGTGAGGATACAGCATGATATCGTAGGGATCAGTAGTGGCTCATGGGATTTAAATCTGACTATATATGATCAGGAGATCCACAAAATATTGATGTTGGGATTTGTATTAAGGAGAAAATGAAAAATGAAGAAAAACTTTCCGGGGGGGGGTGTTATTCTCCCGAATGACAGGATTTATCTTTATGATAACATACGTTTTCTATTGATCGTATTGACTGTTGTCGGACATGTGATCGATTTGAACACAGGACAGTCTAAAGTATTCAGGAGTATTTTTGTCTGGATCTATTCATTTCATATGCCTCTTTTCCTGTATTTATCAGGCATGTTCCACACGAACAGGAATATTTTGGCAAAAGTGTCGGGGTATGTGGCTATAGGCTTATTGTGGAAGATTGTTTATTTCCTGGAAAAATTGTTGCTTACCGGCAAGGCGTCTTTCAGTCTTCTGTCCGACAACGGGGTTCCATGGTATATGTTTGTATTGGCGATGTATATCATGATTTCGTACGGTCTGAGAAATATGAACAAACGGTTTATTATGGTGTTTTCCATAATGGTGGCATGTTTTGTCGGTTATGATGCATCGATAGGAGACTTTTTATATTTATCCCGAGCTATTGTATTCTATCCCTTTTTTGTGCTGGGAGAGATGACGGATAAGGACTTATTAGTTACTTGTGTACAAAATAAATGGTTGAAAGTGTTGGCCTTCAGTGTTCTGGCAGGCTGGGGCCTGCTGTGTTTGCTTGATTTAAATCATACATACGTTCTGCGTCCTCTTTTTACCGGACGCAACCCCTTCAGTGTCAATGAAATATTCAGCAAATGGGGATTTGCATTCCGGATCTTATGCTATATCATCAGCTTATTCGGTGGATTTGCTGTGATCTGTGTCACAACGAACCGGCGGCTTCCGGTGATAACCCTTTTTGGCGGCCGCACGCTGCAGATATATTTCTGGCACTATTTTGTGATTGCGGTTTTGACCAGGTTACAGATCAATACTTTCTTTATGGAGTCCCCTGTGCGGAGAGTGCTGTGGCTGTTGTGCGCGGTTCTGCTGGCGGTTATTTTGGGTTGGAAACCGTTTGGATTTCCGGCAATACAGATCATGAAGGCGTGTGTACCAGACAGAACCGACAGGGTTCATTGATGAGAGTTTTTGTATTGTTCTCTTTGTAAGGCAGTGCCGGGATTGTTGAGGGAATTATTCTTTTATTTCATCAATGTCGGTGAGATTGACTCCGGCGACGGTAAGGACCGCCTTTAGAGAGATACTCCCTTTTTAATTCGGCATATGTTTCGGTGGCATTTTCTTTTTTGGCGATTGCCATGTAACACTGTATCTTTTTAAAATCGTCTATGGCAGCTTTCGTAATTTTGAGATCATTTGTCATATAGATTCACCTGCTTTGCATGCATTGAGGTTACGTTACGTTGTCATTGTCACTTTTATTGTGGTAAATGGTGAGATTGGTGTAAAGTCACACAAAGAAGCGAATTGACACCCCTGATATCTAATGATAGAATGAGGAACGACAACGAAATTTGATACAGGAAAGCGAGACTTTGTGGAAATTTTCACAGACGGATATGCTGCAGATCCGGGGCGTATCCGTCGGAAATATTCGAAATCAGAATCGCACAAAGTGGGTACGCAAAGATAAGAATGGAGGACATGTATGCCACGCAGAACAGATATTCATAAGGTGCTGATCATCGGTTCAGGCCCGATCATCATCGGGCAGGCCTGTGAGTTTGATTACTCGGGAACACAGGCTTGTAAAGCGCTCCGCAAATTAGGGTACGAGATCGTGCTGGTGAATTCCAATCCGGCTACCATCATGACGGATCCGGAGACAGCGGATGTGACTTATATTGAGCCGCTCAATGTAGAACGGCTGGAACAGATCATTGCAAAAGAACGCCCCGACGCATTGCTTCCGAATCTGGGAGGCCAGTCCGGGCTTAATTTGTGTGCGGAATTACATAAGGCGGGTGTTCTGGAGAAATACAATGTAAAGGTCATCGGGGTGCAGGTGGATGCCATCGAGCGGGGCGAGGACCGCATCGAGTTCAAGAAGACCATGAATGCGCTGGGTATCGAGATGGCCCGCAGTGAGGTGGCCTACTCCGTGGAGGAGGCGTTGTCCATCGCCGAGAAGCTGGGGTATCCGGTGGTGCTGCGCCCGGCCTACACCATGGGCGGAGCCGGCGGCGGCCTGGTCTATAACAGGGAAGAGCTGCAGGTGGTTTGTGCCAGAGGCTTACAGGCCAGTCTGGTGGGACAGGTTCTGGTGGAGGAGTCGATTCTCGGCTGGGAAGAGCTGGAGCTGGAAGTGGTGCGGGATGCGGACAACAATATCATTACCGTATGTTTTATCGAGAATATCGACCCGCTGGGAGTTCACACCGGCGATTCCTTCTGTTCCGCCCCCATGCTGACGATCTCGGAGGAGTGCCAGAAGCGGCTGCAGGAGCAGGCTTACAAGATCGTGGAATCGGTGCAGGTGATCGGCGGCACCAATGTGCAGTTCGCCCATGACCCGGTGTCGGACCGGATCATCGTGATCGAGATCAATCCCCGTACTTCCCGTTCTTCCGCGCTGGCCAGCAAGGCTACGGGCTTCCCCATCGCCCTGGTGTCGTCCATGCTGGCGGCAGGCCTGACGCTGAAAGACATCCCCTGTGGAAAATACGGCACGCTGGATAAATATGTGCCGGACGGCGACTATGTGGTGATCAAGTTTGCCCGCTGGGCATTCGAGAAATTCAAAGGCGTGGAGGACAGGCTGGGGACCCAGATGCGCGCTGTGGGCGAGGTCATGAGTATCGGTAAAACCTACAAGGAGGCTTTCCAGAAGGCCATCCGTTCTCTGGAGACGGGACGTTACGGTCTGGGTCATGCGAAGGATTTTGACACTTTGTCGAAGGAAGAGCTGTTAAGACGGCTGATCACCCCTTCCAGCGAGCGGCATTTCCTGATGTATGAAGCGCTCAGAAAAGGCGCGACGGTGGAGGAGATCCACGAGATCACGAAGGTAAAGGCTTATTTTATCGAGCAGATGAAGGAGCTGGTGGAGGAAGAGGAAGCTGTTTTGCAGTATAAGGGCAGGACAGGTACGCAGCAGCTGCCGGATGAAATGCTGATCACGGCCAAAAAGGACGGCTTTTCCGATAAGTATTTAAGCCAGCTGCTGGAGATTCCGGAGGAGGATATCAGGAACCGCCGGCTGGCATTGGGTGTGGAAGAAGCCTGGGAGGGTGTGCATGTGAGCGGCACACAGAGCAGCGCTTACTTCTATTCTACGTACAATGCGCCGGATCGGAACCCGATCAGCGAAGACAGGCCGAAGATCATGATCCTGGGCGGCGGTCCCAACCGGATCGGCCAGGGCATCGAGTTTGACTACTGCTGCGTTCATGCGGCCATGGCTTTGAAAAAGCTGGGCTTTGAGACGATCATCGTCAACTGCAACCCGGAGACGGTGTCCACCGACTACGATACCTCGGACAAGCTGTATTTCGAGCCGTTGACTTTAGAAGATGTGTTGAGTATCTATAACAAAGAGAAACCGCTTGGCGTGATCGCCCAGTTTGGTGGGCAGACACCGCTTAACCTTGCTTCCGAGCTGGAGAAGAACGGCGTGAAAATACTGGGTACGCCGCCGGCAGTGATCGATCTGGCAGAGGACAGAGACCAGTTCCGCGCCATGATGGAGAAGCTGGAGATTCCCATGCCGGAATCGGGGATGGCCACCACGGTGGAGGAAGCGCTTGCCATCGCGACAGGGATAGGATATCCGGTGATGGTGCGCCCTTCCTATGTGCTGGGCGGCAGAGGCATGGAAGTGGTCTATGATAACGAAAGCCTGACGGAATATATGAATGCTGCGGTAGGCGTGACGCCTGACCGTCCGATTCTGATCGACAGGTTCTTAAATCACGCGCTGGAGTGCGAGGCGGATGCCATCAGTGACGGTACGCATGCTTTCGTGCCCGCGGTGATGGAGCATATCGAGCTTGCCGGGATTCATTCCGGCGATTCGGCCTGCATCATTCCTTCCGTGCATATCCCGGAGGAGAGCGTAGAGACCATCAAGGAGTATACGCGGAAGATTGCGGAGGAGATGCATGTCAAAGGACTGATGAACATGCAGTATGCCATCGAGAACGACAGAGTGTATGTGCTGGAGGCCAATCCCAGGGCATCCCGGACCGTTCCGCTGGTATCAAAGGTATGCAATATCCGCATGGTTCCCCTGGCCACGGAGATCATTACGGCAGACATCACGGGAAGGCCTTCCCCCGTGCCCGGCCTGAAAGAGCAGGATATTCCCTACTACGGTGTGAAAGAGGCGGTATTCCCCTTTAATATGTTTCCGGAAGTGGATCCGCTTCTGGGGCCGGAAATGCGCTCCACCGGGGAGGTGCTGGGGCTGTCCCGTTCTGTGGGCGAGGCGTTTTTCAAATCCCAGGAGGCTACCCGCACCAGCCTGCCCCTGCAGGGCAGGGTGCTGATCAGCGTAAACCGCAGGGACAAATCCGAAGTGGCCCAGGTGGGAAAGGCGTTCCATGAGGCCGGATTCCATATTCTTGCCACCAGGAGCACCTGCGCCCTGCTGCAGGAGGAAGGAATTCCCGCGGAGCCGGTGAAAAAGCTCTATGAGGGCAGGCCCAATCTGCTGGATCTGATTACCAACGGTGAGATTGACCTGATTATCAATTCCCCTGTGGGAGATGACAGTGAATATGACGACAGCTATCTGAGAAAGGCGGCCATAAAGGCCAAGATTCCTTATATGACCACCATTGCCGCCGCCAGGGCCACCGTGGAAGGAATTCTCCATGTACAGCGGGAGGGCAACGGCCAGGTGCATTCCCTGCAGGAACTGCATGGCCGGATTCAGGACAAATAGTCATTCCGGCGCCCGTGCAGGCTGCGGGAATGGATTTTCAGACACGCCCTGGGGAAAACGGCAGGGAATGATTTGGGAGGACAGATGCGGGAATATTGTTTTATAGATTTGTTTGCGGGCTGCGGGGGGCTCAGCGAGGGATTTTACAGACGGGGATATCATGCCCTGGCCCATGTGGAAATCAATCCTGCGGCCTGCGAAACCCTTCGGACCAGAATGCGGCATTACGGATACGAAAATGCCGGGGAAGCCGTGCTGGAAATGGATATCACCCGGGAAGATGTGCTGGAGCGCATGGAAAAGGCCGTGGGAGGACGGAAGGTTGACCTGATTATCGGGGGGCCGCCCTGCCAGGCATACTCCAGCCTGGGGCGGGCGAAAGACGATCACGGAATGCAGGAGGATCCCAGAAATTATCTTTTTGAGAGCTATGTGAAGGTGCTGAACCATTATCTGCCAAGATTTTTTGTCTTTGAGAATGTGACGGGGCTGCTGACGGCCAAAATCAAAGGGGAACATATCGTCAACAGGGTGGTGGAGGCCCTTGGGGAACATTATAAAGTGAAATTTGATCCGGGAATGAATGTGCTGAATTCCGCCAATTACGGGGTGCCCCAGATCAGGAAAAGGGTCATTATCATGGGGGTCCGGAGGGATTTAAAGACAGAGCCGGAAGAGATGTACGAGGCAGTAAAAAAGACCCATTACGACCCGGAAATGCCGGAGGAATCCCGGGGAAGCCTGGAGAAATATGTGACGGTGCGGGATGCCATAGGCGAGCTGCCCTTTCTGCGGCAGGGGGAAGGGGCACCGGAAATCCCCTTCCAATATACATACGGCAATGATTTTTTGCAGAAAATCGGCGCCCCCGGCCTGAAGGTGCTGCGGGACCATGTGGCCAGGGGGCACAACGAAACGGATATGCAGAGATATGAGACCATGGCGAAAAACCACTGGACATTCCAGGAAATGCTGGAAAAAAGGGAAGATTTAAGGCATGAAAAGGCCAGGGTTTTCGGAAACAGTTATACGGTGCAATGGTGGGACCTGCCCTCGAAAACCATCATTGCCCATTTATATAAGGATGGAAACCAGTTTATCCATCCGGATTACCGGCAGAGACGGACTTTCACGGTGAGGGAGGCTGCCAGAATACAGTCTTTTCCGGATGATTTTATATTCCGGGGGCCCAGGACGGAGCAGTTTAAGCAGATCGGAAACGCGGTGCCGCCCCTGCTGGCAGAGGCCATAGCGGCGGCCATGCTGGTAAAACTGAGAGAGACAGATAGCGAGGAAGCGGGAAATGATATTTCACTCAGCCGGTAAATTGGACAATAAAACGGAGCAGAATTTCTTTCAGGAACAGGTGAAGATATATATCAGGCTGGTGGAAGCTTTCTGTGAAAAAAATCACATTCCCTTTGAGACCGGGGCTGCGGGAGCGGCTGTGGAGCAGGACGCCGTCACGGCGGAAATGATAAGGATGGGTGTGATTGACGGAAAGGAGGAACTGCCCCTGCTGGAAAAGGCGGTCAGGGAGGACTACAGCCGTTTCCGGAAGGCGGTGGCCTTTGCGGTATCGCATAAAAGGGAGCTGGGGGGAACCCTGGACAAGCTGTCAAACCAGGAAAGAAAAAGAATCCAGCGGGAAGGGGCCGGAAAAAAAGGACATACGCTGGTGGATTTTTTCTGCGGGGCAGGAGGCCTGAGCCTGGGGTTTCGGCAGGAGGGTTTTCAGGTAAAACTGGCCAACGACATAGAAGACGTCTGCATCCGGACCTACCGGTACAATCATCCGGAACTACCGTCTGACAGGCTGATTCAGGGCGACATCAAGCAGATTGTGGACCATATCGGGGACTACATCAGGGAAGACATTGACGTAGTGGTGGGAGGACCTCCCTGCCAGGGATTCAGCGAGGCGAACAGACAGCGCGTCATTGACGATCCCAGAAACAAACTGTACAAATATTTCTTACAGGCGGTGGAAAAAATCGCCCCCAGATTTGTGGTGATGGAAAATGTCAGGGGGATGCTGAAGGTGGCGCAGCAGGTGGTGGAGGATTATGAGAGCCTGAAGATTCGGAAAAACGGAAAGGAATATTCCTACAGGGTTCAGTACCGGCTCTTAAATTCCCAGGACTTTTCCGTGGCCCAGAGCAGGGAGCGCCTGATTTATATCGCTGTCCGGAATGATGTGATGGAGGACAGGAAAGTTACGCCCCGGATGATATTTGACCGGATAGAGGAGGACTGCAAAGGCGGCAGAACCTTTGTCCTGCAGGATGCCCTGGACGATATCAGGCCTCTGGAAGCGCCCCGGATCAAGAACCAGAATGAGACGGACAGCCAGCTGACGGGAAAGAAAATAGAGGGAAACCCTTATGAAAAGAATGAGAATGCTTATTTGAAACTCATCAACCAGGGGAGAGACATTCCTTATACCTTTAATCATAAGGCCCGGTATCTCAGCGATGTCAATTACGAGATCTATAAGCGCCTGGCGCCGGGGGATGATGCCACGGATGAGAAAATCGCGGACATTATGCCCTATGCCCACAGAAACCACTGCTTTAAAGACAAGTATTACAAGCTCCATGGGGACCGGCCCTGCAGGACCATCACGGCACATCTGCGCATGGACTGCCATTCCCATATCCACCCTTCCCAGGTGAGGGCGCTGACGCCCAGGGAGGCAGCCAGAGTCCAGTCGTTTCCGGATGATTATCTGTTCCTGGGGGCTTATCTGAAAACGTATATGCAGATCGGAAATGCGGTTCCTCCCCTGATGGCCAGGGGGATTGCCTCGGTGATCAGAAAGTACCTGGAGTAGCCGGGAACGGGAAAGGTTGTGAAGGGGAAAGAGGCGGTTTTGGAATGTTGAAGGGGCAGGGGACAAGGTATGAAGGTGATTCAGCTGATAAAGCAGTTAAATAACACCCAGCTGGGGAAAGGGGGAACCCACGATTCCTATGTCCTGATCCCCAGCGAACTGTATGTGGGGGATATTTTCCAGGCCGCGGACCAGACGGTGTGGTTTACGGATCCGGAGATGGGGGACAGGGTTGCGGTAAAGTATACCGTGGCCCGGGAAAAGCGTCTTTCAGGGCTTGGCCCGTACTACAGGCGCAGTCGCCTGGAGGCCGGGGACGAGATTATTTTTGAGAAAAGAATTTATTCCTCCAGAACGGAATATTATGTCAGGACCCGGAAGCATCCGGACAGAATCGCCTTTCAGAAAGCCAGGGATGGATTCGAGATACTGACCCCGGAACGGATGATGACTGCCGGGCTGCGGAACGGACAGCTGGAAGGGCATCTGCGCATTATATTCCTGAAGAGGGCCAAAAAACAGAATAATTCTCCTGACACCACTGATTTTTATGACATTGAGATAGAGGGGAAAAGCATTCTGGGCGCCTATTCCTTCAAAGATATCGGCCTTGTGGATATCTTTGAGAATACCATCCGGATACAGGAATTTTACGGTTGGAAAAAGAATGAGTTTATGATGGAGGAATGACCATGAGCCGTTATTATATTATGGCTGTTGATTCCTATGTGAATACATTTTCCATGGCTGACACGACGGCGGCTGTCCGGTTCCGGCTGGCAAACCCGGAAAATACGCTGACCGGGGACCGTTTTGCCCAGGGTGACCAGATACTGGTCTATAAAAGGCATCCCCACGGGGAAGTGAATATCTGGCTGGAGGCCCAGGGAGAGGGGTACCTCTGGAAAAAATACGAGGTCTGGGATGGCGTAAGCCTTTCGGGCCATGACATTGGAAAAGACCCGGAGCAGGAGGATGTGATCCAGATCAGTCCGGGGGTTTTCCGGAAGATTGTGCGGGAGATGCTTTCCGTTGACCTGGAGGAAGTGTTTCCCCCGGAGGAGGCGCATCAGGAGCGGGAGCAGAGAGTCACCGGCGGGGAAAACATTCTGCTGTACGGCGTCCCCGGATCCGGAAAAAGCCATACCATCCGGAAAGAATACTGCAGTGACGCGGAACGCATGGAAAGGGTGGTTTTTCATCCGGATTACAGCTATTCCGATTTTGTGGGGCAGATCCTGCCCAGAGTGGAGAAGGAGCAGCTGAAATATGTTTTCACACCGGGGCCCTTCACCAAGATATTGAAAAAGGCCTGGGACAATCCCGGGAAAAAGTGGTACCTGGTCATTGAGGAGATCAACCGGGGAAATGCGCCGGCCATATTCGGGGAAATGTTTCAGCTGCTGGACAGGAAGGACGTGGCAGATGGGGCATACGGGGAAAGCGAATATGGCATCACCCATTTTGAAGTGGCCCAGAAGGTTTTCGGCAGGGAGGAAGAACCGGTGAAAATTCCTTCCAATCTGTGGATTCTTGCCACCATGAACACGGCGGACCAGAATGTGTTTACCCTGGACACGGCTTTTCAGAGAAGATGGAAAATGCGGCATATCAGGAATCATGTGATGGGAGCGGCCCACGCGGGGCAAAAGATAGAGGGAAGTATTGTCAGCTGGGGGATTTTTGCCAGTGCGGTCAATGACCTGATTGTGGATTACAGTGCGGACATGGTCAGTTCCGAGGACAAAAGGCTTGGGGCCTATTTTGTGAGACCGGAAGAACTGTCCGCCGGACAATTTCCGGAAAAGGTACTCAAGTATCTCTGGGATGATGTGTTTAAGATGGACAGGACGGCCGTGTTTGACGAGAAATTCAAATCCCTGGAGTCGGTGCTGGAAGCCTATGGGAGGACGGAGGGAGACAGACTCCGGGCAGTGCTGAAGGAGGAGCTTTACGGGAAGATGGCCTATCCTGGCGGCGGTGCAGGGGAAAACGGGTAAGGACAAAGGGTTTTCCCCTTCAGGGCAGAGAGGCAGATAAAAATCCGGTTTTCCATATGAGAGGGAAGGCCCGGAACAGGATGATAAAACCGGGTTTCCGGAGAGGACAGGAGTGTTTGGATGGCAGGGATTTCCATTCGGGACAGATGCAGAATCGTATGGAATGAGGACAGGGACGGATTTGTGGGAATTATGTGCAGGAATGGGGAATTTACCGTACATTTTCCGCTGGGATTCCCGGTTTCGCAGGAGGAAAAGGAATTGCGGAAGGACATTTTCCTCCTGATGGGAACCATAAGCGTGCATGCCGGAAGAAAAGGTTCGGAAGTGCCGGGCAGGACAAACGATTCCCAAAGCCGGAGTTTTCCCTTTCAGGCGTATCTGTCCATTCTGCATGATTTTTTCGCCCGGGGATATTACAGGGAGAGGGAACACCGGTACCAGGTGGCAAAAAGGGGAAAAATCCACTGGGGCAGAACCATCAGGAGTGTGAAGCCCTGTGTGCAGAACCAGAATGTCTTTTATCTGGAGTTTGTCACCGGAAAAAGAAATGTAAAAGAAGACGAACTGATCACGCTGATACATGAGTACTGTGTGTATGAGGCCTTTGCCGGTCTGGGCTGGCTTTTTACGGAGGCAATGCCGGGGCGCCCCAGGCTGAAATACAACAAAAAACGATTTACGGCGGCGGTTATGGATAAGCTGCAGGGAACCTTTCAGGATAAGAATAAGGAACTGTTCCGAAATATGCTGGCCGTGATCCGGTATCTGGGGGAAAGGGACCAGGAGCGGGATTTTCAGTATGGCACATGGTATTTTGAACATGTCTGGGAGAGGCTGATTGACAGGGTATTCGGAATTCCCAATAAAAAAGATTATTATCCCCAAGCCTTCTGGGAGACAGACACCAGGGAGGGGCGCAGGGTATATGAAAGCAGTCTGCGGCCGGACACCATTATGCTGTACGGGGGAGATGTGTATGTGCTGGATGCAAAGTACTACCAGTACGGCGTAACAGGGGATCCGAAGACCCTTCCTTCCGCCCCGGATATCAATAAACAGATTACATACGGGGAATACATTGCGGAGCAGGAGAAATTCCGGCAAAGGCATGGGGAAGGCTGTAAGGTTTACAATGCCTTTCTCATTCCCTTTGACCGCGGGGTGCGGCTCTGGGCCGGGGCCGGGGAGATGATGCGGCTGGGGCAGGCCCGGGGCAGCTGGAAATCCGGCCGGAAGGAGTATGAGAAGGTGCAGGGG
>OFGA01001624.1_pt1 | contig 15187 bp, 21 predicted proteins | sample 1521471 | NCBI WGS metagenome assembly OFGA01 (sample SAMEA3504086, study PRJEB24116) | mouse gut metagenome | biome: mouse gut; feature: mouse-associated habitat; material: faeces | place: Denmark | collected 2011
AAACTGCAGGGAGGAAAGTTTCTCCTTCGCCGCATGTTCGGACACCAGTGTAACGGTCCCCGTTCCATCCACAGTGGAAGTTTCAGACGTTTGTTTCTTTGCTGTGTAAAAAATAAAGGGCAAACAGCCCCCGCTTCCGCGGGGGCTGTTTGCGAAGTAAATGTGTGTCGCATCAATGCCATGCGGCAAGGAGAACTTCATACTGAAAGGAGATAGTGGCAATGCCTGGTAACGCAAAAGCGGCATCGTCCATCGTCCCGATTGAGGTAACGGGGACGAACAAGCGTGAGAAAATCAAGTGCATCACCGACAGATTGGAGGAGGGCGTCAGGGCGGTTTTTTCCAGCGACGAATACCGGGAATACCTGGATTTTCTCTCCCGCTTCCATGACTATTCCTTTAGCAACTGCATCCTGATTAAGATGCAGCTCCCCAGCGCGTCCCTTGTTGCTGGGTACGGTGACTGGCTGAAAAAGCACCACAGGTACGTCAGGCCAGGAGAGAAGGGCATCAAGATTTTGGCTCCAACGCCGTACAAGCGGAAAGAGGAAAAGGAGGTGGTGGACGAACGCGGCAACAAGACGAAGGAGGAAGTTGAGGTGCTTGTACCGGCGTTCAAGATTGTCCATGTATTCGATGTGAGCCAGACCGAAGGGGAACCGCTGCCGACCCTGGGCGTTGACGAATTGGTGGGGACAGTCGAACCCTTCAACGCATTTATGGCCGCGCTGGAAAGCGTCTCTCCCGTCCCGATCAGTTATGACGCTATCCGTGGAAGCACCCATGGTTACTACGATCATGTAGAGCGGCGCATCGTCATCAAGGACGGCATGAGCCAGCTCCAAACGCTCAAAACGGGCATACATGAGGTAGCCCATGCTGTACTCCATGCGTGGCCGGAGGATACAAACCTGCCGCCCAAGGACGGGCCGGATAAGCGCACCAAGGAGGTACAGGCCGAGAGCGTGGCCTATGTCGTCTGCCAGCACTACGGGCTGGACACGTCGGACTACTCTTTCGCCTATGTGGCCGGGTGGAGCAGGGGGAAGGAGCTGCCGGAGCTGAAAGAGAGCCTGGGCGTGATACGGCAGGCCGCCCACGATCTGATAGCGGCCATCGACGCCAAGTTGGGCATACAAGAACAGGAGGTAACAGCATGATTGACAGGGACCCCGCCCTGGTGAAGTTCAGGGCTTATAGGGACTACATCAGCATCCGCACGATCTCCCGGAAACACAAATCTCCGCAGTCGTTCACACTGCCCAGGCCATCGTTTACGGACCTGGAAGCGGACGGCTACCTTCTGCTCGATGACGGCTATTCCTTTGCCCTGTTCCGGCTGATCGAGGACGGCGCGATGGTCCAGATCGACTTCACCTGGCTTGTCAAGTACAGCGACAATACCCTGAAAGGCTACGCCGAAACCGTTGTCCTGGGCTATGACCGGCTGGCGCAATGGATATGGGACAGCTCAGAGGAAAACGGCCCTGAAACGTGGTCCATGTTCTCCCCCGGCTACACCAGCCAGCGGCCCCGGCTGGACTTTTCTTCCCCTGGGGCGCAGGAGACGATTAGGCACGTCCTGGCCGTCCCCGTACTCCGCCACAAGCTGACGCGGGCCTTCCGCGACTTCTTCCAGTGGCCCAGGACCGGCGACCATGTAATCAGCTTTTACGCCGACTGGGACAGGTACAGCTTCACGTTCCGGGAGACGATCAACGGCCAGGACGGTATCTGCGGGGGCCTGGTGCTGCACCACCATGACGGGCTGGAAAAAGCCTACTATGAGGTCCATACCTGACGGCCATTGTGCAATCTGCTATCGCCTTGCCAGCGATCCGGCGCAGGACCACGGCCCGGAAACGGCATATTGCACAAAAAATCATATAGGAGGAAATGCCAATGGAATACCTGATCGTGACCTACCACATGAGCAAGCCCGGAGAATTGGCCGAAAGCTGCATCCGTCTCCCCGTCACCCCGGAGCGGGCGGCAGTCATGCTGGCGGACGGCCACAGCGCGGTAATCGACGCCATCCTGAATCTGCTGGCGGAACTGCAAGGCTATGAAGGAGCCACCTACTGCTGCTGTGAGCGTACCAGCTTGCAGTAGCCGCCAATATCTGCTACAATGAAAGGAGCATCCAGACATGGAACAGAGAACCTACAGAATCCAGTATACCTACTGCGGGGACATAACGGAACCCGAAGCGGCAGTCACCATCGGACCGGCAACGCTGATCGAAGCCGTGTCCTACGTCCGTTTTGTCGCGTCCGTCTTTGTTAAGCCGGTCCAGATCGTGAGCGTCCAGGTATCGGACAACGGGGAAAGCTGGGAGGACGTGCCGGACTGGGCCGAGCAGGAAGAAGAATATATGTGCGAGCTGATCGAAAGGGAGTAGAAATATGAGCGAGATTGACAAGCAGCAGATCGACCGCCTGTATGAGCTGATGGAGCGCGAGAAGGGCGACCAGGACATGACGGCGGCACTCCGCTGGGCCATCTTCCAGCTTGAGCAGATGGGCCGGGAGAAGCAGACCGGGGACCTGGTTTTCCGGCTGGCGTTCACGCCGGAACCGGAGATCAACAGCATCATGGACACCGGCGCGTTCAATGAGATCATCAAGGGCTACTTGGTGACGGCCATGCAGGCCACAGGTGCCGAGCATGACAGCATCCAGGCCGCGACCGACGCACTGGACGCTATCTTTGACGACACGGACGCCGCAACGGCCCGGAAAGCCTACCGGGAGCTGTAACGGCGATGGAAAAGAATAATCCCCGCGCCTGCCCTGATGACGCGGGGATTATTCATCGTCAAATATCGTCTCGTTCATTTCCGGGAAGTCCAGCAGTTCGGAAATCGTCATGCCCAGGCCACAGGCCAGCCGATGCAGCGTTTTCAGCTTAGGGTTGCACGTTTTCCCATGGACGATGTTCTCGACCGTGGATTGGGTGATGCCGGACAGCGTGGCAAGCCGGTTGACCGTTATGCCGCGCTGGTCTATCAGATATTCGAGCCGTTTTCTGATTACATCGGAATACGTCATATGCCCTATTATCCCCTGTTCTGAATGTCCTAACAGGAGTATAGGGCATATAACGGCCCAACATTAACGGTGCGCCGTTACCGATTTTTACAACAGGAGGGGAACCATATGGACGAGCTGGGACATAGCTGCGCCTTTACCGGCCACAGGCCCTACAAGCTGCCGTGGAAGGACAATGAGAGCGACCCGCGCTGCATCATGCTCATGCGACGCCTTTACGACCAGATAGCCGCACTGGCAGGCCGTGGCGTAACAGACTACTACTCAGGAATGGCCGAGGGAACGGACCTCTGGGCGGCACTGGCCGTCCTGAAGCTGAAAAAGGAGAACCCCACCGTCCGGCTGCACTGCATCATCCCATACCACGGCCAGCCTGACAAGTGGGGCATCAAATCACAGACGCGGTACTTCAAAATCCTGCAAAAAGCCGACGAAACCAAGGAACTGAGCTACAGTTACTACGACGGCTGCCTGCTGGACCGCAACAGGTACATGGTGGACCGGACCGGGACGCTGCTGGCCGTCTACAACGGCGAGTACAGGGGTGGAACCGCTGCCACGATACGCTACGCCCGCAAGCTGGACCGGGAAATCATCATCATAGACCCGGCAACCGGGAAAATCAGCCAGGACGCATAAATGCGCAAAGAACTGTAATGATAACTCTTTACAGGCGTTCCGCCACCTGCTATAATAGGATGTGCCAAGGAGGTGTCATCTATGGCACAGACAGTAAACGTAAACTTCCGCATGGACGAGCAGCTAAAGAAGAACGTGGAGGAAATCTGCCAGCGAATGGGCATGAATCTAACCACGCTGCTGACTATCTGCTGCCGAAAGGTAGAGCAGGAAAGGCGAATCCCCTTCGACGTAACCGCAGACGCCGACCCATTTTATAGCGAGAACAACGTCCGCTACCTGAAAGGGAAGCTGGACGCGCTGAACGCCGGGACGCTCCCGCTGGAAGAACATGACCTGATCGAGGTAGACTGACCATGGGGCGGGGAATACAGTGGGACGGCGACGCCTGGGAGGACTACTGCGAGTGGCAAAAGGACAAAACCACGCTAAAACGCATCAACGCCCTTATCAAAGACGCCCGCAGGGACCCGTTCAGCGGTATCGGCAAGCCGGAACCCCTAAAGCACGACCTGTCCGGCCTATGGAGCCGCCGCATCAACGACACGGACCGGCTGACGTATAAAGTCGTAGGGGACATGATCGTAATCCTGGCCTGCAAAGGGCACTACGATTGACGGAAATGGAAAGAAATAGCCGCTGCGCTCTCTAATCCAGAGGGTGCAGCGGCTTTCTTTTTTATTATCTTAAAGATTACCCATGAGGGCAGCAATCCCGTCATCCGCTTCCATGCCCTGCTGACGGGCCGCGCCTGTCCGGGCCTGCTTCTCGGCGTCCAGTTTCGCCAAACATTCGTCAATGTAGCCCGCCAGCATGGAAACGACCCGTTTCAAATCCGCATCCGAACAGCCGCCCAGCTTCACGGCAACCTGGTCGTTCATAAAAGCCTTTGCCATGACACCGGCCAGGCGCTCCTTTTCCTTCTCCATTTCTGCCGCAATCTTCGCTGCCTGCTCCTTCATTTCGCCGTATGACGGCTGCTTTTTTCTCGACATACCAAACACCTACCTTTCAATCATTCAATGGGCCTTTTTCTTCTCGTTGCAAGGAATACAAAGCATCTGGCAGTTCTCCGGGACCGTCTTACCGCCCTTGCTCCAGGGGACGATATGGTCCGCGTGCATATCCTTGAAATCCTTCGGCTGGCCGCATATCGCGCACTTGCCGCCCTGCTGGTGGTATTTAGCCAATGCCACGTCGGCATCAAACTGCCGGGGGCTTAAATGCTTTTCCTCGCCGGTGAGCAGATAGGCGTAAATGCCGGACTTCCGCAATACTTCCGTGTCGGCCAGCAGCTCCCGGACGCGCCGCTGCATCTCTGCCGGGTCCAGCATATCGTCCTTGTGCTCGTTGTAGAGCATCCCCCAGGCGACGCCCTTCATGGACTTGTCGAACTGCTTCCCGAAAATATCCTGTACCCAGCGGAAAACCGCTTCAAAATAGGACCACAGATCGTTAGCGTCCTTGTCGGCGCGGTGGGCCTTCATGTACTCGGCAACGGCGTCCCGGCCCGTATAGCCCTCCTGCGCGGCCTTCCAGGAAAACGCCGTTTCAAGGTATTTCTGCCTGATGTAGTCCCCGGCCATGTACTTCCCGTAGTTCTTGTGGGCCGCGCAGTTTCGCCGGGAGAACGCCGACTTCGCGTCCGTCAGCCAAGGTCCGTGGTACAAGGCGTTCCTGATCTCCTGCTGCTCCAACGTCTCCCCGGCTATGTTGATGATCTGAAACCAGTCCAGCTTTTCCTTGTCCGTCCCCTGGCAGACGTAGACGTGCAGCTCATAGCCCAAGAACTTGTCCCGCAGCTCGTCATAGAGGTTGGGATAGTTCAGGGCATCATAGCCGCCCGTAGCTGCCGGGACCTTCACGCTGTACTGATTCATAGCGTACCGGCAAATGGAGATTATGCGCTGCTGGCCGTCCAGGACTTCAAATGTGCCGTCCTGCCGGTCCACGAAATACATGATGTTCAGCGGGAACCCGTTCAGCACCGTGTTCACAACAGCGTCCCTCTGACCCTCGCCGTAGACGTATTCGCGCTGGTATTCCGGGCGAACGTCCAGCTTACCGCCCCAGGCCACGACGCGGGACGTGGCGTCGTCCTCATGGTAGCCCTGAATGAGATCCCCGACGGACAGCTTCATTTCATTGATAATCACATAATCACCCCTTCAACCGACGAATTAAAATTCTCCGATAAGTACGAACCACTTTTCCATCCTCTAAGCGATAACCTAAACTCGGATGGCCCACGCAAATACTTCCCGTGTTCCCTTGCGCATAGTAGTCATGGACAAATTGTTCATCAAGCCCTGTATTCGTCGGTATAGTCTTATCATAATCAAGACCCAAGATTTCAAACTGTTCAGGACAATACTTGCTGACAAAAGTTATAGGAACACCAATAATTCCATCATAATCACACGGAATATCTGCCACTTTAGCCACTTCAATAGCTTCACAATTTACATAGACCGGGAACCTATCTTCATTACCCCTATAATAATTCCCGCGCAAATCAATAGGCTGGTGACGCTTCGGAATATCCAAATTCGTAAACCAGCAGGCATTTCCAAGACTACGCCACTTCTGACCCGTCTCGTCCTCCCAATACCGGGTAGCCCGTGGTTCATAATACGCAGGGACCTTAAAAGCCATATCCCCGGAATAATACCCCAGCCATACCTGGTTGGATTGCAGAAGCGTAAACACTTCCTTGTAAGTCACGGCGTTCTGATTACCGATTATCAAAAACTTCTTGCCGTACTCCATAAGCTGCGCTATAAATTCCCGGAACAGCGAAAAAGGCGGGTTCGTGACTACAATATCCGCTTCTTTCAGCAGCTCTACGCAGGCAGCGGACCGAAAATCCCCATTACACGGTAGCGGCGTCTTTACCGGCTCAGCATACATACTGAACTGCCCGTTCGCATCAGGCTCCATCTCCAATTTATAAGCAAAATTCTTTTCGTCCGTCTCATAATGCGTAGCTATCAGCTTCTTCAAGCCCCAAGCCGTGAAATTACGGACGAAGAACTTCCAAAACTCGGAGGACACAGGGTCATCACAGTTACAGTACACCACCTTGCCCCGAAAATGCTCGGCATAATGATGAAGCTCATTTTCTATATCGGAACGCTGGGTATAAAACTCGTCCTCTTTAGCCTTTTTTGCCGCCCCAAGACTCTTATTCTTAGCCATATCAGACCACCCCTCCCCCGCACGTCTGCGCTATCCAATCGTGCAGCATATCCGACATGGTGGTCCCATGTGTCGCCGCCCAAGACTTCAAGAGGGCCTTATCCTCCCGGCTGATGGAGAGGGTGATCGTCGTGGCATCGTCGCCCCGCTTCTTCTCCCTGCCAGTGGGAACGCCAGACACGGGTTTCCCTGTCACGGCAGCTTCAATCTTCTCCTGCTGCTCTCTCCGCTGAACAGCAGCGGCCCCGAACCCTCCGAACATATTCTTCTGCTTTCCGGCCATAGTCCGCACTCCTTTCCATACTTATTTCAGTATTTAAGTATTTAGTTACCGCTCCTTCTTAAAACCAGCCAGCTTGCGGACTGCGTTACACAGCTCCAACGTGGACTTTGCCGCCGCTCCATGCCGCGCATACTCCACCACAGAGACGCCGGACGCCCCGGCCTGAACAAACTGCTCAGACTGCGGCAGCTTGTAGATCGGCACATCCCCGCTGTTCTCCTTGAACCATTCCAGGAAGTCGCTGGACGCCCGCCACCTGTTCCATCCATTCAGGACATAGACGACCGGCTTCCCGGCCCTCTGCGCAGGCTGTACGGCCTGCTGCATCCTCATAAGCGGCTCAATGTCGCGGCTGGTGGTCCTCGTCGGAATAATAATAATATCCGCATTGGCTATCCAGTCCTTCAACTCAGACTGCAAAGCACCCGGCGTATCTACCACCGTAACTTTCGCATCCTCCCGCTGACTCGTCTGATGGATGGTCCCGCCCTGGGCATCCAGATCGACAAAGGAAACGGGGACCTTCGACCGCTCGAAACTAAAAGCCAGCTCGTCAGCTATCAGGGACTTCCCCACGCCACCCTTCTGGTTACATACCAGGATATTCACCATGTCCTACCTCTCCCTTTTCCCGTTATAGGATTCATCTGCAAATAAGTATATCACTAAATACTGAAACAGTCAACGCCATATTTATTTACTTAAATATTGAAATATTTCCCTTGACATTCCCGTGAACTTCGCTTATAATAAACACAAGAAAGGAGGTGCGACCCTATGGCTATGAAAGGGAACAAAGACATGATGACGATAAGCCTCACCCCGGACACCAAAGCGCGATTAAAGCTGTACGCCGAACAAACCCGGCGCAGCGTGTCCCAGGCCATCACAGACTGGGTATGGACGCTGCCAGTTAATGAGAACAAAGACGGGAATAATACGGGGGTGGAAGAAAAATGACGATAGCCGAACTCCGGGAGCTGACGGACACGCCCTTTGAGTGCTTCATGCCGGATGATGACGACCCTGAAAGCGTGTGCTTCGCCGTCCCTATCCCGTCACCCTACGGGGACGGCCTGGAATACTTCAAAGGCGAGGACGGCAGCATCACGATCATAGGCGACCCGTCCGTATGGGAAAATGCCTGGAAGCAGTACATAAGCAGCCTGACGCCGAAAAGGAAGAACCGAACGCGGAAGCAGGCCGCAAACCAGGGGGCGATAACCGAAATGCCGAAACGGCTTGCCTTAATCACCATACCGCCGTACCAAAACGCCATGACGCCGATAGAGGACAATACGGCACATCTTCAACCGCTCATTCAATCGTTTGCAGAAGCATTACAGCGGAACTATGACACCATGCAGGCCCAGGGCGAGATCGACAGCATCCCGTTTGTCCAGTATTACGACAACAGCCCGCAGGCCGTATCAAACCTGGACCTGACGACTTTACGGGCGATTTACAGCGTTTTCCTGTCAAATGCGCAAAAGATGGCCGAGAACCTGGACGACTTCATAAAGAGAGCAACGTCCCCCGGCTTCGACAAAGAGAGCGTCACCCTCTATATTCCCGAATTTCTCCAAATGACGGGATTGACACCGAACCACAACAGGAGCAACGAGAACGCCGTACTGAGCAAAATAGCAAGCTACGCCCCAATCTACGGCGTCCTGGAAGAAAAATCAGGCGGACGGACATACAGGAACCATTACCCGGTCCTCCAACTGGTGAAACATAATGAAGCGCGAAACACCGTGGAAGTCATGTCCCCGTACTTCCATGCGCTGATAGCAAAGATCGTACAGGCCAGCATCAGGAAAGACAGCCACGACAAGCCCAAGCTGAGAAAAAACGGGAAACCCTTCACGCTCCCGACCCACTCCTACCTGGTAAAGGCCGAGATCGTCAAGGAGCGCAACCAACGGGCCGCAGAGATCGTCTGCGTCGTCGTAACGCTGATCGAACAGTGCGGAGACGGCGGGACGCCGCACATCAAGGCACAGACCATTGTTGACCGGTGCCCCGACCTGAAAAACGCCCTGGAAAATGAAAAGACATCATCAGGCAAAAGCAGGGTCCTCCGACGGGCATTCACCAAGGCGTGGCAACTCCTGGAAACAAAGACCGAACTCAGGTCCCACTACAAGAACATCCAGTTCCCGACAGCCGTTCCGACCAGCAGCACACTGGATATGGTGATAGAGTTCCCACATGAGGGCAAGATCATGAAGCCTGAAAAAGAAGGTCAGACAAGCATTTTTCGGTGAGCTGGCCCCAAAATTCGACGCCGCCAATTTTTCGGTGAGGTGGCCCCAATTTTTCGGTGAAGTGGCCCCAATTTTTCGGTGAAGTGGCCCCAACTTTTCGGTGAGCTGTCCCCAGCCCATTCCCGAAAACCCGCATAGGACGGGGCTTTCCGGCGTTTTTCCACCCGCTAATACTATAATACCTTTAGTATTATAGTACCGGCGGCCTGCGCCCTTGCTTGCGCAGGGCGCAGCCGCTATAGTTACAAGCATGATGTACCGTGCTGGGACAACGGGGATAAAGCAAAAAAACGGGGGTGGAAAGAAAAATGGAGAGCAACAAAGAAGTTTTCCCATTTTTCTTTCCATCCCCGTGAGGTACGGGAATGTCACGCCGTCCCAGGCGGGGCAGCAGCCTTGTCCATACCGACTTACAGAAGGAGGTTGATACTTATGCCAGATAACAAGAATGTTCCAAGCCCTTTCCCGCCGCCGCTGCCGCCCGGCCCTGAATACGGGAACCCGGAGGACGCCCGGCAGGCCGTCCCGGACGGCAGGCCCGCAGCATCAGCTAAGAAAAAGCAGGAGCCGCCGAGGAAGCGGACGGCCAGTGCCACATATGCGGCAGGCTATTTCAGCAGCGGCCAGTTCGACAAGGAGGTCAGGGCATATCAGGGGTGTGCCAGCCGGACAACCGGCTATGCGGAGCTGGACAACCAACAGCCGTTCTATCCCGGCCTTTACTGCCTGGGCGCGATCTCAAGCCTGGGAAAGACCACGTTCGCCCACCAGATGGCCGACCAGGTGGCGGCAGCAGGCGGAAACGTGCTGTACTTCTCCCTGGAGCAGTCCCATTTCGAGCTGTATTCAAAATCGCTGGCCCGTGGATTTGCGATAACTCGCAACGCGGACGCTGAAAAGAACAATGGTTTCAGCCAGTACCCCACGCCGTCCAGCATCGACATACGGCGCGGGCTGACAACGGCTTATCCTGACAAGATGGCCGCTCAGATCGACGCATACACTCAGGCCGTCGGGGACCGGCTGTGCGTGATCGACGGCTCATTCTCACTGACCGTGGAGGACATACGGGACCTGACTGCCGCTTATGTGAAGCAAACGGGGAAGGCCCCCGTCGTGATAGTGGACTACTTGCAGATCATAGCCCCCAGTACGATTAACGGGCGCATCCCGGACACCAAGACCAGCATCGACCATATCGTCCATACGATGAAGGTCATGCAGCGGGACCTGAACCTGTCCGTTCTGCTGATTTCCAGCCTGAACCGGCAGAACTACATGACGCCTATCGACTTCGAGAGCTTCAAGGAGAGCGGCGGCATCGAGTACACCGCTGATGTAGTATGGGGCTTGCAGCTTTCCGTCCTGAACGATGAGCTTTTCAGCAAGGAGAACAGAATCAAGGAGAAGCGGGAGAAGATCAGGGAAGAAAAGGCCCGCCCGCGCCGAAAAATCGACCTTGTGTGCCTGAAGAATCGGTACGGGATTTCGAGCTATACGCTGCCGTTCACCTACATACCGGCCTGCGACTACTTCATTTCGGAAAAGCCCGCCCCGGCTGACTGCTGATAACTATTTAAGTATTTAATTATTTAAGTTTATAAGGAGGTGCCAGACCTTGTCCCAGTATGTGAACCATGAAGCTATCAAAGCTGCCCGCCGCGCCCGCCTGTATGATTTTTTATTATCACGGCACCCTGGGGACGTGGAGCGGGAAGGAGACAGCCTGCGCCTATGCTGCGACCACAGCGTGTCCGTAAGGCGCGGCTACTCCGGCTACAAAGATTTCGCCACCGGCGAGACGGGGAACGCCATCGAGTGCTTGACCCGCTATCTTGATTATGAGTTCCCGGACGCCGTTACGGCCCTTTGCCAGTTTTGTGGCATCCCGTTACAAGGCCAGGAACGCGCCGTACCGGCCCCAGGAACCGCCAGGACGCCGCAGGTTGATAAAACACCAGTGGACGTGCCCAAACGCGCCCAGGAGCCGCCACAGGCCGCACAGCGGGCATTTGCGCCACCGGAACCGCTGCAAGGCCCATACCGGCAATTATACGCTTACCTGACCCAGCAGCGCGGCATCCCTGCCACCCTGATACAAAGGCTGATCGACTGGGGCCTGCTGTACCAGGAGAAGGACCACGCGAACATGGTGTTCATCGACCCGGCCCGGAGCTTCGCGGAACTTCGGGGCAGCAACAGCTTCAAGCCCTTCCACCAGGTCATGTTCTCCGACCCGGCGGCGTTCTGGTGGTTCAAGAGCGGCGATCTGGACAGCAACGCGACCGTGGCCTATGTCTGCGAGAGCGCCATAGACGCCATATCCCTGTACCTGCTTCAAGGGGATAGTAAAGACAATGGCCTGTACTGTTCCATCGGCGGCGTCGCTAACCAACAGCGCATCGACCGCATCAAGGCAGGCATGGGCGCGGCTGGCTGCAAGACCGTCATAGCAGTGGACAACGACCAGGCCGGGGAGGATTGCCGCCAGCGGAACCCGGACTGTCCCGCCATCATACCAAAACGGAAGGACTGGAACGAGGACTGGACCGCCAGGGCAAAGAAATAGAGGGATAGCCTGAAAAACGGCTGTCCCTCTGTTTTCTTTCCATTTCCGTATATAATGATTTAATGATTTCACTAAATACTTATAATTCCGATTTCCTAAAGCCCCGCTTCCGGGCTTCCCGCGTCACTGTGGACCGGCTAATCCCCGTCATGGCCGCGACTTCTGTAAAACTGTGATCGTGGAGCAGATCAACGGCATGGTCCAACTGGGCTTTGCTGTAACCAGGCTTCCGCCCTTCCCGATAATCCAGGTCCGTGGCCCGCTTGTAGGCCCTGCCGCCCTGGCAGCGGTTTATAATCATGTCCCGCTCGAACTCTGCAAAGGCCAGCATGACGTGGAGCAGCAGACGGCCTATCTCCGTGTCCTCTATCAGCCCCATGTTCAGCACATGGACCCGGACGCCAGCTCTCACCCAGCCGACCACCAGCTCATATGCTTCCGTCTCCGTCCTGGCTATCCTGTCCAGCTTCGTCACAACGATAGTGTCCCCCTGCTGCACCTCGCGGCATATCCTGTCAAACTCCGGCCTGTCCATGCTTGCCCCGCTGTAGGTGTCGGCATATATCTCCTGGCACCCCTCGGCTTCCAGTACGGCCCTCTGATCGTCCAGCGACGTGCCTCGCTCCTGCTTCTTCGTGCTGACCCTGATATAGCCCCTTTTCATGCCCAAATCCTCCCTTCACTTCTGACTATAACTTATGACTACGCTAAAACCCCTGAAAACTGGCATTTTCCCTTTCCATCTCCGTTGTAGTCAGATGTTTCAACTTTTGACTATAGCATCTTCTTCGCCGTCTTGTTCCTGTTCTTGCCACCGTCGTTCGTTTGCGGCGTTTATGCGTTGCAGTTCGTCCATTAGGGCTGACCGCTGGGATGCTATTTTCTGACGCTCCTGGTCTGCCTGGGATGGAGGTGAAAGCGTTTCCTGGGCCGGTTTCTGCCATTCTGGCTGGCGTTCTTGGGGTTTGACTGGTTCCGGCTGTTCCTGTGGTGTTTCTGACGGTTTGGCCTGTTGCTGCTCCTGGGCAATATATTTTTCTGGATGGTCCCGCCGGTCCAGAAAATTCCTGAATTGTGCTTCAAATTCGCTGTGAGGGACGGAGACGTGGCCGGTTGCCTTGTCCTTGACGTAGATCGGCGGCAGCTTTTTGCCTTTCGCGGCAAGCTCCTTTCGGTAGTCCACGCGCCAGCGGGTGAACTGCTCAAAGGTAGCGTCCCGCTCTTGAAACTGCCTATCCCATTCGTCAAAATCGTGTACCTGCCTGCCGTCTGGACCCGTGGTTTTCGGATTTTCTTCCCAGCCGTACACTTGCCGCATAATAAAGAGCGCATAGGACTTTGCTGTTTTCCTTGCTTCGGACATGGCTTCGTCCTCCGTGGGATTCTTTTCGTCCTCTTTCTTCTTATGGTGTGTCGGCATCGGCATTTCCAGGACGACCGGCGGGGCTTGCTCCTTCCGTTCTTCCTGGGACGTGAGGCCCGGACCGGTAAATAGTTTCGCTATATTCTCCGGTTGGTAATTCGTCCCCAACTTGTGGGATTTGGATTTCAGGTTGGGTGGTATTTTGTCCTTGAAACCTGATACGTCCGTAAGCTCGTAGGTGTAGTGTGCCGGTTGCTTCTTCGTGGCTGGGTGGAGGTATGAAAGGCTTCCGTCTTTATTTTTGTGCGGGATAAGCTCAACGCCGGAAAGCCGGAGATGGTGCGCAAAATCTGCTTCATCCGTGGCTTCTATGGCCGCTTTTTTTATGCGTTGCCGTAGATCGTCCTGCCAGATATACCGTTCGGCCTGTATCTTCTCCGGGTCCACTTCGCGCCCTTCTGCTGCCGCCCGCTGCCGCTCCAACTCGTTAGCTGCCCTGATCTGTTCGTTCTTCATGCGGCTGCCACGAACGGACGGGTTGACCTTTTCCGGCTGGGCTTCTGGCTCGGCCAAGTCAAAATACTGCTGGCACACTTCATCTACGATTTTCTGGAAATGGAAGTGTGCGTAAGCTGCCGGGTCAATGCCTTTGTAGTTTGACATATTCACGTCATTTGTGAGTATGTGCAGGTGTATTTTGCCGCCCTTCCCGTCCTTTTGCAGGAACACGGCGGACTGGTTATCGGGGGCGTTCCTTTTTGCTATTTCGCATCCTATGGCAAGGCCCTTTGCGCAGTCCTCCGGCTTATCCGGGTCCAGCTCGGACGGATGGAACGATACGATGCAGCGGTCAACCTGGATTATATGTCTGGAATCTGCCCTGTCCCAAAACGGTTGCATCTGCTGCTCAAATGAAACCACTTCATCAGGGAGCATATTGACGCCTGCCATGTACTCGTTACGGACTTCGTTATTATTATGGCCTGCCCCGTTCCCTCTGGCGTATGCTATGGCATCGGTCCCGGCCACTGTTCGCGTTATGCGAGAATACGGCATAAAATTTCACCTACCTGTTTTGTGGCCGTTTCGTATCTGGAAATGAGTGCGTCCATATCCTCTTTGGAAAAACCCTTGCACTCTGATTTTACTTTTTCCGTTTCGTCATATTGGGCTGATATGGCATTTACATCAAGGCCCTTGTTCGCGTATTTCCGTTCTATCTGTTTGAGCCGTATAGCCTGATTATAGTTCACGCCTATTCTGTTCAGCTCTATTCTCACCGCTGATATTTCATCAAACAACGCTTTTATCAGTTCCTTTATTTCTGCCGTCTGTACCTCGTCAACAATACGGATATTCCCAAGGTAACGTGCCAAGTTCCCCACAACGGCCATCCGCACAAGTTCCGTTTTATTTGTACCGTGTTCCCAGGCTACATCCTCTATTGCATCCCAGGCTTCCTCAGAAAACCGTATTGTCATGGGTTTCAATACCGGCCTTTCGCTACGCTCATAACTCATGTGGCATACCTCCTTTTCCTTCCGTTACCCGCCGCCTGACGGCACCGGGTAACGGAAGCAGAACATCTTTGCTATGCGCCGCCTCCCGGCAGCGCATAGCAGGGATGATGTGGCCTAAAACTGAAAATGTGCCGGAACATTTCAATACAGTACATAGATATATGTGCTGACACATTACGTTTTTTTGCCATTTCCGTTATTTTCGTATCAATTAGTTATGCTCTTTATTTTATCATATTTTGTAGCTGGATGCAAGCAGAGAGTTGAGCACCTGATGGTGCTCAACTCTTGCTTG
>OFGA01001627.1_pt1 | contig 15181 bp, 16 predicted proteins | sample 1521471 | NCBI WGS metagenome assembly OFGA01 (sample SAMEA3504086, study PRJEB24116) | mouse gut metagenome | biome: mouse gut; feature: mouse-associated habitat; material: faeces | place: Denmark | collected 2011
GAGGGCTATTCCCTATGAAAGAAAAGGAAATCTCAAAGCTGTATAACAGCATTACGAATGTCGATAATCAGTTTATTGAGGAAGCTCAAACAAAGACGAAGAAAAAGAATGGTTGGCTCAAATGGGCGGCTATGGCGGCTTGCTTATGCGTAGCTTTGGTAGCCGGAGTGCTTTTCAAAATTTCTGTTCCAGACGTTATCATTGCGCCGGGCTTTTTGACAATCACAGTGTATGCCGCTTCATCAGATGAAGAAATAACCATGCAGGAAGGTATAGGGTTGCCAACAGATTATAAGTGGAGCCTTGCTATGAGCAGCCGACCGGGACTTCCATTAAAACTATCCGTTACGGAATACGACGATTTAAGTTTTGAAGTATCAGTTGATGGCGGGACATTGCTTCTTTGGGAGGGCAACAAAATAACATATTTAGGCTCATCGTTCAACACTAGAAATGATACTACTGTATATTGGACTAACCTATCTCGAACAGGCGAGAGCGATTTTGAACGGTATATGGGAACTACGGCATATATCAATATCATAATTCACGAAGGAGAAAACATTGTTGGATATGCTGTTGTTGAAATATACACAAATGACCTTGAAAATGAACCTGCACAGACTTACTCTGCCAAGTTGCTCAAGTCAGTATCTTTCCCAAAAGCTAATGGGGAATATCAAAAGATAACCGCTGAATATGTAGCGACGGAAATGGAACAAATCAAAAACGAAACACAAGCCGGATAGAGGTGGTAGGGGCCGATGTTACCGACCAGAGCGGCAACGAGCATCTTGGCGTCATCGAATTTCCTGTGCCGATCCTGTGGGGTTCGCCGGAGATTATCAAGCAGATTAGGATGGTACTACTAAGAGAGACTACCGCAGAATGGTCTATAAATAGAGTGAACGGACAAGGCCCAACCGAGCCTTGTCCGCTTACTTTTTTGAGCGGGATAATTACAACATCGCCCCGCCGCCCCAAACCTGGGCCTGTGTGATTGGAGGTTTTACATATCCATTATTGACTCTTGTGGCATACCCTCCGGCGCACCTCGCTGTTCTCCTGAATCAGATTAGGATTGAAATATCTGGACGCTGGCGTGATCCCCAAAACGGCGGGGTGCATCACCGGCTCTAATTGGTTCAAAGACCGGGGGTTATGGCAGGACAGCAGCTACGAGCCCCGCCCCGGCGACATCATCTACTTTGATTGGGACAATAAAGGAAGTTCCGGCCCCCAGGACGGCCTTGCCGACCATGTGGGCATCGTGGAGAAGGTGGAGAACGGCCTTGTCTACACCGTGGAGGGCAACTCCGGCGATAGCTGCCGGGAGAATCGCTACGCCATAGGCCATTATGAGATTTACGGGTATGGGACGCCTGCCTACTGACCCCGCAGACGCATAATTTTTGCCCTGGACTGACTGGAAACAGTTAGTCCAGGGCGGCTTTTTTCATTCCTCAAACAGCTTTGAAACGGGAACTTCCAGCGCATCCGCGATTTTGAACAGCGTTTCCATCGACACGCCAAAGACCCGCGTGGGGCTTTCAATTTTAGAGACATACGACCATGACCGCCCAATCTTATCTGCAAACGCCTCCTGCGTCAGCCCCAGCAATTTGCGGTAGTATTGCACCTTCAATCCGAAGCGGATGTACTGCTCCCGATATTCCGTTTCCATAGCGCACCCCTCTTTCCGCTAAAAGGGTAACACGAAAACGGAAAATTATTTAGAGAGCCTGATTGCCATTTGTAGCAATGTAATGATATAATAGGGCAACCACAGGATAAGAAAATCTACCGTCCGGCGAACGGGCGGGCACAAGGAGGTCATGCGATGGAGAAAACCTGTTTTTTTATCGGCCACCGGGACGCGCCGGACAGTCTGGCCCCGGAGCTGGACGCCCTGGTGGAGCGGCATATCACGGAGTATGGCGTGGGGGAGTTTGTTGTGGGGCGCTACGGCGGTTTTGACGCGCTGGCGGCAAGCGCGGTGAAGCGGGCCAAGGCGCGCCGCCCGGACGTGCGGCTGGTCTGCCTGCGGCCCTACCACCCGGCGGAACGGCCTGAAAAGACGCCCAGCGGCTTTGACGGCTCCTTTTATCCTCCGGGGATGGAGCGAGTTCCGAGAAAGCTGGCTATCGTCCGGGCCAACCGCTACATGGTGGACAACAGCGACTTTCTGATCGCCTACGCATGGCATCCCGGCAACGCCCGTGAGCTGGTAGAGTACGCCCAGCGGCGGGAGTGGCGGGGCCTGCTGCGGGTGGAAGTGCTGGGCCAACCGTAAGGTGTGATGACCTACTGATAAAGATAAGCGCACAAGAATAAGAGCCGTTGACTTTGAAATCAACAGCTCTTACTCTTTCTGATATTGTTATCCATGGCCAGACCCAGGACAGGGCGGCTTTTTTCATTCCTCAAGCAGCTTTGAAACGGGAACTTCGAGCGCATCCGCAATTCTGAACAGCGTCTTCATCGACACGCCAAAAGTCTGTGTCTTTGACGCTGCCTTGATGCTTTCCAATACATAAATTTATTGACACTCCTGATGTTCAACTATATAATGCAGATTTGTCCAGTCTTTTACTTGATTGGACACACAAAATGTTATTGGCAAAGGGGTACTCTTTGCCAGAATAGGAGGAAAATATGAATAAGCAGGAATTGATCGAACGTATGGCGGGCAAGACCGGGATGGCAAAAAAGGACTGCGGTATTGCCTTGGATGGTATGCTGTCTGCAATCACAGAGGCTTTGCAAAAGGATGACAAAATAAAACTGACTGGCTTTGGCACTTTTGAGGTGAAGCACCGGGCCGCCAGAACAGGCCGCAATCCGCAAACCAAGGAGACTGTGGAAATTCCGGCGCAGAGCGTTCCGGTGTTTAAGGCGGGAAAGGTCTTGAAAGAAAGCATTCTTGGTAGCAGCGAGAAAAGAGTATTGTCAAAAGCTGCGCTTTAGTATATAATTCCTCTGTGAATAGGTGACAGGAGAAGTGGTTATTGCAGGGGGGAAGTGATTACACTGGATGATACCAAGACCCGGATCATCGTTGCCGCAATCAAGGCTGTACGGCAGTATGGCCTGGAAGGGGTGCGCATCCAGAACGTCAGCGAGCTGGCGGGGATTTCATCAGGAGCGATTTACCGCCACTTTGACGGCAAGGATCAACTGCTGGTGGAGTGCTTCACTTATGTGGACAAGCAGGCGGCGGCAATCTTTGAACATTTGAAATTCAACCCGCTGCTTATGCTCACTGACCCTATGGGTGCGGTAAAGGCGCTGTGGGTGCCCTATTTTCGGTTTTGGACATCCCGCCCGGACGAAACAGTTTTTTATCACCGCTTTCGGGACAGTACGTTTTTCCCCCAGTATGACAAGAGCCGGGATGTGACCTATTTCAAGACGTTTATTGGAATGGTTGACGTTTTCAAAAAGGTATTTCCAAGCCTGGACAAAATCAATCAGGATTTATTGTGGCTCCACGTCCTCACATCCACTGTTATGTACGCAAAGTATGTGGTGGAAGGGACGCTTCCAGACAATCAGGAAACCGAGGACACTGTGTTTCAGTTGTTAACCACTGGACTGAGCGGCTATTTGAAACCGGAGAAGCCTAAAAAATCAAGACGAAAATGAAAATGTGCCGCTGGAGGCGGTTCATTTTTAGTAGTTTGATAATGAACGTTCACTATCATACCGGTTAAAGGCACGCTCGGTTCTCAAATTTTTTTGGCGCTAAGGGGGGTGAACATTCACTAACTTTGGAATAACCTTCTTTCTATTCGGAAAACTATCTGCATCGAATACAAAGGAGATTATTGCCATGTTCAGCCAGGAAGCAGCTTTCACAATTACCGCCGACCACATTTCCCAATATGCGGCGCACCTCCAGGAACAAGAGCGAGCCAAGAACACTGTAAAGAAATATGTTCATGACCTTAACGATTTCATGTTGTTTCTGAATGGGAAAGCCGTCACAAAGGTGGCCGTGATTGCGTGGAAAGAGCATCTGGCTGATACCTATACCCCAGCCACAGTCAATTCCATGCTGGCAGCGGTCAACAGTTTTTTCCAGTTCATGGACTGGCCGAAGCTGTCTGTCAGGCCGCTGAAAGTACAGCGTCCCCTTTTCTGTGATGAAAGCCGGGAAATGACCCGCGCTGAATATGTCCGTTTGGTGAACGCGGCCCAGCGGCAGGGAAATGAACGGCTGTCCCTGCTCCTTCAAACAATTTGCGCCACAGGCATCCGGGTATCAGAACTCCGATTTATCACCGTGGACGCTGTGACCCTGGGCCGTACAGTGGTCACGAACAAGGGAAAACGGCGAACTGTCTTTCTGCCTGGGAAGCTGTGCGGGCTGCTGAAAAAGTATCTGAAAAAACAAAAAATCACCGACGGATCGGTGTTTGTGACGCGGACGGGCAAACCCCTTGACCGCTCCAATATCTGGCGGGATATGAAGGCTCTGTGTGAAAGCGCCGGGGTTGAGCCAGACAAGGTGTTCCCCCACAACCTGCGGCATCTGTTCGCCCGGACGTATTACTCGCTGGAAAAGGATTTGTCCCGGCTGGCGGATATTCTGGGCCATTCCAATGTCAGCACCACCCGCATTTATACCGCAGAGAGCGGTTTTGTTCACGCCCGACAGATGGAGCGGCTGGGTCTGATCCTTACAACATAATTTTTGTTATGTTGTTGTTTAGACCGCAACAGGTCAATATACATATCGCATTATACAGGAAAAACGGCTTTCTGACAAGTCCTTTTACAACTTAGGCATGAAGAAACTGACGGGATGCTCTCTATATTTATCTCGCCTGTCTTTTCTTGCACTTTTTTCAGATTCTCTGCGTCCTTACAGTGAAATTGGGGCAGTTGGGCTTCACTCTAATACAACATAACAAAAATTAAGTTGTTAATAGGCAGCTTGAGTTAAATATAGTGAGGGATATGAGTATGGAAAAAATATTGATCGTGGACGACAGCATTGTGCAGGCAGCACAGCTAAAGTCAATTATAGAAGATGAGTATGATATTACCGTCGCACAAACTGCGGAGGACGGGCTGCGTTTAGTGAGCGAGGGGGATTTTTCCCTCATTCTGCTGGATGTCGTGATGCCTGGAATGGACGGTTTTACGCTGCTGAAAATGTTGCAGGAGCAAATCGTGACTCAAAGCATCCCGGTCATCTTGATTACCAGCCTTGCAGATGTGACGAATGAGCAGCGTGGACTTGTTTTAGGAGCCGTGGATTATATTACAAAGCCATACATTCCCCTGATCGTTAAGGCAAGGGTCAACACACATATCAAACTCTACAAATATCGCAGACAGATTGAGCAGCAATCCATGACCGACCAACTGACAGGAATTTCCAACCGGCGTCGGTATGAACAATACAGCGCGACAAAATGGAGAGAAGCGATCCGCCTGCACGTTCCGTTCTCCATCTGTATGTTTGATATTGACCGCTTCAAAGTGTATAACGATACCTTTGGCCATCCTGCCGGAGATAAGGTGATCGCTTCCGTTGCTCAGACAGCGGCGTCCTATTTGAAACGCAGTACGGATTTTCTTGCCCGCTATGGCGGCGAGGAATTTGTGGCATTGTCCCTGGGCGACAGTTCGCAGCAGATTTTTGAACACTTGAAGAAAATCCGACAGGCAGTAGAAAACCTGCACATCCCCCATGATCCGTCTGTGGCTGAATGGGTCACGGTCAGTGTCGGAGGGGTCACGATTGTTCCTGATTCGGAAAGCACCTATGATTTTTACTTAAAAATTGCGGACACCATGCTGTACGATGCAAAGAAAAATGGCCGGAACAGGGTCGTTTGGGCCGATGAACGGATGCGCCCGATGTGGGAAAAGCTCTGTGTTCTTCAACAAAACTGATAATATGAGGCAGGAGGGGACGCATGAAATTATTTGACATTTGGAGAAAGCGGGCAGAAGAAACACCGGCCCAGAAAAACGAAAAGGCTGCTGAGGAAGAATCGCTGGACATTTATTCCGGGATGCGGGTCGAAGTAACGACAGATGCAGGACAGATACTCTTTGTGGCAAAGCTGATGGGCCTACATGGAAAAAAAGCGGAGCTGCACCAGTATTCAGAATGCGAGATTGTCAAGGATGTTGAAACCATCCATGCCAGGATCAGAGGATATAGCGACTATGAGCGCAAAGCGGTCTATATGGAGGGCATAATTACACCCGGCCCCAAGCATATATGGCAAGTGGAGGAGCTGACCATCGTCCGCGTGGGAAATGACCGTGCCTTTTTCCGCCTGACCACAAACCTTGACGCCACCGCCACCATGTTCAGCGGATTGGCAATGGGAGAAAAGCCCTGCAAGCTGCTGAACATCAGTGTGGGCGGGGCCAGCGTCAGCTCGGAGTACAGATACCACGAGGGAGACAAATTTCTGCTGAAGGTCAGGCTGTTGGAGGACAGGCCGGAATCGGCCATGTTCAGCCAAATCGTGCGCGTTATAGAAAAGGACGAGGGAAAATTCGAGTACGGGTGCCGATTTTTGGAATTGACCGAAGTCGATCAGGAACAAATAACACGGAATATTTTTGCAGCCCAGCGCCAAAAAAGGGGACGTTCCTAAACATTCGTGAAAACATAAAGGAGAGTAGAAAATGAGTATGTTCTATCGCCATAATCGCGGCGGCAAGCGGCTCCAAAGAAAACCAAAGTCTGAAAGCAGTTCAGGAGCACGGCTTGCCGCGCTCCTTTTGTGCTTGTCCATGCTGATGGGCTTCCTCCCCGCGCTGGCATCAGCGGCAGACGATGGGGAAAAACTTTCCAGCATTGTGACGTTTGACAGCATTACCCTTCACTACGCTGGCGTTGGCGGTCAGCCGGAGGGGACGGCTATTCAAGATGGCACTCTGCTTGAAAAAGATAAACAGTTGGTATTGCGCTATACATACAATATCACGCCCGAACAATGTGCCAAAATTGCCGCAGGAACGAACTACTACCTGGAAGTTTCGCCGCATTTGGTTCTGCCTAATTTGAGGGATGGATCAGAAGTGACCATTGAAACAGAGAATGGCACAGTACCGTTTGGAAAAATCTATTCAGACGGCAGTAGGGCCTGGGTTACATTTTACGCAAAATCAGACAGCTCTGATACAGTTTTGTCAGAGTATGGTGAACTCAACAACGCTTTTTTCTATTTGAATTGCAACCGGGCAGATCAAGTTCCTACGGGAGAAAGTCCCATAGGGGGGAACAGCAACCTCTATGCGATGAAATTTGAAAATAACGAGCAAATCACTTTCGGCTATGCGGAAAATGAGCCGGTGACGGCAAAAGCACAGATTAACAAAGACGGCAAGTTGCAGGATAAGACAATTACCTGGACAATCAACTATACCCCGTGGCAAAATCCCGCCGCAAGTGGCCCTGTGACACTGGAGACACCCTTTGAGCTGCGGGACACCATTGATACCTCTTTGCACAGCTATGTTGATAATAGTGTGCAAATCGACGGATCGTCCGTGATCGCTTATACTTCCCGCGATGAAATCCAGGGCAATGAGGACGCATATGTGATTGTGGAAACGCCAGAGAACGGCAGCAACACTGTTTTGACCTTTGGCGGCACAAAATTCAACGCAGGTCAGGCTACAAAAGGAAATCCGGCAACATCGCTGGCGATTACCTATCAGACCTCTATCAACGATGATCTTCTCCTGCCAGGAGGCACAGGCGGTAAGAAAGTAACAAACGCCGCCGACTTGTTTGCCGGTGAAAATGACGTGTTCAATAGTTTGAATATCACCAGCAGTAGCACCGTTCCCATTCCTCAACCCACATGGGTGACAAAGGAGGGACACACGACCCGTGATCCCGGTAATGGCTCCACGACTGATTGGACGGTCACATTCCAGCCGAATGGCTTTACTTTTGAGGATGGTAACAATTTGACACTCCATGACCAGCTTCCCGAAGGGAGCGAGCCGGTAAGGGGTTCGCTGAAAGTAAATGGAACACAGACGAGCGTCACAGTTGGTGCCAACAACAGCTTCACGGTCTCTCCAATCGTGCCGGATGGGAATGCTGCTGTTAAAATTACCTATCAAACCCATGTGCCAGAAGATATGTACGACAGCGGAACAAGCCTGGGCAGTAATATCGCATGGTTTACGTTCCAGTATGGCGGTCAGGAATATACAACACCCCAGGCCAAAAAAGATATTGGCAGCGGGGACGGCAGCGGAACTCCCGGCACGGCCACGCTGGTAAAGACAAATAAGGGCTATAACGCGGCAACCCGGACGATTGAATGGACGGTGACGATCAATCCTCACAAGGCCAATCTCAAAAGCGGCACTTTTACCGATGATTTGGGGGCCGTTGGCCCTCGGTGTGCTGCTGGGCATACAAGCGGGCTGGAATTAGTGGGCGGTACAAGTGATATTACAGTTTTGCTTGATGGTGCAGCTCCCGACCCCAATTTGGTACAACTGGAGTACGACAATCAGCAGATTACTGTCAAAGTCGGGAATGTCGGCGCAAAAACTATCACACTCACCTATACCACAAAGGTATGCGATCCCTGTATATTTGCGAATAACACAGCAAGAACAGCGTTCAAAAACACCATATCGACAAGTGATATGGTAATCGGAAGTCAGACCGCTGGCCGTACCGCCAGCGCCGACAGTACGGCCAATGTCAGCGCCACAGTCTTGACCAAAAAAGCGCCGGTCTATGATTACGCCAGCGGCACCATGAAATGGACGGTAGAAGTAGACGCAGCGGGGCTGTCTATGGCCGATGTGGTCTTAACGGATGATTTGCCTGCGGGACTGACTTATGTGGAGGACTCCCTCGCAACCGCCCCAGCAATTACGGGCGCATCAGCGAGTGCGATAGGTCAAACGCTGACCATCAATTTGGGTACGGTTACAGCAAAAACTACAATCACGTTTGACACGAAAGTTGACCCGGAAACTTTAGGCTTTAGTGGAGATAAGCCGGTTACAGTGGCAAACACCATTCACATGAACGGTAGTGCGGACGGAGTTGAGTTTGCTGAAGTTTCCCACAGTGTCCAGCAGAACTTTTCCAATCACGGCCTCGTCAAGAGCAGCAAAGTGGATAACGGCCAGGAGCTAATTCAGTATGAGGTGCTGATTAACCCCTTTGGCCTTGCGCTCCCGGGAAATCCCTCCCTTGAGGACACGTTGGACAAACGGCTCCAACTGGACACTGATACGTTGCTTTTCTACAAATCGGCCCTGACTGGAACAACGGCGTCAAATAAAGATCAGAAACCCGGATATGCGAAAGCTGGAACCGGTGAACCGTTGAAAGTCGCCAGCTTTGACCCGAACACAAACAGCTTTACCGTACAACTTCCGATTGATGCCGATAGCCGGGATGCTTATGTCCTGACCTATACAGCGGATATTATTGACTATCAGGCGGGCGGTTACAGTAACAGCGTCCGTTTTGCTGGCGGCTCTGTCCTGCTGGGCGGCAACAAAAACAACAGCGCCACCGTTAGCGGCGGCGGTGGCGGTGGCGGCGGTGGCGTCGCCGCGCGGAAAGCTATCATTACCATTAACAAGGCGGATAGTGAAAATCAAACGCCCCTTGCAGGAGTGTCCTTTACTTTGTATCAATGGGACAGCGACAGTAATACGCGGGGCCTGCCCTTCGCCCAAGGGAAAACTGACGCCCAAGGAAAGCTGTCGTTCAAGGTAAAGCCCAATGCGGTCTATGAATTGGTGGAAACCGAAAGTGTTCCCGGTTATGGGAGTGCCTTTGGCTGGAACGACCTCCCCGATGGCGTGACCGCAACAGACGCGGGCCTTTTGGTCACAGCGGGAGCGGCAAAATCGGAGCTGACACTGAAATTGACCAATGAGGCCCATACAACCGACCTTGTGTTCCGGCTGGTCAATGAATCCGGCATCCCGATGACGGGTGAAAAAGTGCAGATATTTACGTCCGATCCCACAGGGAAACCTGATTTGGCTCCTGTCAAGGAAGTAACCGTTTCCTCTGATGGAACAGTTAAATTTTCAGGAATACGCCGCGGAGCAGCATACTATGTCCGGCGGCCTGATGGTGGAGTAATGCCTGTAAACGTGCCCGCCCAGGTTAATGACGAACCAACGGTGACTTTGCCGGATGGTACATCGGCAACACTTACGGCAAATTATCAGGTTACAGACACCTCAACAACAGATCAGTGGACATTGACCGTCAATAAAGTAATCAGCGGCGGCACAACCCCTCTGCCTGGGGCGACCATTGGGCTTTATGCGGACGCAGCTTGCCAGACCTTGATTAAAACGGGCGTGAGTGACCAGGACGGAACCGTTATTTTTTCGGGGCTGATAAAAGGTCAAAGCTACTGGCTGAAAGAAACCGCAGCGCCTACCGGCTATAAACTGGACACTACGACATACGAAGGTAACGAAACAAATTCCACAGTAACGATTGCGAATACTCCCAACAATTCCGGCAACACTGGTACCCCCGGCACTCCCGGCACCCCTGGCACCCCTGGCACTCCCGACACCCCTGGCACTCCCGGCGAACCCGGCACCCCCGGCGAACCCGGCACTCCCAGCGAACCCGGCACCCCCGGCGAACCGGGCACTCCCGGCGAACCGGGCACCCCCGGCGAACCCGGTACTCCCAGTGAACCCGGCACTCCAAATGAACCAAGCACCCCTGTGAACCCCGGAAATGGAGGCAGCAATAATTCCACCAATAACCCCAATATTCCGCAAACGGGAGATTATACGCAACTTTTAATTGTGGTCACATTGGTATCAGGAATTTTACTGGCAGTCATGACAATATATCGGAGACTTATGGTAAAACGGCGTGGACAGAAATAAGATATTTCGCTTTTTCTATTGTTTCATCCTGATCGTCTTTATAGCTTCCAGCATAATCCTGGCTGTTCGATTGGTGGAACTTCAGCACGGAAAAGAGTTTTATGAGCAAATTGGAGGAACGGGGGACGCCATATCCCCCGTCCCTATCAGCCCGAAACCATCCATGTCCGTCAAATACGCAGAAGCAGACAAGCAGGAACATGAAACCGTAACAACAGAATTGCCGGAACTTTCAATGCGTCTTTTAGAATTTGCTGACGATTACCCCGGCGCTGTTGTGTGGCTTCAAATCCCGGATACCTCTGTGGATTATCCCGTAATGCTTGGCTCAGATAATCAGTTTTACTTGAACCATCTGCCTGACGGGAGCAAAAATGCCCTTGGCAGTCTGTTTCTTGATTATCGCACGAACGAGGACAGTAATCACCTGATTATTTATGGCCATAACGGATCGGGCGGAAAAATGTTCGGCCTGCTGAAACGGTATGAAGCACAGGACTATTGGGGGGAGCATCCAGCACTGACCGTAGCCACGTCAGACTCCGTATATATCTGTCCGATTTTTTCGGTGCGGAGGGTGGAAGCGGACAGTGACGCTTACAGGCTGGAGTTTGAGGACAATGATGACCTGATATGCTACATGAATTGGGCCGCGTCAGAATCGCTATATCAGATTGATATTGATTTTGCGGATGCGGCAAAGGTGATCACTTTATCCACTTGTACTGGCTGGCACAATCAGCGATTTATCGTGCAGGCGGTATTGCAAGAAGGACAAGAGATACTGCCGTAAAATTTGAAAAGCTATATATAGTAAACGACCATCAATTATATACATATATAACCCCCAACTTCGTTTTTGTATTTGGATACTTGCTATATTAAGGCGTCAAGGGAGCTGCGACCGCCCCCTTGACGCCTTTATTTTTTATAATTTTGGCAGGTGATAGCCGATGGTTTGGCCTTTTGCGCCGCCAGACGACGGGTCTGTTTGGCAGCACGGACAAGCCCCTCCCTTATTTTTTTCGCAAAAAGCGCGGATGACCGCAAGGTTGTCCGCGCCTCTTTTTTCCATCGACAGCCTTTTACAAAGTCCCCTATCAAATCATAGGGAATTTTGTAAAGAGCTGTCGGAACGTGTCTATGAAATTTTCCTGAAATGTCCCGTGCCCGAACGGAATCGAAAAATTCTACATTTTGACGGAAAATGGCCCCGGTGCCGTGGCCCGCCCTCCAATCTGAATTTCAAAAATTCAGATTGGAGGTAGCAAACCTTGAAAAACTATCGCAAAAGCGATTATGCCCTGAACAAGTTCAGCGAGGGCATTGTATATCAATTTTCCGACCGAACCCTGGAAATCTCTTTGGAGGACTTTATGCGGGACAACCCCGGCAAGACAGAAGCGGATTTTATGGCCCTGAAAGCTGTGTCTGACGAGATTTATTTGGAGCAGGCCCGTCTTGAAACAGCCCAGGGGAATAAAACGTTTTCCATGACCGGGCTGGAGGACGCCATAGCGCATCCCGCCCCATCCCTGGACGACAGCTTCATTATGTCCGATGACCGCCGCCGTGTCAAGCTGGCGGTGGACAAGCTGTTCAGGTGCGGCAGGCTGACGGTAAAGCAGAAAGAACGCTTTGTCCGGCACTTCTTTGCCGGGGTGTCCCTGCGGAAGATCGCCAGTGACGAGGGGGTGCATTTCACATCGGTGGACGAGAGCATCCGCCGAGCGGTGGACAAGCTCCGTACATACTTCAACGAGGTCAAATAACTTCATGGGAGGGCTGTCAGCGTTGACGGCCCTCCTGTTTTACACTCTGAAAAAATATTTTGAGATTTTTTTCATTTTCAACCCCTACACCCCCCTCTTTTAAGTGCATTAGGTGAAAGGCGATGGAAAGCCCTTCACCTGTTCCTCGTTTGTGCGGCGAATGGGTTTGACCTTTGAAAACTTCATACCCATTCATCAAGCACATTCCTATTGCCGTGAGCCACTTTTGCCGCCGCGCCAGGATGTGCCGGACAGGACAGCGGGATGCCACACTATCATTTCGTCCACGGTCTGTTATCCGGCACGGAGCGAGAACCAGCGGCCATGAAATACCGGGCGGCTCCCGGTACGGCCACGACCGGCAATAGGGCCAACGATACTCCTGCTCAGTCACAGTCCGAGCGTGAAAGTGTTTCCAGCACTATGCCGTCGCAGGCAATGAGAGCAGCCGCATGAGAACCATGCGGGGGTGAAATTCCCGTGGAGCTGGTTGCCGCCAGCCGTTTGATGACTTCCCCACAGCGGGCCGGGGTGTCGCGGACAAATAGGCTTGCTTTCATATAAGCCGGACAGCGGGACAGGTTTATGGAAACGGGAGCGTTTATGCTCCGCCAACCTTGATATGTCATGCTGTCCGGCTCCTACATAGACGGCGCAGGCCGTCTAATCTTTATGGGGAGGTCAAACACCATGAGCAGGACATATTTGCGCGGCGACCTATACTACGCTGACCTGGGCCACGGGATCGGCTCGGAGCAGAAGGGCACCCGGCCCGTCGTTATCATCCAGAATAACGTGGGCAACAAGTACAGCCCTACCGTTATCATCGCCGCCATCACCAGCAAGGCCAACATCAAGGCCAAGCTGCCCACCCACTACTACCTGGACGCCGGGAACGGGCTGGCACAGCCCTCGCTTGTCCTTTTGGAGCAAATTCGCACCATAGACAAGCAGCGGTTGTCCGGCTACATCGGCAGACTGGACGAGAAACATATCCGGGGCATCAACCACGCCCTGGCGGTCAGCATCGGCCTGATCGAACCCGTACCCCCGAAACTGACCCTTTGCTTATGCGGCGCTTGTGCTGACGCTTTTCGCGGCACAGGCGCTTTTGCTTTGCGGGAGGCCGCGCCGGGACAGGCTGAAAAGGAGGTCTGCGTCTACTGCGGCCAGCGCCCCGGTATGGAGTATGTGGTCACGCCGAAAGGAGGGGCGGGCGTATGAGTTATCCTGACGTGCCCATTTGGGAGAAGTACACCCTGACCATCGAGGAAGCGGCCAAGTATTTCCGCATCGGGGAAAAGAAGCTGCGGAAACTGGCGGAGGAAAACCCGGACGCCAACTGGCTGATAATGAACGGCAACCGCATCCAGATCAAGCGCAGGCAGTTTGAAAAGGTCATTGACTCCCTGGATGTAATTTGATCGCAGATTTGTATTGAGCCGGAAATATGATAGAATATAGTCAAGTCGTATCAAGGCTCGTTCCAGTTTTGGAAAGGAGTTTTACCAATGGCGGAAAAACGACGTGACAACAAAGGCCGCATTTTAAGAACTGGAGAGAGCCAGCGAAAAGACGGGAGATACGCATATAAGTACACGGACAGCACCGGCAAGCCCCAATTCGTCTATGCCTGGAAGCTGGTAGCCACGGACAAGACCCCGGCTGGCAAGCGGGACGATATTTCCCTGCGGGAGAAGGAAAAGGAGATCAACCGGGATATTGCGGACGGCATCGACACCGTGGGCAAAAAAATGACCGTCTGCCAGCTCTACGCCAAGCAGAACAGTCAGCGGGCGGATGTGAAGCGGGGCACCAAGAAACAGCGGGAGTACCTGATGGGCCTCCTGCGGGATGACCCTCTCGGCGGGAAAAGCATTGACGCGGTAAAGCCCTCCGATGCCAAAGAGTGGGCCATCCGCATGAGGGAAAAGGGCTTTAGCTTCCAGTCTATCAGCAACTACAAGCGTTCCCTCCGGGCCGCATTTTTCATCGCCATTGAGGACGATTGTATTCGCAAGAACCCGTTCAGCTTTGCCCTGAACAAAGTTCTGGAGGACGACAGGGGTGAGAAAACCGTGCTGACGCCGGAACAGGAGGTAAGCCTGATCGACTTCGCACAGAATGACCCGGTATATCAGAAGTACGCCGACGAGCTTATCATCCTGCTGGGAACCGGGCTTCGCATTTCCGAGTTCTGCGGGCTGACCACGAACCTTGACTTTAAGAGCCGACTGATCCAGGTAGACCACCAGCTTTTGCGGGACAGTGAGAACGGCTACTATATCGAAACGCCCAAGACCAAAAACGGCTACCGGGAAATCCCCATGAGTGAGCCGGTCTACCGGGCGTTAAAGCGGGTGCTGAAGAACCGGGGGAAGAAAGCCACCATCACGGTGGACGGGTACACCAACTTCCTGTTCCTCAAAAGGGACGGGATGCCGAGGGTAGGCGTCAATTACAATGCCATGATTAGGGGCCTTGTGAAGAAGTACAACAAGCAGCACAAGGAGCAGTTGCCC
>OFGA01001629.1_pt1 | contig 15176 bp, 11 predicted proteins | sample 1521471 | NCBI WGS metagenome assembly OFGA01 (sample SAMEA3504086, study PRJEB24116) | mouse gut metagenome | biome: mouse gut; feature: mouse-associated habitat; material: faeces | place: Denmark | collected 2011
ATGGCGGCGGACGTGCATAAGAAGGTTTCGATTATGCCAGGCGATACGGTTATTTTCAGCTCCAATCCTATTCCTGGTAATGAGAAATCTGTTTCCAGGGTTATTAATGAATTGTCTGCTAAGGGAGCAGATGTAATCTTTTCTGACGCCCATGTATCCGGACATGCGTGCCAGGAGGAGCTTAAGTTAATCTATTCTCTGGTAAAGCCTAAGTATGCGATACCGGTACACGGGGAATATCGTCATCTGAAGGCAAATGCTGGGATTGCAACTACCCTTGGAATACCTAAGGAGAATGTGTTTATTCTTCACTCTGGAGACGTGCTGGAGTTGTGTGCCCAGGAGGCGAAGATTGTGGACAAGGTTCACACAGGGGAGATTCTGGTGGATGGTCTTGGCGTGGGTGATGTGGGGAATATCGTACTGCGAGACAGACAGCATCTGGCGGAGGACGGAATTTTGATTGTTGTTTTGACTCTTGAGAAGGGAAGCAACCAGCTACTTGCAGGACCGGATATTGTGTCCCGTGGGTTTGTCTATGTCAGGGAGTCCGAGGGGCTGATGGAGGAGGCCCGCAACGCGGTAAGTGAGGCTGTGGAGGACTGTCTGCTGCATCAGCGCAATGCGGACTGGAGTAAGATTAAAATGGTGATTCGGGATACCATGAATGAGTTTATTTGGAAACGTACCAAGAGAAAACCTATGGTGTTACCAATTATTATGGATGTTTAAGTTTATGAAAGGCTTTTGGTGGCAGGATGTCATCAAGAGCTTTTTTTGATTATAGAAGTAAACAGTATAAAACAGTTGACAACAGTTCTAAACTGTTATATACTGTTTACAACGAAGGGGGGATGATATTGAAATTAATCATTAATCATTCTTCCATGCAGCCAATCTACGAACAGATTGTGGAGCAGATTAAGAATAAGGTTATGCATGGAGAACTTAAAGAAGATACAGCTCTCCCGTCAGTACGGACGCTGGCTAAGGAGCTTAAGGTCAGCGCCCTGACCGTTAAGAAAGCCTATGACGTATTGGAGGAGGAAGGCTTTGTGAACACGGTTCATGGAAAGGGCAGCTTCGTAGCCTTTGCCAATCAGGGATTGATGCTTGAGGAGAAGAAGAAGGAAGTAGAGGCAGAGTTGGAAAGGGCCATTCGGAAAGGGAGAAGCTGTGGGATGACGGATTCGGAGATACGAATGCTGTTTGAGCTGGTTTTGGAGGACTAATATTAAGTCTGAAGAATGAAAAACTGTTTGGAGGGTTGACATGATGTTGAGATTGAATAAAGTAAGGAAAGAGTACAAAGGATTCCAGTTGGATTGTACCCTGGAAGTCCAGGAAGGATGTGTAACGGGACTGATTGGAAAAAACGGGGCAGGAAAAAGCACCACGTTCAAGGCAATTCTGGGACTGCTTAAGACGGATGGAGGCAGCATTGAGATTCTTGGAAAGCCGCTCCATGAGATTGGGAATCAGGATAAGGAGGATATGGGGGTCGTCATGTCAGACGCGGGGTTTAGCGGTTATCTTATGATTCAAGATTTGATTCCAGTGCTTAAAAACATGTATCAGAATTTTCAGGAGGAGGAGTTTAGGAGAAAATGTAAGAAGTTCCAGCTTCCTATGAATAAGAAGATTAAGGAGTTTTCCACAGGAATGAAGCGTAAGCTGCAGGTTTTAGCGGCTCTTTCCCACGAGGCAAGGCTATTGCTTCTGGATGAGCCCACGGCAGGGCTTGATATAATCGCAAGAGATGAGCTTTTGGATATGCTGAGAACCTATATGGAGAAAGAAGGAAGGGCGATTCTGGTAAGCTCTCATATTTCCAGTGATTTGGAAGGTCTGTGCGATGATATTTATATGATTGACGACGGGAAGATTATACTCTATGAGGAAACGGACGTCCTGTTAGATTGCTACGGAATCTTGAAGGCGACGCCAGAGCAGTTCGGAAGGATTGAACGGGAACATATCCTGCGCTACAAGAAGGAAGGATTTGGCTATAGCTGTCTGACGGATCAGAGGCAGTTCTATCAGGAAAATTACCCGGATATAGCGGTTGAGAAGGGAAACATTGATGAACTGATTATGATGATGATACGAGGTGAAGAATAATGAAAGGATTATTTATGAAGGATTTTGGGTTACTGAAAGGGCAGAAGCAATTTTTTGCTGTGATTGTGGTCATGACAGTGATATTCATGACAGCATATACGAATTTTGCCTTTATTATTTCTTATATTACTATCATGATAGGGATTATGACGCTGACGACCATCAGTTATGATGAGTTTGAAAATGGGATGGGGTATCTTTTTACGCTTCCGGTCAGCCGCAGGGAATATGTGGGGGAAAAGTATCTGTTCAGTATTATAACGACATTGCCGGGACTGGCAGCGGTTTCTGTTTTTTCCCTGGTGGTATCCAGAAGCAGAGGCATTCATTTCTCTGTTGGAGAGTGGATATTATCTGTAGTTATCAGTTTCTTGCTGGTCACAGTGATCCTGTCCATATTAATACCTTTGCAGCTAAAGTTCGGCGCGGATAAGAGCAGGGTTGCGATGATGATTTTATGGGGTGTGGGGATTATAACGGTATATTTAGGTATAAAGATATGCGAGGCCTCTGGCATTGACTGGAAGACGGCAATTAATTGGGTTTATAGGCTAGAGCCAATAAAAGCCCTGGCGGGGATTACTGTAATATGCGGAATCATCATGGTGATTTCTTATCTGTGTTCCCTTCGGTTTCTGGAGAACAGGGAATTTTAGAGGCATTTTTAATGTCAGAAGGGGAAAGAAGTAATAGATATTCAGTATTGATTTTCAGGGTAAAAATGGATATACTGTAATCTGGTAGTTTGGAAAACATCGGGGCAATCATGCAGGATTGCTCCGGTTATCTTGCGTTATTCATAAAAAAGGATGTGTAAGAATGGGAGAACAGACAGAGAACAGTATGGATTATGAATTATTGTTAAATGAAATTATCAATATAGGAAAAGAGATGATTAAAAGCGGCGCAGAGACAGACCGAGCGGAGGACAGCATGTATCGGATGCTGGAAAGCTATGATTTGGAGCAGTGCAGCGTCTTTGCGATCCAAAGTGATATCCAGGCAACGATCAAGCCAAGGGGCGGACACTTTATCACGCAGATCAGACGGGTGCATAAGACGGGATTCAATTATGACCGTCTGGATTATCTCAATAATCTGTCCAGACAGATCTGTAAGGAGAGACCGTCTGTGGAGGAGATCCGCAGGCGGTATACGGAAGTGCTGAACCGTAAGCCGCAGCCCCGGTATCTGCAGTATACGGCGGCTATCTTGGGAGGTGTCGGATTCGGAGTGTATTTTGGATGCGACTGGCTGGACGCCCTTGTGGCGACCGTGATCTGTGCGGTTGTGGAGGTATATCTGGGGAATATTCTGGATAAGAAGGAACATGGACTTGTGGTATATAATCTTGTGCTCGCATTCCTGTCTTCGGCGGCCGCGTTTCTTTTGGGGAAAGCGGGGCTTGGGCATCATCCTGACCGAATCGTGCTTGGACTTAATATGGTGCTGATCAGCGGGCTGGGAGTTGCCAATGGGATCCGGGACGTACTGAAGCGCGCCTACTTATCCGGGATCATTAATATTATGAATGCCTGCCTGGGGGCAATTGCTATTGCCTGCGGTACGGGGCTTGCGATGCTGATCTTCAAAGGAGATATGTATGAGATGTATATCGCTCCGAGTATCGCGGTGCAGTTGATCTCCTGCGGGGTGGCAAGCATGGGATTCGCGCTGGTATTCAAGGCGGCGGTCAGACAGTCCTTTTATGCCGGAATCGGAGGATTGATCAATTGCGCCTGTTACCTGATAGTACAGTATTTCTGCAGTAATGATTTCGCGGCGGTCATGGCGGGGGCGGCCTTTGTTGCGGCGTATGCTTATTTTATGTCCAGAATTCACCGCGCTCCGGCAACCATATTCCTGACAACGTCTATTATGCCGTTGATACCCGGGGCGACGCTGTTCTATCTGATGCATGGATTGGTTCAGGCAGACTATCAGGCGGCGTCAGGTCAGACCATTTTGCTGGCGCAGACCTGCCTTGCGGTCGCGTTCGGTTTTCTGATCGTGGAGATTGCCATGCGCTATGTAGGAGAGAGAAAAGTTTAGTGTACAGACCCCGCAGTTTGCGGGGCAGTTGTACGAATAAGACGGTTCAGGAGTTTGATTTCTTAACGGATGGAGTTTTATCAACCAAATCAAAGATCTCATCGGCTGTTTTTTCAGGATTCTCAGAAATTGCATTATAGATAAAACGGATTTCTTCTGATTCCGTCTCCAGTTCATCAGCTATGACAGATAAGGGCTTCTTCTTGGCATATTTTTTCTGGATCAAAGAGATGCGTTCTGTCATATAGTTTTTTCGGAGTAATAACTCTGTCTCCTTTTGAGCCTTTTCTACCGCTTTTTCTGTCTCCTCTTTCAGTTTCCGGTCAAATTTTTCCTGTACGATCTCCATAAATATATCGCTCATGCCGTTTACCTCCTCGAATGTTTTCTGGTTTGCACGCATAATCGTCTCCAGAACAGATTTATATAGGTTATTATCTGTGTGCTTTCTGTAATCTTCTATCAGTTTTTTGGCGTTTTTGGTTTTTTTCAGCTTGTTTGTGAGACTTCTGAGCCACAAATTCTCTATCTCAGATAATTTACGGGTTACAATGATCTGGATTTGAATGACGTCTCCCTTTATATAATAAATCCCGGGTTCTGCCATCTCTATTAAAACCTCCTATTCTGTTGTGTTAGGAGCTTTTCAAATCCATTTCAGAAAAGCTCCTGCTTATTTAGGGATAAAAGCATGAATTTTCTGAAAGGACAGGGATATATCCCATGCATTGATATGCTATAGATAAAATGGAATCAGACATTCCGATTTAATTGAACTTTAGAAAAATGCTTTTTCTTATTTTAACATACAGCTATAGACGAGTTCAAGATATTTTTGCCGGATCATCTGTTTAGATTAAGGTTCCCTTTTTACCTCTTGTTTGGTAAAATAAGTCTGGACAAAAAAGAAGCAATCAGGAGGCAATAATGGGAGAATTATCAAAAGCACCAAATATAAGGAAGATCACAGCAAAGCAAGACTTTCTGAACGGCCCGATATTCATGCCGATGCTGCGTTTTGCAATTCCGGTCTTTTTTTCTATACTTTTTCAGCAGTTATACAACACGGTGGACACTCTGATCGTCGGACGAACCCTGGGCGAGACCGCCCTGGCTGCAATTGGAGCGGTTGTGCCGATCTATGATCTGCTGATTGGATTCGCGCTCGGATTCGGAAACGGTCTGGCGATCGTAACGGCAAGGTGTTACGGGGCAGGAGATGAGAAGATGCTGAAAAAGTCTGTTGCAGCGTCTGTCGTGATCGGCGTGGCAGTTGTTGCGGCGCTCACCATTTGGTCGCAGATCATCATGATCCCGCTGCTTCGGATATTACATACGCCGTCTGAGGTAATAGGTGAAGCATACGGTTATATCTCGGTCATCACAAGATTCACACTGGTGATGTTTGCGTATAACCTGTGCGCAGGAATGCTGAGAGCTGTAGGCAACAGCCTTATGCCGCTTGTATTCCTTATTATCTCTTCTCTTGCGAATATACTGCTGGACTATGTGTTTATCGCAATATTGCATCGGGGGCTTAAAGGCGCCGCAGAGGCTACGGTGATCGCGCAGAGTATCTCTGTCTGTCTCTGCCTGGTCTACATCGCAAGGGCAGTCCCAATGATTATTCCTAAAAAGGAACACTTCAACGCGGATATGCGTTTGTACAGGGAAATGACCGCGCAGGGCTTATCCATGGGATTTATGAACTGCTTTGTATCGGCGGGAAGCGTGATCCTTCAGTCGGGCATTAACGGACTCGGATATCTGATCATTGCGGCGCACACTTCGGCCAGAAGGATCTATCAGTTCTGCATGATCCCGTCTATTGCTATGATGCAGACGGTCAACACATTCGTATCTCAGAATTACGGAGCGCGTAAGCCGGAACGGATCCGCAGATCTATGAAGTATTCCTATCTGTATACGGCTGCCCTGACGGTGATTATCACCGTACTGGTCTGGAGCTTCGCACCCTATATGATCCGGTGGATCTCCGGCTCAGACGAGACGAAGGTTCTTGAAAACGGGATGCTGTATCTTCGGATCGTCTCCCCGTGCTATGTGATCCTGGGTCTTCTTAACAATACCCGGACGGCCCTGCAGTCCATAGGAGAGAAGATTCTGCCGGTCCTGTCAAGCGTGATCGAATTGTTCGGCAAGATTATATTTACGGCAGTTCTCGTTCCAAGGTTTCACTACATTGCGGTCATTGTATGCGAACCAGTCATATGGTGTCTTATGGTTGCGGAATTATTCGCCGCGTTTTGGCTGAATCCTTTTATCAGAGGGAAAGGCTAGTATACAAGTAAAAGCCTATAAAAAGCACGCAAAATATTGCGTGCTTTTTAAGTTTATGTTAATATATGATATATCAAAGAATTTATCAGAGGATTTAGAGTTAGGAGTAATATCATGGCAGTAACAATACAGCAGATCGCAGAACGTGCAGGAGTATCAAGAGGAACCGTAGACCGTGCTTTGAATAACCGGGGGCGGATCGACCCCAAAGTTGCAAAACAGATCAAACAGATCGCGGATGAGATGGGCTATGTTCCGAAGAACAGGAAGAGGTCTGCATCCCAGAAAGGGAAGATCAAGATCGGAGTTGTCACGCAGCTTGCCAGATCTTCATTTATGCTGGAGGTGAACCGGGGAATCCGGCAGGCGGCAGAAGAATTGGAAGAGAAAGGAATCGAGCTGATAGTCAGGGAAGGCTTCTCTGTAGACGAAGAAGAGCAGCTTGGCGCCATCGACGCGCTGGTGCGGGAAGGTATTCAAGGGCTGGCCGTGATGCCGGTAGATTGTGAGGGCATCCGCGTCAAATTAAACTGGCTGATCGAAGAGAAGAAGATACCGGTAGTCACGTTTAACTCAGACCTTGTGGGAACAAAACGAAGCTGCTATGTAGGAATGGACAACCAGAAGAGCGGACGCACGGCAGCCGGACTTCTCGGAATGCTGACGGGGGGAACCGGGAAGGTTCTTGTGATCACAGGATTCTTCAGCAACCATGTGAACAATGAGCGGGTGGACGGATTCGTGGAGGAACTTAAGAATTCTTATCCGAACCTTGAATTGGCGGGAGTACAGGGCAGCTTTGATGATTCGGAGGAAGTCGATAGGATCATCACGAATACCATACTGAGTATGCCGGGGATCAACGGGGTCTTCGTAGCTTCAGGAGGGCAGGAGGGGATTCAGCGTGCCTACGAGAAGCTGAAGCTGGAGAGACGCCCCTTTACCGTGATCTACGACCTGACTCCGAATAACAGGCAGGCGTTAAAAGACGATGTGGCGGACTTCCTCATTGATCAGGAGGCGTATGTACAGGGATATCAGCCACCGCTGATCCTGGCAGATATCCTGCAGAAAGGAAAGCCGGTGGAAGAGGAGTACAGGTATACGGATATCAATATCAAGACAAAATATAATATATGATCCGAACTACAGCTCCTCCTCATCTTTTGCTTCCAACACCGCCCTGACAGTCTGTTCCAGTACCGTCATATCAACCGGTTTGGCTACATGCGCGTTCATCCCGGCTTCCAGCGCTTCGCGGATATCCTCGGCGAACGCGTTGGCCGTCATGGCGATGACCGGGATCGTAAGCGCCAAAGGATGCCCCAGATTCCTGAGAGCCTTTGTGGCTTCGTAGCCGTTCATTACCGGCATCTGCACATCCATAAGTACAAGATCATACTGGCCCGGGCTTGATTTCCCGAATGTATCTACCGCGATACGCCCGTTCTCGCAGATCTCGCAGGAAGCCCCGGCCATATCCAGAAGCTCCGTAAGAATCTCCGCATTGATCTCGTTGTCCTCCGCCACAAGAATATGCATCCCGTCAAGCACACTCTGCTCACCGGACGTCTCCGGCTCTGAATCCGGCGCAAGCAGGGTATCTAGCTTCTGGCGGAAGCTGGTAAGGAAGAACGGTTTTGCAAGGAACGCGTCTATGCCGGCAGCTCTTGCTTCATTTTCGATATCCGGCCAGTCATAGCTGGTCAGGATAAGGATCGGGATATCCCCGGAAGTCTCCTGACGGATACGTTTTGCTGTTTCTACCCCATCCATTACCGGCATCTTCCAGTCAAGAAGAACTACATGATAGGGGCGTTCCTCCTGCTTGGACCGTTTTACCAGATCTACAGCCGTCCGTCCATCCAGCGCGCAGTCCACGCTGACGCCGGTTCCTTCCATGGTCATTCGGATATTCTGACAGATCGCTTCTTCATCGTCCACAGCAAGGATCCTTGTGATTCCCATTTTCTTCCAGAAGTCCTGATTGACCGCCTGATCGCTGATCTGAAGTTCCAGGTCCACAGTAAAAACAGAGCCTTTTCCCTTCTCGCTCTCAACAGTGATCTTACCGCCCATCAGATCCAGAAGATTCTTGGTAATAGCCATTCCAAGCCCTGTTCCCTGTATCTTATTGGTCACGCTGTCTTCCTCTCTGGTAAATGCATGGAAGATCTTCTTGACATATTCCGGGCTCATTCCATAGCCGTTATCTGCCACAATGAATCTGAAATGCGCCAGTTTTCGGGCGTATTGTTCAAGTTCCTGGACAGTGAAGGTCACGCGGCCGCCCTCTGGGGTGTATTTGACTGCATTGGACAAAAGATTCAGAAGGATCTGGTTCAGGCGCAGCTTATCCATCACGACCTGCTCATGCTTTAAGTCTTTGTTTAATACTTCAAAGCTATGACCCTTGGCCTTCATCTGCGGACGGATGATGGAATCAATATTCTCGATCATCTCCACCATATTTTCATCTGACAGGTTCAGAACCGTCTTGCCGGCCTCTATCTTGCTGATATCCAGGATATCGTTGATCAGTCCAAGCAGATGTTGGCTTGAAGAAGTGATCTTGCGGGTGTATTCCCGTACCTTCTCAGAATTTTCCGCATCCCTGGAAAGAAGAGCGGAGAAACCGACGATAGCGTTCATAGGAGTCCGTATATCGTGGCTCATATTAGACAGAAATGAGCTTTTGGCACGGTTGGCTTCTTCCGCGATCCTGAATGCCTGTTCCGCCGTTTCTTTGGAGCGGGCCAGCATGGTGTTGGATTCTTCCAGTTTTGCGTTCATCTCTTCCTGACGGCGCAGATTCTCCTGTTCCTGGCGGAACAGGCGGGCGCTGTTCTGCTGATTCGTAATGGTTACGGCAACAAGGATCAGCAATGCGATCAGAATGACTAACAGGATCAATAACATCCTGATAACGGCGCTCATCATATCCACGGTTCCGGAAGCCACATATTCTGCCGGAATAAGAAACAGCAGAAGAGTGTCGTAGTCTGTCAGAGATGTAAGGCAGTAGTAGTACTCCGTACCGTCATACTCGAAATTCGTACTGATCGGATCCTTACTGCCAAGAGCCTTCCTGATATCAGAGTATTGCTGTCCTTTCATATCTTCCAGCACTTTGAGTACATTATATGATTGAATGGTATTTTCCTCGGAGGTGTTGTCATGCATCCGGGTTCCGTTGCTTTTCAGGATATAGGTTTCGCTGTGGTTGCCGTAAGCAGCGCTGTCATAATACTCCGTCAAGGTGTGTACATCCTTAAGAAGAACGATATGGGTGAAGATCGTATCCGCATCCTCCCCGGCCATAATCGGCGTATCAAGCTTCTGTACAAAAGCCCAATAGCTGCTCTCGTACATGCGGGAATCGGTAATAAAGGTATAGCGGGCTTCTCCGCCGGATATCCGGTCCAGATCTGTCCAGACGCCATGCTTTCCCTGCGCGTCGTAACAATTCCCCTGGCTGTCCAGCAGCATGAATATGGAACTGTAATGATCCGTTTCCAAGAGCTGTTCCGTATCCTTGATAAATCCGTCGGCTGTATCAAACTCCTTATATTCAAGAGCGTTGACGGCTGCGGTCAGATAATTCCAGTGAGAGTCCAGTGCATTGTCCAGGTTCGTTCTTACCTGGGAAGTGATCTCATTCAACTGTGTCGTGCGTTCTTCAAAGATCTGTGCCTGCAGATAGTTCGCAAAATATCTGCCGCTGATCAGAAGAAACAGAAGCAGGCAGAATGCCAGCACCGCCGGAAACGCTATATGATATTTTTTCCTGTCGGGTCTCATCCGGTCTTCCTCGCTTTCCTGATCTATAATTTAGGATCAATTATATTAATGAAGTGTGATATAATCCGTAGGCGCTGCAAGCTGCCGGCCTTTGAGCAGACGGTCCGCAACGATCTGCTTATAGACTGCCTCGGACTTTTTATACTTGGTAATGCCCGCCGCCTTAAGGGCCTCCTTATGCATCAGAACCTCGTTGCCGAGTACAGCCACGGAGTACACTTTTTCAGGCTTTAGTTCTTTTCCTTCTATGGTCAGCTTTTTAAGATCATAACCGGCGTCCGTCTTGCCGACTTCCATCTCAAAACCGCTGGATACATAGAGTGAAGAATCATTGATGACCGAGCCTCTTTTCCCTGATTCAGTAAGAACGTAGTCCATGTAATCGTGCATCTGACTGCCGGTCATCTCGCACAGAAGGATATCAATAGATTCTCCCATTGTCAGGAAACGAAGCTCTTCTTCGGTATAATCTCCGGCATGGATATCCCCTGAGACATTGATCGACTGACCTGTCAGCAATTGTGTGCCTAACTCTTCCCGCACCGAATTCATGACCGCAGATGCCGCAGGACTGCCGCCGTCCGGGTCAAAGGTATAGGAATAACCGGTATCTATATGGGCCGCCGTCTTTGGCGATGCAGGTTCTCCTTTCATCGACTCATTAAAAGCACAAAAAGCAGACTGCGCATCAGGATATTCCCCTGTGATCATTCCCTGTACCACCTGTTGGGAAATAGAAAACATATCGGAGGAAGCCAGCCGGATATACAGACGGTTGCTGTCAATGTACGGCTGGATGTGCTCCATTACAGGTGAGAGAGCAAGCTTGGTCTCGTTCGTATATGCGATCATATCCTGACCTGTTGAAATATATCTGAGTCCGTCAGGCCCTACCATGGCATTAAGAATATCATAGATCAGTTCTTCGCGGGCGGGATCTGATTTGGCGGCTGCGCTGGCTGCCACCTGAAAAGCAGGATAGGTCAGATACCAGTTGTCATCAGAGGTTTCTCCGTAATAGGGCATCATCACAGATTCTTCTTCAACTCCGTAATGAGTAGCTTCCGAGCTGGTTCCCCGTATCATAGCCGTCTCATGTTTCTGGAACGCACGGAATACCTCTGCGGTATCATATTCCAGGTCGGACGCATTGATTCCTGCGTATTCGATAAATTCCCGCAGCCGTTCAAAGACCGGCAGCCAGACCTCCTCGCTTAGCTGGTCTGTCTGCCCGCTTTCGTATTGCTGCCGCCATTCTCGGCCTTCCTGAGATGTCAAACGCTGCACCGAAAGTCCCTGCAGAATCTCCATACAGGTGTAGTCCGCCGAAAAATTAGATCGGAAGGGACGGATACCATGCTTCTTCAGCGCTTCGCAGGCTTCTTTGAATTCCTGGTAATTGGCAGGGAGGCTGATGTTGTATTCCTCCAGAAGCGGCTTATTGACGATGATGCCGTCGATCTCCGCACATACTGGAAGCCAGTTCACCGTACCGTCGCTGTATGTATAACTGCGCAGGTATGACTGGTGAAAAGCGCCGGCTGCTTCGGAATCGCTCAGATCTATCAGAGAATCCTTAAAAGAAGCCACGTCTCCCAGGGAAAAACGCCGTACCGTAAGGATATCAGGAAGATTTCCATTCTTCTCCTTGAATTTGTAGAAATCCGTGGAGTTTGTGATCACGTAAAATTCAAAGTTAACATCCGGGAAACTCTCTTGCAGGTACGGTCCGTAGTTCTCGGTGAGCTCGTCGCTCCAGAACGCGACCGTGACCGTATCCTTCCTGCCGTCAGCTTCCTCGCCAAAGCCGCTGCCGCATCCGGCGAGAAGCGATATTATCACGGCTCCTGCCAAAAACCATACTATCCATTTCTTTTTCCTCATAGCAGTCACTTTTCCCTTTCGTTTTTACAGGCTCTCCTAAAGCCTTTTATAAGGTCATCGCCTTGTCATTTACACTTATTTCCAGGTATTTTTACCAGGAGAAACCGTTTTCTGCTCTTTGAGCCAGGCATGCAGAAATTCCTTCAAAGAGCCGGTATGTACCTGGGCAGAATATTCCTTTGCGGTTTCTTCCGTATATCCCTGCGTTAGAAACGCGATCTGATAGCTCTCATCCGCTTTTAGTTCGGTATCGCCTTGGGTCACCAGAAGATAAGGGAACGGATTACCGTCGCCTGCCGCGTCAAAGCCTGCCTTAGCCAGTTCCTCTGCTTCGGATCCCGTCATGGTCATCATGGCATATTCCCCGTCGACACCCGGACAGATGGTCGCTACCTTATCAAGATTGATCATTCCCGCATAGAGCTTCCCGGTAATGCCGGAATTGATCTCTATGCCGCCTTCATGAAAACCGCCCAGGGGAACTATGACGGCATCCGCACCGGACTGGCTGCCAAGCGCTTCGCCCACCAGCCTGCCGGTCTCCTCCAGGCTGAAATCCGCCGTGCTTTCACAGAAATAAATCTGTTCGGACTGGTTCAGATAGTTCTGCATCAGTTCATCCATCCGGGCAATACACTTTGTTTTGTCCATGCCGTTCTCTGTACGCATCCAATCCTTGTAAGCCTGCCCGATATCGGCAAGAACTGGTTCCCATCCTGTATAAGTCATAGGAAATGCACGGCCGTCCAGGAATGCCTCATGCGCGTCGCTGATCATGGAATCTTCCGGGACAGCGGTACTGTTTAAAGTGCTCATGACACAAGGAGTCTCTTCGTCAACAAATGCTGCCTGCCCTTCCTTCGAATAAATCAGGGAGAGAAGCTTTACCGCATCCTCAAGCTTCTTCTCATTCCCCGGTTCGGCCAGACGGCTGCTTAATCCAAAATAATAAGTCGGGTTGTACATGTATATGTTCTTGCTTCCGTCTTCGCTGATAAAAGGCATCATGCCAAGCTTATCGCCGGTCTCCGGCAATTCCGTGATATTGACGGTCTGTACTGCCGTACAGAATACGGATCTGCGGCCGCCAAGATAGGAGAGGATCAGTTCCGGGTTGCTTGGATCCTCTTTATCAGTGTGAAACATGCCGATGTCCATATACTGCTCTGCGAGGTCCATGGTATCTTCCCACATTCCCTTTGCCGCGGCATCTCCCGCAAGGAAGTCCTGTTCCCATTGAACCCCCTCAACGGTTGTGAGCCAGTCGGTCTTGGCAAGATTGAATACGGCGGAAAAGGGACCGCCGGTAAGACGCGTGCCTATTACGCCGGGAATCAGCCCTTCGCCGCGGATCTCCTCACATAAGGACTTCAGTTCTGCAAAATCGGAAGGAATCTCCCAGCCGTGTTCCTCCATCAGCGTCTTATTGTAAAATATCCCGTACATGGCGTAATTGACGGGAAGGAGATAGATCCCTCCGTCAACGGATACCTGATCCAGAACGGAAGTAGGAAAATCATCGATAAAAGGATAGCCGGACAGATCGATCAGTCGTTCCTTCGCCAGATCCGTATCAAAGATCTGGGAAGTGATAAAGATGTCGGGAATATCGTCCGCCCGCATCTGTTCCCAACTGTAGGCAGTACGGTTGCTTCCGGTATAAGAGATGAATTCCAGTTCAATATCGGGATATTTTTCTTTTGCCAGTTCTAAAAATTTCTGATGCCCGCCGTAACTGCCCCAGGTTCCCCAGGTGAGAGCGCCGCCGCTATCCGAAGCATCACCGGAGGCTTTTTTGCAGCCGGACAGCAGAAATATCAATAGGAGCATCAATACAGAAAGAAATGCTGCAATGCAGCGCCGATTCTTAATTATCATAGAAAATCAACTCCTCACATTTTAGTTCTATACATAAAATACAAATTATATTTTACACCAGCGATATTAGAAAAACAAGAGGTACTCCGCCGCCGCACAAGATTTATGGAAAATATTGAGACAGATATTAAAGATTATGATACAATAGGTAAATCTGGAAGAAATGCCTGATATATATAATCGATCAGAGGAAAAGGAGTTGATAGTATGGTTAAGATCAATTGCGAAAAATGTGTCGGATGCGGTCTGTGCGCAGAAGACTGTATTGCCCAGAACATAAAGGTAGGCGAAAAAGCGGCCGTGAAGGGAGAGTGCCTGCAGTGCGGCCATTGCGTTGCGGTCTGTCCGAAGAACGCGGTCTCGATCCCGGATTATGATATGGATGACGTGGAAGAATATCAGGAGGACAGTTTTAAACTGGATCCGAATAACGTGCTGCATGCGATCAAATTCCGGCGCAGCATCCGAAGCTATCAGGAGGAGAAGGTGTCCCGCAGGAAGCTTGAACTCCTTGCCCAGGCAGGACGCTATACGGCTACGGCGGTGAATAACCAGGGCAGTTATTTCGTATTTGTCCAGGATGAACTGGATGAATTAAAAGACAGGGTGTGGAGATATATTGACGGAATAGAGGAAAGAGATGGAGTTAAGGACGCTGCACTGGCACCTTATATCCGGTTTAACCGGCGAAGGAAGGAGAATCTGGCGGACGACTTTCTCTTTCGCAATGCTCCGGCAGTTCTTTTTATCACTTCCGACTGGCCTTTAGATGCTGGGCTGGCCGCGCAGAATATAGAGAGTATGGCTGTTTCCCTGGGAATGGGAGTTCTGTATAACGGTTATCTTGCCCGGATCGCAGAAGCAGATGAAGATGTGAAGAAATGGCTTGGAATTGAAGGAAAACCTGTAAAAGCCTGTATGCTGCTGGGTTATCCGGCAAGGACTTATGTAAGAACGGCGCCCAGAAAAGAGCCGAATGTGATCTGGAAATAAGTCAAAGCCCCGGATATTATAGAAGCCAATCCTAAATCGGATTGGCTTACTCTTGATTTCCCGGTACAATGCTATTTTCCCTGAGCATCCGGATCGTCATCAAACTCATGGACGGACTCATAAGCAGGTTTTCCCATCGTGAGGAG
>OFGA01001630.1_pt1 | contig 15169 bp, 10 predicted proteins | sample 1521471 | NCBI WGS metagenome assembly OFGA01 (sample SAMEA3504086, study PRJEB24116) | mouse gut metagenome | biome: mouse gut; feature: mouse-associated habitat; material: faeces | place: Denmark | collected 2011
AGCTGGGGGACTGGCGGCTGGAGGGCTGTACAATGTATGTGACGCTGGAGCCCTGCTGCCATTATGGAAAACAGCCGCCCTGTGTGGAAGCCGTGATAGAGGCAGGCATCCGCCGTGTGGTAATCGGTTCGCCTGACCCGAATCCGCTTGTCAGCGGAAAAGGCGTGCAGATACTGCGCGAACATGGCATTGAGGTCGTCCAGGATGTGCTGCGGGATAAATGCGACCGCCTGAATGAGGTATTCCTGCATTATATTCAGACCAAAAGGCCGTTTGTCGTGATGAAATATGCCATGACCATGGATGGCAAAATCGCAGCTTATACCGGCCGTTCCAAGTGGGTTACGGGGGAAGAAGCCAGAAACCATGTGCAGCGCCAGCGCCACCGCTATACGGCGATTATGGCCGGAATCGGAACGGTGCTGGCAGATGACCCGCTGTTAACCTGCCGTATTCCCGGCAGGAAAAACCCGGTGCGCATTATCTGTGATTCCAGCCTGCGCATTCCGCTTTCTGCGCAGATTGTGGCGACTGCCAGGAAAGTGCCGACTATAATTGCGGCCTGTTCGCCGGACAGGGAAAAGCAGGCGGCACTGGAACAGGCTGGATGCCAGGTTCTGGTTACCGCTGAAAAGGACGGGCATGTGGATTTGCAGCAGCTGATGGAGCTGCTGGGCGCAGAGCAGATTGACAGCATTCTGCTGGAAGGCGGCGGCACGCTGAACTGGGCGGCGCTGCAAAGCGGGATTGTCCAGAAGGTGCAGGCTTACCTGGCCCCGAAGCTGTTTGGGGGCAGGGCAGCCAAAACGCCGGTAGATGGAACCGGAGTGCCTGACCCGGCGGACGCGTTTTTGCTGAAAGACAGTGTGATTACAAAATTCGGGGAAGATTTTCTGATAGAAGGCAGGATAGCGCATGCCGGTCAGGGATTGACGGAAGGAAGCGGGGTGGATGGAAATGTTCACAGGAATTGTTGAGGAAATCGGCACTGTAGAGCGCGTGCAGCACGGGCAGCATTCGGCGGTGCTTACGATAAGGGCTCAAAAGGTGCTGGAACAGACAAAAATCGGGGACAGCATTGCGGTAAACGGCATCTGCCTGACCGTGACGCAGCTGCTGGACGGGAAATTTTCGGCGGATGTGATGCATGAGACACTGAACCGCTCGGCACTGGCACAGCTTGGGCATGGGAGCCATGTCAATCTGGAACGGGCCATGGCGGCAGACGGGCGGTTCGGCGGGCATATCGTGGCGGGGCATGCAGACGGCATCGGGACGGTGCTTGGCACAAAGCGTGATGATACGGCTGTCTGGTATACGATTGGGGCCGGGCCGCAGATTCTGCGGTATATCGTGGAAAAGGGCTCTGTCACGGTAGACGGCATCAGCCTGACGGTTGCATCCGTTTCGGAAAAGCAGTTTTCCATTTCCGCCATTCCGCATACGGTGGAGCAGACGGTGCTGAAAGAAAAAAAAGCGGGGGACAGCGTGAACCTGGAAACGGATATTATCGGCAAGTATGTGGAAAAGCTGATGCAGCCGGCTGTGCCGGATGCGCAAAAGAGCCGGATTACGAAAGAGTTTTTAAGCAGGTACGGGTTTTAAAACAGCCTTTCATATAAGAGTTACAGGAATGGAATCAGGAGGAAAGAAAATGGTTCAGTTTAATACAGTGGAAGAAGCACTGGATGATTTAAGAAACGGAAGGATTATTCTGGTTACGGATGACCAGGACCGGGAAAATGAAGGGGATTTTATCTGTGCAGCGGAATTTGCCACGACAGAAAATATTAATTTTATGGCTGTCCATGGCAAAGGGTTAATCTGCATGCCGATGTCTGAGGAATTTGTGGACAGGCTGAAAGTCCCGCAGATGGTGCAGCAGAATACTGACAATCATGAAACGGCGTTTACGGTGTCCATTGACCATGTATCAACCTCGACCGGCATTTCGGCTGCGGAGCGTTCGGTGACGGCGCTGGCATGTGTAGCGGAGAACGTAAAGCCGGAGGATTTCCGCAGGCCCGGGCATATGTTTCCGCTGCTGGCAAAGAAAAACGGCGTGCTGGAACGCAACGGGCATACGGAAGCTACGGTGGATTTATGCCGGCTTGCGGGCCTGAAGGAGTGCGGCCTGTGCTGCGAGATTATGCGGGAAGACGGAACCATGATGCGCACGCAGGAGCTGGGAGAGCTTGCGGAAAAATGGAATCTCAAATTTATCACAATTAAAGATTTGCAGGATTACCGCAGATGCCATGAAAAGCTCGCAGAGCGCATGACAGTGACCAGAATGCCTACGAAATACGGGGATTTTATGGCTTACGGGTATGTGAATAAGCTGAACGGGGAGCATCATGTGGCGCTTGTAAAAGGAGATATTGGCGACGGAAACAACGTGCTGTGCCGTGTCCACTCCGAATGCCTGACCGGCGATACGTTCGGTTCCCTGCGCTGTGACTGCGGGCAGCAGTTTGCAGCCGCAATGACACAGATTGAAAAAGAGGGACGCGGCGTGCTGCTGTATATGCGCCAGGAAGGGCGCGGCATCGGCCTGATTAACAAGCTGCGCGCTTATGAGCTGCAGGAGCAGGGCATGGACACGCTCGAAGCAAACCTGGCACTCGGCTTTGAGGCAGACCAGCGGGAATATTATATCGGTGCGCAGATTCTGCGGGATTTGGGCATTAAGAGCATGCGCCTTCTGACCAATAACCCGGATAAGGTGTACCAGCTGTCCGAATTCGGGATGGAAATTACGGAGCGCGTGCCGATTCAGATGGATGCAACTGCGCATGATTTGTTTTACCTGAAAACAAAAAAGGAGCGCATGGGACATATTCTGACATTTTAAGGAAGGAAAACAGCATGATGGACGCTGGAAAAGAAACGAATTCTGAAAAAGAAGGGAAGGGAAAATTTATGAAAACACTGGAAGGAAAGCTTGTATCAAAGGAGATGAAAATCGGCATTGTGGCTGCCCGCTTTAATGAATTTATTACATCAAAGCTGCTGAGCGGGGCGATGGACGGGCTGCTGCGCCATGATGTGCGGGAAGAAGACGTAGAGGTGGCATGGGTACCGGGGGCATTTGAAGTGCCGCTGATTGCGTCGAAAATGGCAAAGAGCGGGAAATACGACGCCGTTATCTGCCTCGGAGCCGTTATCCGCGGTTCAACCAGCCATTATGACTATGTATGCAATGAGGTTTCCAAAGGCATTGCTGCGGTATCGCTGGAAACTGGCATTCCGGTTATGTTTGGAATTCTTACAACCGAAAATATCGAGCAGGCAATTGAGCGGGCAGGCACAAAAGCAGGAAATAAAGGCTATGACTGTGCCCTGGGCGCGATTGAAATGGTTAATCTGATTCGGGAGATTGAAAAATAAGACGATAATTATAAAGTTATAAATAAATATTAAAATATAGTATAGAAAAAATATGGTATAGAAAAAGCTGCCGCATTTCGAAATATTTTCTGAATGCGGCAGCTTTTTGTTTTTCATCATACAGTATCGTTTCCCGTGTGGTTTGGCTATTCTGAAAGGTTTTTGGATTCCTTTTGCTTTCCATCAGGCAGCATCGTGCTTCGCGTGGGTTAGCTGTTCTGTATGGCCAGGGTTTTCCCGTTTGTATTCCGTAAGCCAGCCTGTGGTTCAGCTGTCTGGCTAAACTGGCGCTGCCTTGAGCTTTGTGCCAAAATCGGCCATTGCTTCGGATATTTTAATCTGCTGCGGGCAGACAGCTTCGCAGCTGCGGCATCCGATACAGGCGGAAGGCTGCTTTTCCTGCGGCACTGCCATCAGTGCCATTGGCGCGATAAAGCCGCCGCCCGTAAAACAGTGTTCGTTGTAAAGCTTTAACAGCGAAGGGATATCCAGTTCTTTCGGGCAGTGTGACGTACAGTAGCGGCACGCCGTGCATGGAAGGATATTTTTTATCATATCCCCTGCAACTGCGAGCAGGGTGTCCTGCTCCTGGCGGTTCAGGCTGTTTTCGGTTTCAAACGTCTGGATATTTTTCTGAAGCTGTTCCATATCGGACATGCCGGACAGTATCATGGTCACGCCTTCGATGCCCTGCAGGAACCGGAATGACCATGCCGCAGCGTCTTCGTCCGGGCGGAGTGCATGCAGCTTTTGGGAAGCTTGTTCGGAAATCGATGCAAGCTTTCCGCCGCGCAGCGGTTCCATTACCCAGACTGGCACGCGGTATTTATTTAAAAGCTCTGCTTTTTCTTTTGCATTCTGGAATGTCCAGTCTATCCAGTTGAGCTGAATCTGGCCGAATTCCATATGGCTTCCATAAGCATCCAGAAAACGCTTCATGACTTCCAGGCTGCCATGTGCGGAGAATCCAAGATGGCGGATGCGCCCGTTTTCCTTCTGCTTTATGAGATAGTCCAAAATGCCGTATTCCGGGCTGAGGTAAGCATCGATATTCATTTCACATACATTGTGGAACAGGTAAAAATCAAAGTATGCCGTGCCGCATTTTTTCAGCTGCTGTTCAAAAATGGTTTCTGCCTTATCCATATTGGACAGGTCATATCCCGGGAACTTTGTGGCCAGGTAATAGCGGTCACGCGGATATCTGCCCAGGATGCGTCCGATTACGGTTTCGGAGTTTCCGTCGTGGTAGCCCCAGGCGGTATCGTAATAGTTGATGCCGTGTTCCATGGCACAGGCAATCATTTTTGCGGTTTCTTTTTCATTGATTTTGGAATTGTCGTCCTTATCTGCTGGCAGGCGCATGGCACCAAGCCCGAGGGCAGAAAGGCTCAGGTCCTGAAATTGTTTGTATATCATGTCTGTTCCCCCTCCCGGTATTCGTTTTAGCGGAAGCTCTTTATCCAGTTGATTAAAGAGTCGTGGTATACATTTACTTCGACATCACGGCGCATCTGGTCAGTAACCGGGCCGTTTTTCTCCATAATGGCGAGGATGGCTTCCTGCAGACCGGCAATTTTGCCGTCTTCAAAAGCCTGTGTAATTTTTGCTTTGGATGCATCGTCGTCCGTATTTCCTGCCTGGCTGTTTTGTGCAGCGGCAGCGGAAGCTGAATCAGAATCAGCGGCTGCGTCTGTTATGGCAGCAGCATTAGAATCAGCTGGTGCATGTGTTCCGGCAGCAGCATCAGATTCATTTGCTGTCCTTGTTCCAGCAGCGTTAGAATCAGCTGCAGCATTTGCTCTGTCTGCTGTACTTCCTGCAGATGCGGCATTAGATTCGCCTGCAGCACTTGTTCCAGCAGCATTGGTATCAGCCTTTGTTTCTGATGCTGCTGTCTGGCTGTCTGCTGTCTGCGGTGCCCTGACGCCATCGGATTCGGTTATCTGCGTGGCAGCAGGCACAGCTGCTTTCAGGGTATCTTCTGTCACAGGCACCCAGATATCTCCGCTGTTTGCCTTGACATTGACACAGATAGTTCCGTTGCTTACAGATACCTTCTGCCCGGACAGTGCTCCGATATATTCGGCTGCATTGCCGGCGCGCAGCGTCATGGTATAATCGCTGTCGTCGTTATTCACGGTTACGGCAACGGATGTTCCATTGCAGTTTCTGGAAAATGCATACTGGCGGTTTGTCAGCAGCAGCTCCTGATAATCCCCGTAAGAAAGCGCCGGTGTATTCTGGCGGATTCTGCCCAGTGCAGCGATTAATTTCGTACATGGGTTTGTATTTATGGCATCTGCATAGTCCGAAAGATTCAGTGCAGGGCGCAGCGAAGCATCGGAAAAGCGTTCTTTCTTCCCTTCGATTCCGAATTCCGAGCCATAGTAAACGGACGGGATGCCAGGAAGCGTATAGAGCAGGATATGAACCGGCGTAAAATGCGCTTTGTTGTTCAGCCTTGTGAAAATCCGTTCTACGTCGTGATTGTCTGTAAAGTTGTACAGCTTTAAGCCGTCCGGACGGCTTCCGCCCATTTCATATAAGCGTTTTACTGTGTGGGCAATTTCAAAATAATTGTGGTCGTTGTGCCCGGAATAAAGCGCTTTGTGCAGGTTGTAATTGGTTACGGAATGCAAGGTGCCTTCATTTACCCAGCGGGTATAATCGCCGTGAATGACCTCGCCCATCAGCCAGAAATCCGGCTTGACTTCATTTGCGACATGGCGCAGTGCTTTCATATATTCAAAGTCCAGCACGTCCGCGGCATCCAGACGGATTCCATCGATATCAAATTCGCTGACCCAGAAACGGATTACGTCGCAGATGTAATCACGGACTGCCGGATTGTGCTGGTTTAATTTTACAAGGAGGTTATAGCCGCCCCAGTTTTCGTAGGAAAACCCGTCGTTGTATTCGTTGTTGCCCCAGAAATTAACGTTGCAGTACCAGTCTCTGTAAGGGGAACTTTCCCTGTTTTTCTTAATATCCTGAAATGCAAAAAAATCGCGCCCGGTGTGGTTGAATACGCCGTCTAAAATAACACGGATTCCCTGGCTGTGGCATTCTGCTACAAACTGCGTGAGGTCTTCGTTTGTGCCGAGACGGCTGTCCAGTTTTTTGTAATCGGTTGTTTCATAGCCGTGTCCGACCGATTCGAAAAGAGGGCCGATGTAAATTGCGTTAAAGCCGGTTTCTTTGATATGCGAAATCCACGGAATCAGTGTATTTAACCGGTGCTCTGGCGTTCCGTAAGGATTTTCCATTGGAGCACCTGTAAGCCCCAGGGGATAAATGTGGTAAAAGACTGCTTCATCATACCATGCCATTGGTAAAACCTCCTAAATGTTTTCTTTTTTAGTATTATAGATAAAATCTGCCATGCGTTCTATTTTAGCATGAAACCGGGGCAGTTTCAATCGTTAAAAAAATTACGGCTTTTTAATGACAAACAGCCTGAAAAAGAGTAACATAGACCTATCAGATTTTTGGAGGTACCAAATGAACCAGATAAAACATACAACCGATACAACTGATATAATCAGAAGTGGAAAAGCTGTTCTCGGCATCGAGCTTGGCTCTACGAGAATCAAGGCGGTACTGATTGGGGAAGACAATGCACCGCTTGCATCCGGGGCACATGACTGGGAAAACCGGCTGCAGGACGGGATATGGACGTATACGCTGGATGATATCTGGAGCGGCCTGCAGGACAGTTATGCGAAGATGGCGCAGGATGTCCGGACAAAATACAGGGTGGAAATTACAAATCTGGCAGCGATTGGATTTTCCGGCATGATGCATGGGTATATGGCATTTGACAAATCCGGCAGGCTGCTTGTGCCGTTCCGCACATGGAGAAATACGATAACGCAGCAGGCAGCCAGCCAGCTGACCGGGCTGTTCCAGTACCATATTCCGCAAAGATGGAGCATCGCGCATCTGTACCAGGCGGTTTTGAACGGGGAAGCGCATACGGCGCAGATTGATTATCTTGTAACGCTTGCGGGATATATTCACTGGCAGCTGACCGGGGAACGGGTGCTGGGTGTGGGAGAAGCATCGGGCATGTTTCCGATTGATATCAAAACAAAGGATTATCACGCACATATGATAGAGCTGTTTGACAGGCAGATTGCAGACAGGGGATTTTCCTGGAAGCTTGGGGACATTCTGCCGAAGGTGCTTGTGGCAGGAGAACAGGCCGGGGTTCTGACAGCTGAGGGCGCAGGAAGGCTGGATATTTCCGGAAAGCTGCAGGCCGGGATTCCGCTTTGCCCGCCGGAAGGGGACGCCGGTACAGGCATGGCAGCGACAAACAGTGTGGCAGTGCGCACGGGCAATGTATCTGCCGGTACATCGGTCTTTGGCATGGTAGTTATGGAAAAGGAGCTTTCGAAGGTATACGATGAAATTGACCTGGTAACAACTCCTGAGGGAAACCTGGCCGGCATGGTACACTGCAATAACTGTACGTCAGACCTGAATGCATGGGCTGGCCTGTTTCAGGAGTTTGCAGAATGCTGCGGCATAAGCATGGACATGGACAGGCTGTTTGGGATGCTTTACCGTAAGGCGCTGGAAGGGGACCCGGACGGCGGCGGGCTGCTTGCCTATAATTATCTGTCCGGCGAGCATGTCACAGGGCTTGAGGAAGGACGCCCGCTGTTTGTGCGCCGGCCGGACAGCCGGTTTCATCTGGCCAATTTTATGCGCACGCATTTGATGGCTTCCCTGAGCGTGTTAAAGACAGGGCTGAACCGGATGCTGAAGGAAGAAGGCGTAAAGGCAGACAGGATAACAGGCCATGGCGGGCTGTTTAAGACAAAGGGCGTCGCGCAGGGCATACTGGCAGCAGCCATGGATGCTCCGGTATATGTCATGGAAACAGCCGGGGAAGGCGGTGCCTGGGGAATTGCGCTGCTGGCGGCTTATATGGCACGCAGGCAGGAGGGGGAAAGCCTGGGTGATTATCTGGAAAATCATGTATTTGCAGGACAGGAAGGCACCAGAATGGAACCGGATCCGGAAGACGTGAAGGGCTTTGATACATTTCTGGAAGCATATACCAGGGGGCTGCCGGTGGAACGGGCGGCCGCTGCATATATGTAATAAGAAATATGAAATTTGGAAAAAGAAAATGGAGAGTAAGATTATGTCTGATAAGAAAAAAATTATCCTGACGGGTGACCGTCCGACGGGAAAGCTGCATGTAGGGCATTATGCCGGGTCTTTAAAAAGACGGGTGGAACTGCAGGATTCGGGAGAATTTGACAAAATATACATTATGATTGCAGATGCACAGGCACTGACCGATAATGCAGATAACCCGGCAAAAATCCGGGAAAATATTATGGAAGTGGCGCTGGATTATCTTTCGATAGGAATTGACCCGGCAAAGTCGGTGATTTTTATTCAGTCGCATGTCGCGGAGCTGACGGAATTATCTTTTTATTATATGAACCTGGTGACGGTATCGCGCCTGCAGCGCAATCCGACCGTAAAATCCGAGATCCAGATGCGGAATTTTGAGACGAGCATTCCGGTTGGTTTTTTTACTTATCCAATCAGCCAGGCGGCGGATATTACGGCATTTCAGGCTACAACGGTTCCGGTTGGCGAAGACCAGGCACCGATGATAGAGCAGACACGGGAAATCGTGCATAAATTTAACGCGGTCTATGGCGAGACGCTGACAGAGCCGCACATTCTGCTGCCGGATAATCAGGCCTGTCTCAGGCTGCCGGGCACGGACGGCAAGGCAAAGATGAGCAAGTCGCTCGGCAACTGCATTTATCTGTCAGAATCAGAGGAAGATGTGCGCAAAAAGGTCATGTCGATGTTTACAGACCCTGGCCATATCCGCGTGCAGGACCCTGGAAAGCTGGAAGGGAATACGGTATTCACATATCTGGATGCATTCAGCAATGAAGGGCATTTTGCAGAATATCTGCCGGAGTATGCAAATCTGGATGAACTGAAAGAGCATTATAAGCGCGGCGGGCTTGGCGATGTGAAGGTTAAGAAATTCTTAAACAGCGTGATGCAGGAAGAATTAAGCCCGGTACGTGCACGCAGGGCAGAGTATGAAAAAAAGATAGAAAGCGTGTATGAGATTCTGAAAGCAGGCAGCGGGCAGGCCAGGGCGGCTGCGGCAGATACGCTTGGGAAGGTCCGCCATGCGATGAGGATTGATTACTTTGAGGATAAGGGATTTTTAGAGGAGCAGAAACAGAAATATCAATAAAAAACCGTAATAAGTTTTTCAGACACGTCCTGAAACAGCGGAATGGAAATCCCGCCTGTGTCAGGGCGTGTCTGAATCTGTTTATTCCCGCGAGCAACGAGCCAAGTGGCTGCTTGCAGACATTTGGCGACTGCCGCGAGGGTCAAATACCCCGCTGCTCTGCAGCGCTGCAAGTTTGATACCCCGTTGCTTGCAGCGGGGTCTTTGATTCCCGCATGGCGCGATAGCCAATCAGTACCGTCCAGACATACGCGCACGTTTTTGGAATCATCAGCATTCCGATAAGCGGGATGGTATCGGCCCAGAGTACGACCGGAATGTAAAAGCCAAAGAATGAAAGGAATCGCCAAGCCCGGGCACGACGGCCATATTGCCGGACAGGCGTTACTGCCTGCGGCTCCGGCTTTTTTGAATCATGCGTATATAACTTTTCGGAGATTTGATTAGTCATTACCGTACATTGAAAAACAAACGCTGTCTAGGCTGGGCAGTGTGGAAAAATAAGGATAAATAAAAAAAGGGCGCAAAAAGCTAGACATAGCTGCCGCTATGTTTTAAAATTATCTATGTAAGGAAATCATTAGGCGCAACAGCCAAATACAGATTCCTGGAATGCCTTCACAGAAGGCATTTCCCATGCATCAAGATGTTGCAGCATCATGATGCCATAGAGGCGGCAGTACCACATTTTCGTAGAGCGGTGCCTGCCGTCTTCTAATTTATAGTCTTCTTTTACACGCTTGTTAGAGCGTTCTGCAGAAGTCCTTTTTGCATATTCTTTTTCCCATTCCTCACTTCCACGCGGCGGATTGTTCACCAGCCTTGGATCATCCGAAGGCCTTGTGTGTACCGTCCGGCCATAAGCACTTTTGGAGCAGGGCGTTTCACAATGGCAGCCGTTTTTGTCTGCCAGCGGGCAACGCCATTTAAAGCGTTTGCGGCCTGGCTCATAACCGTCCCGGCGGAATTTTTTGCCGGTTTTGGTACAGATGGGTGTGCCATCCTTGTCAAGGTAAAAGGTATCTTTATATATATAATTACCAAGATTGCCTTCATTCAGGTCGATGAATGGGATGATATTTTCCTGCAGGCAGTAACGGCAGACGGCGTCCGCATCGCGGGCGGCATCCAGAAGGAGCCTTGCGGCACGGAATTCAGGCAGCCATGCTTTCATGGTAAAGAACGAGAGCAGGAAAGAGAGCATATCATGGCGGGAAGCACGTTCCAGCAAAGGAAATACCGGAAGGTCATTTTCTGAATCCGCGGCAACATACATGTACAGGTGGTATCCATTAAAATAGCAGTCCCTGGAAGAATCCCAGCCGCAGTTGCAGTCAGGCTGGGAAAACAGGCGTTTGCAGCTGCAGCGGGCCTGCCCGCAGTTGCAGGTTTTTTTATAACGCAGCCTGGCCTGTGTGCGGACAGGGGTTCCATCACCGGCAGGGGATAAGCAGTCCTTGTCGATCAGGCCGCTTTGGACGGAACGGCCAAGGAACTGTTCCTTATACAGGCGGAAGATTAGTTCCAGCGGGCTGCCCTGCGGGCCGGCCAGAGGATGTTTTTTAAAGAACTCAATAAACCGGAAGGCAGCAGAGCTTTCGATATTAGGAGTTTTGTCGCCGTGCTTTTTCCCTTTTGGAGTTTTCTTTTTCTTATAACGTTCCTTAGGGGAAAAGTTATTGGAATCTGACTTCCAGATACGGCTAAGAAAGTCATAAAAAGTGCCGACACCAGGGACATCGCCAGGAGTAAAGCCGCTTAAAATGGCGTAAAGCGGGTTAGTTTTCAGCTCACAAACCCAGGCAGTGATGGAAGTGAACTTAAGCTTTAAGGAAAGAAGGCAGGAGCGCAGCATACAGGAAGGCGTGCGCGGCGCAGGGCCATATTTGGAGCAAGTATCCGCAAGGATGGCATCCGTCTGTGAAAGGTCCAGATTCCAGAACTGCACAATGGCCTGCCAGGTCTGTCTGGACAGGGAAAATGGATCTGGATAATAAAGCAGGAAAAGCGGCACAAAGAAATCCTGGAAATCTTTATGGGAATCAGGTGAAACAACAGGTAACATAAAATCGCCTCCAATCAAAAATAAAAATGTGTCCCGGCAGTGCCGGAGAGCAGAAACCTTTTTAACTGAAGGCGCGAAGCGCCCATTTTTGAGGGAATTTGTCAAGTGCAGTACACGGAAAATAATTCACAAAAATAAGGCAGAAGATTTGTTCACATTGACGAAGCACAATAAACAAATGGGGGGATTTTAAAAAATGGGAAAGAGAAAAGCCTTGAAAAATCAAGGTTCAGAATTCCGAAAAGATATGTATGCCGGGGGGGTAATGACGGCGGTTAAATAGACGGTGTCAAATAAAGTTTCTGTAATAGCCTGCATAGCTGGTTCTCCTTGTTCTTGTTTTTCTGCGGACAATATGAACATTGTTCAGGTTTGTTCTGAAAAAATCCCGCTGTGAGCGGGATATCGAAGAAATTCGGTCAGCGGGAAGGATTTCCGCTGGCATATACAGTTCTTCGGATGATTTCCAGAATCGTGCCGCTGTCATACGTTTCCTGGATAAAGGAGGAAACAATCAGGGAAAATATGGTGTCTGCAAAATTCTGCGGCGTGAGTGTTTCATGAAAGGCATCCGGGCGGATGTTTTGATTGCTGGTTAAAATCATGGAAAGCGACTGGCGGATATGCTCCCAGGAGCGGGCCATCAGCTGCTGGCCGTTTGCTTTTTCCCCGCAATGCCTGTTTTGATGTTTTCAAAAATCTGGCGGACGGGATATTAACCGATGGCCAAAGCATGTTTCTGAAGGTTCTTTTTCGTTGCCATTTCTGTATCTGTCCTGTATAATGAAATTAACTGGGAATAACTCTGGGGATTCAATTTTACCCGGAAATTTATTACAATATTCTGTATGGCAGAAAAGGAGATGAAAAGCGATGCCAGACACGTATCTTTCACAGGCGGTGGATGCCACGGCTGACGCAGGTGCAGCTTACGATGCAAATGCAAAATACCTGCTTGCAGATAAACAGATACTGGCCTATATATTGAAATATGCCGTCAGTGAATTCGGGGATATGGAAATTCCTGCGATTGCAGGCTGTATTGGTGATAATATTGAAATCGGTTCAAAGCCGGTGGACCCCGGACTGTCTGGCACAGGGCGTGTCAGCGGAACCGCCGCAGAGGATAATGTTCCGGGCGAGGGAATGATTTATTATGATATCCGGTTCAGTGCATATCTGGCCGAAAAAGAGATTAAATTTCTGATGAATATGGAAGCGCAGAAGTCGTCTGATTATGCAGTGCTTGGGTATCATCTTGAGAACCGGATTTTGTTTTATCTGGCAAGAATGGTTTCTGCACAGAAGCAGACAGAATTTTTCCACAGCGATTTTGACAGCTTAAAGCGGGTGCGCAGTATCTGGGTCTGCATGGATGGGAAAGAAGACGAGGATGCCATAGAAGAAATCGGCCTGTGCCGTAAGGCTGTGTTTGGAAAAGAGGGCGGACAGTATGGAATGGATTTGATGAAAGCCGTCATCATTCACATCCGGAGCAAAAATAGCAGAAAAGCTTCTGCAAATGTGCTTATCAGAATGCTGGAAACCCTGTTTGCGCAATTGGAAGCAGAAGAAAAGAAACGGCAGCTGAAAAAAGATTATGGCATGGCAATGTCGGTGGAGATGGAAAGGAGGATTCAGGTTATGTGTAATTTATCTGAGGCGATTTGGGAAAATGCCATACAAAGCGGCCTGGAGAAGGGCATGCAGGAGGGCCTGGAGAAGGGCATGCAGGAGGGCCTGGAGAAGGGCCTGGAGAAGGGCCTGGAGAAGGGCATCCGGCAGGAACGGATTTCTGCTATTGCAAGAATGATTCATGCCAGTGCTTCCAGGGAACAGATTCTGTCATATGGATATACCCAGGCAGAGTATGCAGAGGCAGAACAGTTACTGCCTGCAAATGGTTAGCATGTATGATTTGGGGCCCGCCGTTTCGGGATGTTCCGGGACAGCGGGATTTGTCTGCTGCCTGAAATGTTTTGCGGGGAACTTCTTCTGAAGTTTTATGCAAAATTACCAAAAAAATGTATTCTGATTAGATATTTGCTACAAAATGCATTTTAGGGATAGACAGCAAAAACATTTTATAGTAAAATCTTTATAGAAATAAGCGAGAGCCAGATAAAAATAAACACATATAAGAGCAGCGCATGACAGATTGTTACTCTAAGCAGGCAAGACTGGATTGTACTCATAGAACACAGGGATGCTGTAATGACTGGATATTTCAGTTAAGACAGTGTAAGTGGATTTTGAGTATGATGCAGTTATTTTTTTTGCTCCGGATATCGTAAAATTTACAGAAAGGCAAAAGAAAGATGGTGCAGATATGAAGATTGTCAAGGTTATAAATAACAATGTTGTCAGTTCTATGGATAATCAGCAGCGTGAAATTATTGTGCTTGGAAAAGGAATCGGCTTTCAGAAAAGCAGCGGGGATGAGATTCAGGAAGAACGGGTAGAAAAGATTTTTCAGCTTTCTACGGCGGTAAACAGCCAGTTTGAAAGGCTGGTCAGCGAAATCCCTTATGAATATATCAAGTATACCGATGAAATTGTGAAAGAGGCAGGAAAGGTGCTGGGCAGCCAGCTGAACCGGAATATTTATATTACGCTGACAGACCATCTGCATTTTGCCATAGAACGCCACCGCAAAAATATTTTGTTCCAGAATGCGCTGCTGTGGGAAATCAAGAAGTTTTACAGCAGGGAATTTGCAGTGGGACAGTATGCGGCTGCCATGATTAAGGAAAAAGAAGGCATTGAGCTTTCGGAAGATGAGGCGGGATTTATTGCGATACATATTGTAAAGTTCCGGCGCAGGGAAAGGTATATGCTCCGGCAGACGGCGAGATAACGACCTTTTTTCCGACCGGCCATGCGATTGGCCTGCAGAGCGACGGCGGGGCTGAGATACTGATTCATGTAGGCATGGACACCGTCAAGCTGGACGGAAAAGGATTTACGCCGAAGGCAGCGCAGGGAAGCCGGGTCAGAAAAGGAGATCTGCTGCTGGAATTTGATATGGATTTGATTCAGAAGGAAGGATATTCTATGATAACGCCGATGATAATTACCAATTCGGATGAATTTGCAAACGTGGTTCCGGTAAATGCAAAAGCATTGCAGACAGGTGATACGGCAATCCGGATATACAGGTAAAATTTTGTGCGGCACAGGGAAAGGAAGGAGAAAACATGAAAACATTTAAAAAGGACTTTTTATGGGGCGGCGCTGTGGCAGCCAACCAGTATGAGGGCGCATGGGATGCTGACGGAAAAGGCGCATCGGTATCGGATATGTGCACAAACGGGACGCATACGGTTCCAAAACGCATTACCACAAAAATAGAACCAGATACCTTATATCCAAGCCATGAAGCAATTGATTTTTATCATCATTATAAAGAACTTGTGAGTAAAAAGTTTGCGCTGCTTAAGAAGCCCGTGAACCCCAGTAGGTTC
>OFGA01001631.1_pt1 | contig 15168 bp, 16 predicted proteins | sample 1521471 | NCBI WGS metagenome assembly OFGA01 (sample SAMEA3504086, study PRJEB24116) | mouse gut metagenome | biome: mouse gut; feature: mouse-associated habitat; material: faeces | place: Denmark | collected 2011
GTTACGGTCAAGGGATTGGGTTATAAGTTAATGATAAAGGGGAAATGACATGAAAAGTATTCCAAAACTAATACGCCGCTTTGTGGGAATCATGACCTTAGGCACAATACTTCTTATTACCTTGAATATTACTTTTTTTGCGGCAGTCTTTGTAAGAAATACGTCAACATTTTCTCCTTGGGATATGGCGGAGCATGCGGCAGCCGCATTGCAGTTGACATACAGCGGCTATTCCATATCTGACGATGTAACGGCCGAACTAAAAGAAGAAAATGCCTGGGCTTTCCTTATTGACAATGATACGCGGCAGGTTGTATGGCGGACAGATCATCTGCCCGACAATATCCCTATGCAGTATACATTGCCGGATATAGCGGAGCTGACCCGCGGCTATATAGACGGATATCCTACTTTTACGGGAGAAGCCCAAAACGGATTATTGGTATCAGGATTTCCCGAAGACAGATTCCGGAAGCATACAAGGGCAGGCTGGGACTATAACTTTATTGTAAATTTACCCGGGAACACAATTATCATTTTGATTATCAATATTGTCCTGATTTTCTTTATATTTGGTGTGACCGCCTTTTCTTTGATGACATCAGGACTTACACGCCTGTTGAGCGCAGGAAAAGACGGTACAGCCCATGTAATCGGGGCTATACTGCCTGATCTTAAATTACTTCCCTGTGACTGTAAACCTTTCGCGTCACATTTCTTTGTTTTTCAATATTTTAATAGATACCAGTATGGAAACAGTATACATTGCAGCGACAAAAATGACAGCTGATAACATCAGCAGAACAGGGGAATTGATAACAGTTAAAAGCAGCCTGCTTTCACTCACAGGAATTTTCGTAATGAGCAGCAATGTTATCAGAAAACCTGCAACCGGGATATACATAAACACCCTGCCTTTGATAGAACCCAGCTTATAATACCCGGGCAGTTGAAAAACGGTATAAAGAGCAAAAAGGAATATTCCTATGGCAGCGGCATTTATAAAATCGAATTTGCTGATGGTTTCTCCCAGAATGGTTAATATGACAGGGTGAACAGCTAAAGAAAATATCAGTGCAGTTAAGCCCATGATAATGATAAAAATATATCGCCCAATAACCATGTCACTTTTTCGGATCGGTAAAATACCGTAAAGCCGTTCCATAGAGTTTTTTTCTGTAATCGAAAAGGTATATCCCGTTGTCATGGCAATAAAGCACATGGCAAATGAAATCCCTGTCAGTAAAGAACGGTTGATAGCGGCAAATACAACAGGCAATACCATTGTGAAACATATTGTTTTCACATAGGGCTTTACTAAAGAAAAATCCAGTTTTACTGCTTTCCAGATATTATTCATACTGTCCGCCTTTCCTGCCGGTAAATCCAGCAATAATTATTCATACTGTCCGCCTTTCCTGCCGGTAAATACGACAATATCGTCAATGGATGCCGGTTCCACATTTAAGTGTGCAAACTGTTTCAAATGTCCGGTTTTGACAAGAGCCTCAAATCCGGTCGAAAAAATTCTGATACCAGTCATTTTTTTTCTCAATTCCGCGGATAGTTCTTCACACCCGCCTTTGACGATTCTGAAACTATCGACAAATTCATCTTTCCTGCCGCTGAAAAACAATTCCCCATAACTGATATAGGTAATGTAGTCAGCGGCACGTTCCAGATCCCCGGTAATGTGAGTAGAGAACAAAACACTGTGCTCGCCGTCTTCGATATATTCCGACAAAATGTGAAGAAGTTCATCTCGTGAAACAGGGTCAAGCCCGCTTGTAGGTTCATCTAATATCAGTAATTTTGCGTCATACGAAAAGGCGCAGGCAAGCATAAGCTTCATCTGCATACCTTTGGAGAGCTCTTTTACCTTTTTGGAGGGCTGAATATGAAACTTTTTCAGTATCTCTGAAAATTTTTGCGTATCCCAGTTTTCATAAAAAGCGGATACGGACTTTTCAACCTGTGAGATTTTCCATTCATCGCAAAAATAATTGGAGTCAAAAACAACGCCTAAATTTCCTTTTGCTTCTTGTTCGTTGGAAATATTGTCGAATCCTAAAATCTTCACTTCCCCGCTTGTGCGTTTTAACATATTCAATATGAGTTTGACCGTGGTGGTTTTTCCGGAGCCATTCGGGCCGATCAGCCCCATAATATACCCTTTTGGCAATGTAAAGGTGATGTCACGCAACTGGAAACCTTCAAAGGACTTTGACAGGTTTCTCACTTCCAAATAATCATTCATCCGTTTTTCCTCCATTAAAATATGTAAAATATAGTAGAATTCTTCTTCGGAAAGATTGGCAGCCCGCGCCGCGCTTATTCGTCCGCTCATAGATCGGTATGCCCGATATATTTGAAATAATGAATTTCACAATCCACCCTCCTGGCTGTATATACTGTTATGGTATTGTACAAAACAGTATAACATGCAAATCAGTAAAAAGCAATTAGAAATATTGATAAAAACTGTCCTTCATTTTCCTGTACCTGCGAATAGCGGCCAGATAGCCATGCCATTCATAATCCATGAATAAAAAAGCGATTCATGGATTATTTCATGTCGGGCGTGCGCCCTATAGAAATATTGATAAAAACTGTCCTTTGTGAGCAAGCTCCCACGGCCAGTTTTTATCAATATTTCTGCATGGCTATCTGCTGTTTACATTTCGTTGCTTTTTTTTTCGCTTTGGTGTGGTAAAATAAATTCAGTTTGTGCATACGAAAGCAGGGGGCGTGAGGGTGAGGACAAAAATTTTAGTGGTTGAGGATGACGCATCTATTTTGGAACTGATCTGCATGAATCTGGAAGCGGCAGGGTATGAGACAGTAGCGATAGGGGATGGACTTGAGGCGGAAAAATATCTGCATGGATGTGGGGAAGAGTGTATTGCCCTTGCCCTGGTGGACGTGATGCTTCCGGGCAAGGACGGGTTTGCTCTTATGGAGGACTTCCAAAAAGCGAAAATACCGCTCATTTACCTGACGGCGAAGGACGATGTGATCTCTAAGGTACACGGATTAAAGTCTGGCGCAGAGGATTATATCGTCAAGCCTTTTGAAGTGTTAGAGCTTTTGGTCCGGATTGAAAATGTGTTAAAGCGGACCGGGAGGAGCAGGCAGAAGATTCAGATCCGTGACGTGGTGATTGATTTAAAAGAGCACAGTGTCACCAAGGCGGGGGTAAAGGTGGCGTTGAAACCTTTGGAATATGAACTTCTGGTAACGTTGGCCAGCAGCAAAAATGTTGCTTTCTCCCGGGAAGAGCTGTTAAATCAGATTTGGGGATGCGAGTATATGGGGGAGACAAGGACGGTGGACGTGCATATTGGACAGCTGCGTAAAAAACTGGAATTCCATGATGTGATTCGGACGATTTCCAAGACCGGATATCGGCTGGAGGATTCTTTATAAATGAAGTTGTGGATAAAACTATCACTGGTGGCGGTGCTTGTCATGCTTGGGGGAATGGCAGTGTCCGGGCTGGCGGTCTTAAACCATGAGAAACAGTATAATCAGGAAAAAACACTGGAAAGTTATGAGCAGCAGTTAAAGTTTACCGCATATTCCCTTGGGAAGGAATTGGAGGACGGGCTTCGGGCAGGTTATAACCAGGTCACCATGAATTCGTATGTGGATTTTGTGATGAAGCAGTTTGAAGGGTATCAGTATATCCTGATCAAGGACAATCAGGTAATCTCTAACCGGACGCCTTATGAGCTGGTAAAGCCGGAGGATGAAAGGTGGGGCGGGAAGGAGCCTTACAGCGTTATTTTCCAAAGAGATAAACAATATTTTTTGATCATGGGGCAGAGGATATCCGTGGGGGGCAGCAGTGAGTATAAGCTGGTCCTTATTCAGGATATTTCCCAGCTTTACGGGGATCTAAAGCAGCAGGCAATATACAGCCTGATGATTTATTTGTGTGCGGCCGTGGTGTCCGTGGCATTGATCTTTTTGATCATCAGGAGAATTTTGACACCTTTAAAGGAGCTGCAAAGTGCGGCGCTGGATATCAGCGGCGGTAATTTGAAGCGCCGGGCGGGGGTGCGTACAAAAGACGAGATTGGAAGCGTGGCGGCAGCTTTTAACGCCATGGCGGATCAGATTGAAAATCAGGTGACGGAGCTGGAACAGGAGTCGGAGCGGCGGCGGCAGCTTTTAGGCAGCCTTACCCACGAAATGAAAACACCTATGACTTCCATTATAGGATATTCGGATACACTCTTGAATGTAAATCTAAAAGGGGAGCAGATGCAGCGGGCGCTGTATCATATCAAAGAAGAGTGCAGCAGGCTTGAGAGGCTGGGAAGTAAGCTGATGAGCCTGATGGGGCTGTACGACAATGACAGCATCTGTCTGGAGGAAGTCTCAGTCCAGGATATTTTTGAAAAGACTGCGCGCCTTGAGGCGCTTCCCTTATCACAAAAAGGGATCAGGCTGGAATATCATTGTTTGATGGGAAGGCGCAGGGTGGACAGGGATTTGTTTGAAAGCCTTCTGGTCAATTTGATCGACAACAGCGCAAGGGCAAGTAAAGAGGGGGACACGATCTTTCTTACAGGCGAGAGAGACCGGATCGTCGTGAAGGATCAGGGCTGCGGCATCCCCAAGGAGGAGATCGGCCGGGTGACGGAGGCTTTTTATATGGTGGATAAGGCAAGGAGCCGGAAAGAAGGCGGATGTGGCTTAGGACTTGCCCTATGTGCCAGAATAGCCGCACTTCACGGCGCACGGATCATGATCGAAAGTAAGCTGGGCGAAGGAACGGAGATTTCTGTGGTATTCGAAGAGTGATGTTTGCAAAAGATTTACAATTTGCACAATATGTTTTACAACTTGCTGAATACCTTTTACAACGAAATCAGGTATGCTTTCATTACAACGAAGCGGTGCTTGCGAACGCTCCAAAAAGTGCGGAAAGCAGACACGGGAAACAGGCGTAAAAAGCGCATAAGAAAGCATGGAGGTATGGAATGAAAGCAAAAAAATGTTTGGCCGTTTGTACGGCAGTAACGCTCATGGCACTTGCGGTGGGATGCAGCGGTAAGACGGAGACGGGAGAAGAAATCATCACTATGAAAGAAGAAGAGAGTGTCGCCGGAGAATCCAGCCCGGGTGGGGAACAGACACAGCCATCCGGGAGCAGCGCACTTGGCGGCATCGCCCAGCAGGTGCAGGCACCGGAACATTATACGGCGGATCTGTCGGCGGGGGATATCCATGTGAAGGTGGATGCGCAGGTAGTGGTTCCCGAGGGAGAAGGGTTTAAAACCTATCGCGTGAAGGCGCGTCCGTTTGAGCAGGCGGACTACGACACGGTCAGCCATGTCATCCTGAAAGATGCGGACCTGTGGGATAGGGATATGGAAGCCATGGCGGGTTCACGCGGCTTTACCAAACAGGAGATTGAAAGATCGATCGCAAGCAGGGAAGAAGAAATTGCCGCTGCCAAGGCTGCGGGAACAGAGGCGGTGAAACATTATGAGGATGAGGTCGGGAAAGGATTAGAGGTGATCGAGGAAGAACTGGCTGCCTTAAAGGGGTTACTTGATGAGGCTCCGGAAGAGGTAACGACGATAGATGTGCCTGCCTTGGTCACGGTAAATACAGGAAATGGAGAGAAAGAAAATCATGAAGGAAAAAAGGAAACCGGGTGGCTTCATGGATATGCGACGGTAGACGGAAAAGACTATGCGGTATCTTTGGATAACATGGTAACACAGGATTGGCGCTGGAATAACTTCGAGATAATAAAAGAAGAGGAAAAAGTCGGATATTTTGCAACCTATTACAGTTTTTCCGGGCTGACGGACGCACAAAAACAGGGTGCCGGCTTTTCCGCCGATGAAGTGAAGGCAAAAGCGCAAGAAGCGGTGGCGGCAATGGGTTTTACGGATTTTTCCTTTGCAGGGGAAGAATATTATGCAATTTACGCAAATGAGGAAAACTATGATTCCATTCAGGACGCAGTGCAGGATATCGCCTATGGAATCCATTTTACCAGAGTCTTTGACGGTGTGCCGGTGACTTATACCAATGAAACGGGAACAACGATGGAGGACGGGGATAATCTGGTGTGGCCGTACGAAAACATGACTCTGGTCTATAATGCGGAAGGACTTGTGAATTTCATATGGGGAAATCCCTATGAGGTAGAAAAGGTGTCAGATGAGTATTTGTTCCTTCTGCCGTTTTCGGAGATACAAAACACCTTTGAAGAAATGATCTTCAAAAAGTATCAGGACTGGATTGAAGGAACCCAGATGAAAATAGATTTCCAGATTGACCAGGTCCGGCTGGGCTACATGCGGGTCCGTGAAGACGGGAACGCAGGGGAGGGAACTATGATTCCGGTTTGGGATTTCATCGGAACCAGAAGAGTTACCTATGAAGGCGGGGAAGCGGCTTATGATAAAGGATCTGCTTTCCAAAGCTGGATCACGGTCAATGCGCTTGACGGCACCATTATCAGCAGGGAATTAGGATATTAAGCAATACGAAAAGGGCATGAAGAGCAGAAGAACAAAGGAAGGCAGGATGGGTCATGCAGGTGAAAGGGAAAAAGGCGGTATGTATATCAGCGTCAAATGTGGCGGGGAGCGGGAAGAAAAGCACTTCCTATCAGATTTGTGAGCTGATAAAGCAGATTCTTGACAAGGATCAGGTAACATGCACGATTTTAGATCTGAGGGAATACGAGTTAACCCCCTGTATTGGCTGTGGGCAGTGTTATGAAAGCGGCATATGCAGCAGAGACCTGGGATTTACCCAGATTTATGATATCCTTTCCGAGACGGATTGGTGCTTTATCGTTTCCCCTCATTATGCGCCGATTCCTGCAAAGCTCTGCATGCTCCTTGAGAAGATGGAGCAGGCTACATTCCTGCACTGGTGGAAGGATGAAGCTTACCAGTCAAAACTGCACGGGAAGCTGGCCGGGATCATTTCTCATGGAGGAGGGGAAAAATGGGCTATGGACAGTTATAAGGCCATGGTCAACGATACCATAGCCAATGCGCTGGATACAGTGCAGATGAAGGTAGTGCCGTTTAATTCCAAATGGGATACGGGGATAACGCTTTGTGTGAAAAATGTGAAGAAAGAAGAGGGGATATTTCCGGTACAGGAATACGATTGGGAAATGATTGAGGAAACCCTTTATAATTATGTGGAGGTGGTGGTCCAGACTGCCCGCTCTTTATATGCCTTGAAGTAGAAAGAAAATTGACAAAGAGGATTATCTACTCTATGATAAAAAAGTTGGCAAAGATGGAGCAAAGCAGTGTGGAGGAGTCAGATGTTATATTTTAACAGTGATTATATGGAAGGGATGCACCCGGAGATCTTAAAACGGCTCTCCGGCATCAATATGGATAAAAATACGGGGTATGGCGGGGATGCCATCTGTGAAAGCGCAAAAGAAAAAATCCGGCAGGCATGCGCCTGTCCGGAAGCGGAAATTTATTTCCTTGCAGGAGGTACGCAGGCAAACGCGGTGGTGATCAAGTCAATGCTTGCCCCTTATGAAGGCGTGGTTTCGGCAGATACCGGCCATATCAATGCCCATGAAGCGGGGGCGGTAGAGGCTGCCGGTCATAAGGTTTTAGCGCTGCCGGAACATGACGGGAAACTGGATGCGGGCGAGGTGGAAAATTATCTGAAAAGATTTTATGAGGATGAAAGCCACACCCATATGGTGAAGCCGGGGATGGTCTATATTTCCCATCCCACGGAATACGGAACGCTTTATACCCGAAAGGAGTTAGAGGCTCTTAAGGATGTGTGCACAAGGTATCGGATGCCCCTTTATTTAGACGGTGCAAGGCTGGGGTATGGGCTTGCGGCAAAAGGCACAGACGTGACACTGCCATTGATCGCTCAGGTCTGCGATGTATTTTACATTGGGGGAACGAAGGTGGGCGCCATGTTTGGGGAAGCAGTGGTGTTTACCAGACATTTGACAGAAGGATTTTTCACGGTGATGAAACAGTGCGGCGCCGTGTTGGCCAAAGGCTGGTTTTTAGGGGTTTCGTTTGACCAGTTGTTTTCCGATGGCCTGTATACAAAATGTGGGGCAAACGCCATAGAGACGGCAGAAAGATTAAAAGCCGGACTGCGGGAAAAAGGCTATTCTTTTTATGTGGATTCCCCCACAAACCAGCAGTTTATCATATTGGAAAATGAAAAAATGAATGAGCTGAAAAAGAATGTCTCCTTTAACTTCTGGCAGGCGTTAGATGATGACCATACGGTGGTACGGCTTGCCACAAGCTGGGCGACAAAGATGGAAGAGGTAGAGAAGCTGCTGGCGTTTTTTTAGCAAATCATGTATTGATATGGTCTGGGCGAAAGCCCTTTGGACCACCGTAGGCGGGAAGGACTTCCCGCCATTTCTATTATTTATATAAGGAAAGTATAATGAAACGTTTGTATTGGAGCGACCGCGTGTAGAGGATGATGTTATTCGCAGGAAAATATGACTAGGCTAAAAGGGCGTATTGCTGCATCAGGTCATTTAGGGGAAGGAAAGCCCCTTTGTTTGCCATCTTGGGGTAGAGCATCCAGTCGGCAACAAAAAATCCGTCAAAGTCATCTCCGCCTGCAACAAGGGAAGTCATCTTATCTTCGTAGTCACCAAAAGACACAAAATTGTATTCAATTTTTTCAATATTAAGCTGGTCTTTATATTTTTTACAGAATTTTGCCAGGATATCATCCTGGACAGAATATTTGCCGGAGCAGGACCAAAGCTTTAGTGTGATCGGCGAAAGGGAGCTGTCGGTACCTGTTTTGGATGAACTTTCGCCGGAGGTTTCAGTGCTGTTTCGTGCAGTGTCCGTACTGCCGGCATTGGAGTTTCCCTGGCTGCAGCCTAAAAGCGCAAAGGCGCATAAGGCGCCGTCAATACGGGCCGCTTCATAATAAGTAGTGTCAATCCCCCCTAAAGCGGCTATATACATGATCATGCCGTGGCCTGTCATTTTCCAGGCACGGAAGATGACAAGGATGAGGATCCATAGCCGGGGATTTTCATACCAGTTGACAGGGGGCCTGCCAAACTGTACCCCGGTTTTAAATTTCCTGCTTTTTAATTCATGGAACATAAGGGCGCATCCCAGTTCAAAAATAAGGCCAAAAGAAATAAAAAGCAGATTTAATAAAATAGTGTTTACGGTTGCTCTTGCAGCGGAGCCGGAAGAGAACAGGTATTCAAAGTTCTTGGTGAAGGGGCTGATCTATGGGATGCCAAATATGCCGTCTGCAAAGTTAAAGTCCTTAAAAGCGGTTATCAGCCCAAACATGGGGAGATAATTAAAAAGGATCAATATCATGGCAGCAGGCAGGAACATGAGATACAAAGCTTTGTTCTTGGACATCTCTTTACCAAAAGAGAGTAGTTTGTGTTTCATAAAAAATCCTCCTGTTAAATCGGTTAAGTGGTTTTATGCTTAAAGTATAAACTTGGGCAGCCTTAGAAAGAAACTCAAAAAACAGGGAAAACAGGTACAAATCCGCACAAAATCCGGACTGCGAATTTTAACTTTTTACTCTAAAAATCAGTACAGATTTCCGGAAATATGCATAAATCGGAAACGAAAACCATCATATTTTTATAAAATACTGGTGTTATTTTTAATTACGATCCTGACGACTTCCTGTGTTCTTACCGCGTTTTCTTACAGGCAGTTGTCTGATTCGCTAAAAAGCAAGGTTTGGGCGGACTATCAGGCTGCTCTTAGGAAAAACGCTCAGACCTGGTCGGATCTTCCCAGTGAAATCGGGCAGCTCAATCAGGCGATTGCCTTAGAACCACAGACGGAAAGCTTTTTTTCATGGAAAGTTTTGATCCGGTTCAGGATTATAACACGTATCTGCGGGTAAAGAAGATGTTCAATATCAATCCGATTATGGTGGCGGTCTGTCTGTATAATGAAAAGGCAGACTATGGGTTGTATTGTGGAACGGACAGATAACGGAACGCCCGCTATTTTACAATGGCCTGGCAGTTATGAGGAGGAAGAGACAGTCATGAAGCCCCCTGCCCGTCAGAGAAATGTGTTTCTTTTGGTCTGTCTGCTTGTGATGGCAATAAGCGCCTGCCTGCAGTTTTGGATTGTGAAACGGATTTATCAGCCCATTGCTTCCATTAAAGAAACCTTTGCGAAATCCCGTTTTGCGGATGGTTCGATAAAAGGGGAATTTGAACTGATCCGGCAGGTCTATGAGGAGGCGGTAGCAAGAATCCAGGTGCTGGAGGAAAAAAATGCTTCCAAGTTAAAGGAAGATACGCTAAGGGGGCTTCTTACCGGGAGGATAGATCCGAACCGGGCAAAAGAGATCATTTTGGAAAATGAGTGGGAGATTCCATTTTCCGGTATGTTTTTGATCGACATTCAGACTGACTACAGTCAGGGAAATCATCTTCAGCGCAGCATGGTGCAGGCAAGGATGAAAGAACTGTTGCCGGAAAGGCTTTCAACGCTGTTTTGCGTGGAAGTGGTTTCCGGTTTTGACGATGAGACAGTGGCTATGATCAATACCAGGAAAGAGGGGGAATGCAACCTTTGAAAATCTGGTGGAAGGGTTATGCGGAATAAGGGATGAACTTCTTCCCAAACCCCTTACCTGGCCGGATCCTTTGATGCGGGAAGTCCTTGCCGCATACCGAAAGAGGGATGGGAAGCTTTTGGGATGGAAAATTGCGGATTTTATTGATATCATAAGCCAGTATGAGTATGCCGGTGCGTCTTTGATGTTTGCACGGCTTTTTAAGTCCATCACAGGTTTTTATGTAAATGATTATATCCGGCAGGTAAGGATCATGAAGGCGCAGGAGTTTTTAAAGGGTACGCAGATGACGATCAATGACATTGCAAAGGAGACGGGCTTTACCACGCCGAATTATTTTTATTCTATCTTTAAAAGGGAAACGGGGATGACCCCGGCGTCTTTCCGGGAAGGAACAAAGGAGAGTGAAGTATGAGCTATTCGTTTAAGGATTTTTTTGCGGATTTTTATCGGGAGCAGGGGCAAAAATACGCTTTTTGCGCAGGGAATGAACAGGAATTTATGCTGTGGAAAGAAGGGTTTCGAAATGCGTTAAAGGATCAGCTGGGGCTGGACGTGTTAGAAAGGGTTGGCATAAGGAGAAAAGGCAGGGCGCCGGCACTTTTGAGTGAAAGCCGGGAAGCGGGATATATCTGCCGGAAATATGTGCTGGAAACGCTGCCTGCGGTTTTTATGCCTTTTTATATGTTGATACCAGATGGGGGAATGGCAAGGGCCGCCATGATCACAATCCCGGCCCACGGAGCCAATAAAAATACGGTCTGCGGCATAGCGGAAAACGAAGAGGAAGCAAAAAAAGTAAGGGAAGACCCGGATGAATGTTATGGGCGGGTATTTGCCCAAAAAGGGTATGTGGTTTTTTGTCCTGACCCGCCAGGCTATGGGGAAAGGGTGGAGCCGATGCCTTTAGAAGAAACCGCTTTTTCAGGGTCCAAAGAACGCACCAGCCTTGATTGCTCCTGCAAGAATCTGGCCCAGACGGCGGAGGCTTTGGGGCTTAGCTTTACCGCATTGGAACTATGGGAACTGCAGAGACTTTTGGATTTTGCCTGTGACTGTCCGGAAGTCCTGTGGGATGAAGATGGGCCTTCGGTTGGCTGCGCAGGGTTTTCCGGCGGGGGGCAGTACAGCATGTGGCTTGGCGCTATGGACGACAGGATCCGGATCTGCGTGGTAAGCGGGTACGTTCATGGTTATCTTGACAGTCTCCTTGACTGCCATTTGTGCCCCTGCAATTATGCGCCCGGATTGTGGAAGCTGGGGGATATCAGCGATATCTGTTCCTTGATCGCTCCAAGGCCGTTGTTTGTGGAAAATGGAACGGAAGATGTGGAAAACGGGCCTTTGGGGATTGAGGGGCCGAAAAACCAGGTGGAAAAAATAAAAAAGGCATATCAGATATTTGGAAGAAAAGACCTGCCGGAACACAGTACGCCTAAGGGGCCGCATCGGTGGTATGGGGGATGCTATGAGTTTGTGGACAAATATTTGGTAAAGTTAAGAAATTTGTAAAAAGAGGTTGTATTCATGGAAGGAAATGAGTACAATATAACTGTTTAATGAATGATCAGGCGGGGGGTTTTTACCTCTCGTCTTTTGAAGTACAGGAAACGGGAAAGGCTTGGTCAGCATAATGAAACAGCATAATCATATGAAAATTTTCATCGTAGGCGGAGGGGAGATCGGCAGGAACCTTGTGAGGCAGCTTACCAGGGACGGATATCAGCTTACCGTGATCGACAGAGGGGAAAACGTGGTGGATTCCATGAGTAATTCTGCGGACGTGATCTGCCTGCAGGGAAACGGGGCTTGTTATGGAACGCTGAAAGACGCAGGGGCGGAGGAAGCGGATATCTTTGTGGCGGTGACCAATTCCGATGAGCTGAATATTTTAAGCTGCATGACTGCCCATATGATGGGGGCAGGGCATACCATTGCAAGGATCAGGGATGTTGATTATGCAAAGCAAAACCGGTTTTACCGGGATAAGCTGGGGCTTTCCATGATCATCAATCCGGAGCTTGCAACAGCAATGGAGATATACCGCCTGTTACGTTTTCCGTTAGCCACCCGAGTGGAAGTTTTTGCAAGGGGCCGGGCGGAATTGGTGGAAATGACGGTGGGAGGTGACTCCCCCCTTAGCGGGAAGAGCCTGATCGAGATCAACCAGAATATGGGAATCAATCTGTTGATCTGTGCGGTGGTCAGAAACGGAGAAGTATTTGTTCCGAAAGGGGATACCGTGCTTTGCGGCGGGGATATCCTTTATCTGACCGGCGCTGCAGATGAATTTCGTAAATCATTCCGCAAATTGAAGCTTCCCATTAAGCCCATGCAGTCCGTGCTGATCGCAGGGGGCGGGCGTATTTCTTATTATCTGACTGAAGTTTTGTTAAAGCAGGGTGCGAAGGTTACGGTGGTGGAGAAAAATATTGAGCTTGCCGAAAGGATATCGGCGGATATCCCGGGAGCGGCGGTGATGTGTGATGATGCGCTTACATATTTTGACTCCATGTCGGCAGCGGATATTTCCAATACGGATGCGTTTATTGCGCTTACGGAAAATGACGAATATAATTTGATGGCATCTTTATATGCGGAATCCCAGAAGATCAATAAGGTGGTTTCCAGGATCAATGCCAAATCCCGGCTTAAGGTCCTGCCGGCGGAGAGCAGGGTCTGCACTATCTCAAGGGAAGACGTGGCGGCGGATCGTATTTTAGGATACAGCCGGTCTCTTTTGAATGCGGAGGACAATGATGCGGTGGAATCTCTTTACCGTCTGATGGATGGAAAGATTGAGTTTATCGAGTTTAAGATCGACAGTAATGACAAGAATCTGGATATTCCTTTAAAAGATCTGCGATTAAAAAGAAATATTCTGTTAGGCTGCATCATCAGGGATGGAAAGACGATCATCCCAAGGGGTGATGATATGTTAAAACCCGGAGATACTGCACTGGTGGTGACGATCAAGAGGCAGATTGTGCGTTTGGAAGATATTTTTGCGGATTAACCGGAGGCGGAAGCGATATGAACAAACGAAAAATTATCAGCGTGCTGGGAAAGATCATATTAACGGAAGTTCTACTCATGATCCCCGCACTGCTTGTTTCTTTCATTTATCAGGACGGGGATGCAGGCGTTTTTTTGATAACAATGATCGTGTCAGGCATTTTAGGCGGCGCATGCTGTCTGGTAAAACAGTCAGACCAGAGAATGAGCAGCCGGGACGGATATTTCATTGTGGCTGCGGCGTGGATTGTGGTCTGCCTGATCGGAGCCATCCCGCTTTATCTTGGCGGCGGCTTCCACAGTTATTTTAATGCGTTGTTTGAGATCGTATCCGGTTTTACCACTACCGGTGCGTCCGTGCTTGCAAGGCCGGAAGATTTAGGGCACGGGGTCTTGTTTTGGCGGAGCTTTACCCACTGGATAGGCGGTATGGGGGTTTTGGTGTTTGTGCTTATGGTCATGCCCATGGAAAATGACAATTCCATGCATCTGGTACGGGCGGAAGTACCCGGGCCTACCGCAGGGAAGCTGGTACCAAGGATGCGTACCACATCCATGATCCTGTACGGGATTTATGGGATTATGACGCTGGTGCTGATTATTATCCTTAAAATCTTAGGCATGAGTTTCTTTGACAGCTTTTGCCTTGCCTTTGGTACGGCCGGCACCGGGGGATTTGCGGTGACGGGTGCGGGGATTGCGGCGTATGACAGCCTGGCAATCGAGATAACGCTGGGGATTTTTATGCTTTTGTTTGGTGTGAATTTCAGTGTTTATCATTTGCTGATGCTCAGAAAAGTAAAAGAAATTTTTTCCATGGAGGAAGTAAAAGTATATTTTGGAGTAGTTGCGGTTGCAACCCTTTCCATTGCCTGTAATGTGATCCGGATGGCGGGAGGTTTCGGGAACGCATTAAGACAGGCGTTTTTCCAGGTGTCCAGTATCATTACCACCACCGGGTTTTCCACGGTGGATTATGACCTTTGGCCGGAATTTTCCAAACATGTGCTGGTGCTTCTTATGATTATTGGCGCCTGTGCGGGGTCTACCGGCGGCGGCTTAAAAATATCCAGGGTGATCATATTGGTGAAGTCATTTGTTCTGGAGATCAGGCAGATCATCAATCCGAAGGAGATAGTGACTGTGCGGCTGAACGGTAAGCCGGTGGATAAAAAGACATTGGGTTCCACCAGGATTTATGCGGCGGCATATTTGATCTTGATCTGTGTGTTTACATTGGTGGTTTCACTGGACGGGTTTGACCTTACCACGAATTTGACGGCGGTACTGTCCTGCTTTAACAATATCGGGCCGGGTTTAAATATGGTAGGCCCGGTACAGAATTTCAGTATTTATTCGGACTGGGCACAGGTGGTGCTCTCTATTGCCATGCTGACCGGGAGACTGGAGATCTTCCCTATGTTTTTGCTGCTTGCGCGGTCTGCGCATGATAAGTAAGAGTTCCGTTTAGTTGGAGTACGTGGCTAATAATACTGCCCTAATAAGGTGAAAAATCTACGCGTCAGCTGTGCTGACGCGTAGATTTTTCTTTCCTTCCCTTCTGATATT
>OFGA01001635.1_pt1 | contig 15129 bp, 17 predicted proteins | sample 1521471 | NCBI WGS metagenome assembly OFGA01 (sample SAMEA3504086, study PRJEB24116) | mouse gut metagenome | biome: mouse gut; feature: mouse-associated habitat; material: faeces | place: Denmark | collected 2011
TAGGTGCATTATGTTAGGTGCATTATGTTAGGTGCATTATGTTAGGTGCATTATGGGACTAGATAACTTTATCATAGAGTAATCGTGTAAAACTATGGTGCAGTGAGTCTACAGTGTATCAACAGTGACGTGCAAACACAAATGACAGCATCCTAATAAGAACCAACTATTTGTCAAGATTATCCGGCCCAAAACCAAGCGGGAGCAGTTCTTCCAATGTATACTCCACTTGCCTGTCCTCTCCGTCTGCCAAAACGATCTTGAATGTCTTTGGATTACAGAATTCCATCATTACCTGACGGCAGACCCCGCACGGAGCACACAGTGCATTCCCGTCTGTTCCTTCCATTCCGCCTACGACGGCAATCTTGGTAAATTCTCTTTCTCCTTCATACACGGCACGGAAGAATGCGGTTCTCTCCGCACAGTTTGTCGGTCCATACGCGGCGTTTTCAATGTTGCATCCATGATAGATTTTTCCGCTTTTTGTTACAAGGGCTGCTCCCACGCTATGATGTGAATAGGGTACATATGCGCGTTCTCTGGCTTTTTTTGCTTCTGTAATTAATTCTGCGTTCGTCATCTTATAATCCTCCAATCAAATCTAATAACCCAAACCGTCGTCCGTATTTTGTATCATTTTAATTAATCTGCTTGTTCCAAGCCTTTCTGCTCCAAGGCTTATAAATTTCTCTGCATCGTCAAGCGTCGCGATTCCGCCTGCCGCTTTTACTTTCACATCTTTGCCGATATGGGATTTCATAAGCTCCACATCGTCAAATGTCGCTCCCGCTGTGGAAAAGTTTTGATGTATTCGGCTCCTGCCGCCGTAACGATCTCACACATTTTGATCTTTTCTTCTTCCGTAAGAAGACATGTCTCAATAATAACCTTTAAGATTTTCCCGCCGCACGCTTCATGAACCTGACGAATCTCGTCTTCTACTTCCTGATATCTTTTATCTTTTAAGAGACCGATATTAATGACCATATCAATCTCCCTGGCGCCGTTCTCAATCGCGTCTTTTGCTTCAAAGACTTTTACCGCCGTTGTACTGTATCCGTTAGGAAATCCAATCACTGTACAGATCGGCAATTTCCCGTCTACATATTCTGACGCCTGTTTTACATATGACGCCGGAATACATGCAGACGCCGTCTTATATTCCATTCCCTCGTCCAAGATCCTGCGAATATCTTCCCACGCAGCCGTCTGTCCGAGTAATGTATGGTCCAGACGCTTTAATATCTCCTTCTTATCCATCGTCCAACTCCTCCTTTTATTTATACCAACTGGTCAAGAAGAGAACTTCCTATTGTATTCTCCGGCATTTCTACCCCGAAGTTATCTGCAACCGTAGCTCCGATCACAGCGAAAGTCTGAGCCTCTTCTAATTCACCATTATCTCTCATAGCGGGAGAATATGCAAGGAAAGGAACTTTTTCCCTTGTATGGTCTGTTCCCGTATGAGTAGGATCATTACCATGGTCGGCGGTTATGATCAATAAGTCGTCTTCTTTTAGAAGATTCAGCAATTCTCCCAGCTTCTCGTCGAATCTTTCCAGTTCATCAGCATACCCCTGCACATTGCGCCTATGTCCCCACAATGCGTCGAAATCCACCAGGTTCACAAAGCAGAGTCCCTCAAAATCTCTTTTTGCGATTTCAATTGTCTGCTCCATCCCATGCACGGAGCTCTTCGATTTATTTGATTCTGTAATTCCTTCTCCATCAAAAATATCAAAAATCTTCCCTACGGAGATCACGTCAAATCCGGCGTCTTTTAACGCATTGAGCGCCGTTCTTCCGTATGGTTTCAACGCATAGTCATGACGGTTGCTCGTTCTCTTAAACTCGCCTCTTCTCCTGCCGACATAAGGCCTGGCAATAACACGTCCGACTTTCCATTCATCTTTCATAGTGATCTCTCTTGCAATTTCACAGCAGCGATACAGTTCTTCAAGCCCAAACGTCTCCTCATTCCCACAGATCTGAAGTACAGAATCCGCAGATGTGTAGACGATCATATGCCCCGCAGCAATCTCTTCCTCTGCAAGCTCATCTAAGATCTCCGTTCCGCTGGCGCTTTTATTGCCGATGATTACACGGCCTGTTCTTCTTGACAGTTCCTCCAATAGTTCCTCTGGAAAGCCTGTTTCTGTAAATGTTCGGAACGGCTTTGTAATATGGAGTCCCATCATCTCCCAGTGGCCTGTCATGGTATCTTTTCCGGTACTTGCCTCATTTAATTTCGTATAATATCCCATGGGCCTGGAAACCGGCGCCACCTGTTTTAATCCGTGCAAATTCGCTATTCCAAGCTTCTGAAGATTTGGAATCTTAAATTCGCCGACATTCTGGGAAATATGCCCCAGCGTATCTGTATTGGCGTCTCCATAATCCGGCGCGTCATTTAATGCGCCTACCCCCAGGGAATCTACTACGATAATAAAAATTCTGTTATATTTTTGTTTACCCATGCTATCTGTCCCTCCTTAGAACAGCGCGACAATACCGCAGATCATTGCGCTCAGGATGCTCACCAACATTCCGCCGAGCATCGCTCTTAATACTAATCTAGAAAGCGTTCCTCTTTTCTCAGGACAGAGAACCCCGATACCTCCTACACAGATACCCATACTTGATACATTTGCAAAACCTGCAATAGAGATAGACGCGATCATCGCAAATCTTGGATCCAGGCTTTCGATAAACGTCCCCAGATTGCCAAATGCAACGAATTCGTTCAACGCTAATTTCTGTCCCAATAACATGCCTTCCTGTAGGATATTCTCTGCATCAAGCCCCATCAAGAATCCAAACGGCGCAAATACATAAGAGAATATCGTTTCGAGATCCAGACGGACAACTCCTAAAATAAGGTTGATAAGCGCAACAAGGCCAAGTACGGCAATCAATGACGATGCGATTCCGACAATCATTGACATACCCGTAGAAGCTCCGCCCACTACAGCGTCAATGACATTCGAGTTCGAGCCTTTATTATCCATTTTCACATCATCAATGGATAACGCCTCCTGTGTCTCCGGCAGGATCATTTTCGCTACCAGGATACTTCCAACCGGTACAAGTACGCTTGCGATCAAGAGATATTCCATAGGAATACCGCAGGCGGCATAGCCTGCCAGGATAGACACCTCCATGCTCCCCATGCCTGATACAAGAATTACCATGATTTCACTATCTGTCATTTTACCGATATATTTACTCACCAGCACAGGACTGCTTGTCTGTCCAAGAAACATATTGGCGACAGCCACAAAACTTTCTACCGCCGTTGTCCCCATCAATCTTCCAACCGCTTTACCAAGCCATTTTACAACAAATCCAAGCGCCCCGACATAGTATAACAATTCAACTAACGCGGAAACAAATACAACGCCGCCTAATGACTGAACAAAGAACACGCTCATCTTAGAACTGTCTGCAAGATCGCCGAACACGAACGACAGACCGTCTCTGCCGCAGCCGACAACTGCCGTAACGCCGTCTGATAAAACGGAAACCACCTTCTGTCCCAGCGGTATTTTAATAATGATAATTGCAAGAACAAACTGAACAATAACTGCTTTTAAAACGATCTTCCAGTTAATGGCTTTGCGGTTCCACGATAACAGCCAGAGAAGACCTAAAACTACTGCAATACCGAGTAAACTTAATACGAGCCGCATATCGCTCTTTCCTCCTATGTATTATTTCTCTTTATCCTCTTTTATTAAGTTTCTGATGCCCTCCACTGCAACTTTGATCGCGATCTCCGTATCATGGACGATCGGGTTATCCATACCCAACGCATTTCTTTCCTGATTGCCGACTACCAGGAAATTAGAACCGCAGCGTACTCTTAGATGGCTTGCCGCGATAAATAACGCTGCCGATTCCATCTCTGACGCCTTACAGCCCATCCGTTTCCAAGCTTCCCATTTGTTCAAAAGTTCATAGCTTACAGGCATTCTTTCCGGTTCATGCTGTCCGTAAAATGCATCCTTACACTGAACAACGCCTGTATGGAACGGCACATCTAAGGCTTTGCACGCCTTTACCAGTGCATTCGCAACTTCAAAATCCGCGACCGCCGGATATTCGATCGGCGCATATTCACGGCTTGTACCTTCCATTCTGACCGCGCCTGTCGAAACTACGACGTCTCCGCCTTTCACTTCAAGATCAATCCCTCCGCATGTCCCCACACGGATAAATGTATCCGCGCCGCAAAGTACTAATTCTTCCAATGCGATAGATGCGGATGGGCCGCCGATACCGGTAGATGTGACGCTTACCTTCTCTCCGTCTAAGTATCCCGTATAAGTGATATACTCCCTGCTGTCGGCTACTAACTGTGCATTTTCAAAATGCTTTGCGATCTTGGCGCATCTTTTTGGATCTCCTGGTAAAATCACATACCGCCCCACATCGCCGGGCCTGATCTGTAAATGATACTGTAATCCCACTTCTCCTGAATAATTTTGCATGACTGCTCCTCCTTGTAAATATAATTTTTATGCAAAGCAACGTATAACAAATTGCTATACTTCTAATCGTCTTCCGAAAGAATCTGCGATAGATTTTCTTTCATTCGGTCGTACTGTTCTTTATGAATCACAATCCGGCTGCCTTGTTTTGTAATGAATCCGTCCTTTTCAAGTTTTTGTATGGATCTGGTAATGGTCTTCACGCTCAGTCCCGAATAATCAGACAATTCCTGTCTGTCATTATCCAGTCTCAATACTCCGTTCACTGCAAATTTTTTATACCTGTTGGTAAACAGCATCACCAGTCTGTCCGAGCCCTGCAAAAACAAAAAAGCCCTGATACTGCGCGCCTGCTCTAAAAGATATTCGCCCATCAGCTTCGATTCATGCCTTAATGCAAGAATATCTGTTTTCATCCACTTGGCGAACTGTGCCTTGGGAATCTTTAATACGGTACAGTCTGTCACCGTCTGCAAGGACGTCTGGTATTTATCTAAGTCCATAATCACTTCCATGCCTCCGTAAGCGTAGACGTTTGTAAACAGTATAAAATCAAATTTGATGCCATAAATCCTGTAATCCGTTGCTTTGATCAGTCCATCGCCTATAAAATAAATAGCCTCAACCAAAGTTCCCTCTCTGATAAATATTCTCCCTTTTTCCATCTTTTCAATTGAAAAACTGTCGAGAAGCCAAAGCGGCGCGTTTTTAAAATAAGTATAGAACTGCTCTCGCCTTTTTTTGTCGATTTTTTTTAGAAACGGTAATACTCTGTCTAAATGATTGTCGCCCATACTCTTTTCCTCGCATTTCCTTATGCTTTATACGATTCACTTTGCGGCATGACTGCTTGTTGAATTACCTTTACTGTATGTTATAAGTGGATTCTAAACCATGTCTTTATCTATTGAAAGGACATATGTCCCTTTTAGAAATTTTTTCTTTATTTGTTATATTTTACAAGGAAAAATTTATTCCGATAAAATCTTTACTTTTCCACTCCAGTGTGCTAAAATAAGTGCGAAGTTGCCACCGGGTAATGAAGTGCGAAAGCATTCGGTACACATCGTTAGGTCTTAGGAGATGTGTATACGGATGCTTATTTTTTTAGGAGGACACTTATGGAAAAATGCAAATCTCTACTTTTTTATTTTTCAAAGGGGGAAATTATGTTATGGTGCTTATCCATAATGCTGATCATTATTTCCTTTTTGGTTTTTGACAGGGAGAACTATCTGACACTCACAGCATCAGTGGTTGGAGCTACCGCTTTGATCTTTAATGCCAAAGGGAATCCCGCCGGCCAGTTATTGACTGTTGTTTTCAGTATTTTATACGGCATCATATCCTTCACGTTTGCATACTACGGAGAAATGATAACTTATCTTGGTATGACGGCGCCTATGGCTGTCTTTGCTTTCTTATCATGGCTTCGCAATCCCTATGAAGGAAACAGGGCAGAGGTCAAAGTCAACCGTCTGAAAGAAAGAGAACCCGTTTTCATGCTTGCACTCACCGCCGTCATCACCTTTATTTTCTATTTTATTTTGAAATTTTTTGATACGGCAAATCTGATACCAAGCACGCTGTCTGTTACAACAAGCTTCCTTGCCGTTTATCTGACTTTTCGGCGGAGTGCCTATTTTGCGCTTGCCTACGCTGCCAATGATATTGTATTGATTGTTTTATGGACACTGGCTGTCTTGTCGGATATTTCTTATTTATCGGTTATCGTTTGCTTCATTATGTTCTTAGTGAATGATATGTATGGATATATCAGTTGGACTAAAATGCAAAAAAGGCAAGCTTCCGGATAAATCCTAAAACGCAAAAAAGACACCAAAAATCCTTTTTGAATCTTTGATGTCATTCCGTCCTTTGCAGGCTGGTTTACAAGATAACAGTACACCCATGTTCATTCGGGCTGTCATTGAAATTCATAGAAGTTAAAGTTAATTTTCTGTTTCCCAAAAACAAAAAATCCGTTATAATATGCATTGATTAGCATAGTTCCATGTTATAACCTGAGTTTTACAGTTTTTAATCAAAAAATCCTTGCATTGCCCATTATTACAGGCTTTGCAAGGATGTAATCCTGTTATGCTTTTTCTGCCAATTTCATTTCTTGATTAATCGGAACCCTGTTTTCTATATCCTGTGGTAAAATCGACTTCATTTCGGAGCGCTTTTCCTTCAAGAAATGCACGGAGATTCTCCCCTGCAATCTTCACTGCTTTATCAAGAATATCCCGCGTATGATAATTCCCCGCCACATGCGGAGTAATAATCAGATTCGCCGCCTTCCATAGTCCGGAATCCTCCGGCAGCGGTTCCTGCTCTGCCACATCAATTGCAGCACCTGCAATTATATTCTCTTCCAGTCCTCTGATAAGATTCTGTGTAGGAATCAGGCTTCCGCGGCCAATATTAATCAGCACTGCTTCAGGCTTCATGAGACGAAGTTTCCTCTCATCTAACAGATGATACGTTTCCGTTGTTTCTGGTAATGTACACACAACGATATCTGAATCTGGCAGCAGTTCCTCCAATGCATTCATCTGATACACACCTTCCAGATATTCCGGTTTTTCCATAAAACTCCAGAATGCCCGGACAGACATACTCATTTGCCCCCGCACTGTCAAGCTGTAAAAACTGAAGCTTCTCTGCCTGCGGTAAATACTCTGGTTTCACATTTCCTAATATATAGTCCGCCCGCCATAACAGAGAGGGTTCCGTCGATCGCTTTCGGCTCCCCGCCGCTGACCGGGGCGTCCATCATATGGATTCCTTTCTTTGCCAGCTCTTCTCCAATGGCTTTCGATTCTACCGGATCGATGGAACTCATATCGATTACCACTGCACCGGCTCCCGCCGTCTCAAGGATTCCGTTTTCACCCAGGCAGACCTCGCGTACCTGCAGCGAATTCGGCAGCATGGTAATGATCACCTGACATTTCGACGCCACGTCCGCCGGACTGTCTGCCGCCTGTGCTCCAAGTGACGCCAATTCCTCCACACTGGAACGGCTCCTGTTGTAAACCACCAGCTCATAACCTGCCTTTATAAGATTCTTGCTCATAGGCTTTCCCATAATTCCAAGACCGATAAATCCAATTTTCATTGTTCCTCTCTCCTTATCCTGACTTTTTTAGTAAATGATAATGTTATCCATAACAGCTGTCGTTGATTCTTTCTTTTCTTCACGCCTGCGCCTTGCGTTGATGTAATCATTTTAAAAAGGACCGGGCAAAAAATCTATTGATGGATCTGATAAGTATCTTCCCACACATTCATCAAATGAAATACTGCTTTCATTTTTCATTTCATTTGATGATTTTTTGTACCTGTCAGCTATATGCTTCCGATCTGTTTTACGCTTTGAAAGATAATGTGAAAGAAATCTTTCGACGGATGAAATTCTTGGGCGTTTTTACAAATGTCGTTTCTGATATTTAGCATTATGTTTAAACCGCCTCAGACCAACTTTTAAAGAATATAATCTATGTATCTCCGAATTTTCAGGGAAATTCCTTGATGTTATTCTCCGATGTGAATATAATAGATATAGCAAAGAAACAAGGAGCGACTGTCATGAAATATATTTCAACGAGTGAAGCCGCCGAAAAATGGGGACTCTCCAGACGGCGGACGCTCGAATCAAAAGCGGAAAATAAAACCGATTCTATCGCAGATATCTAGTACACCGAATAATAAGTAACCAGCCATATAACTTGCCTGATTTTCCATCTGCGTCGTTGTTGTCAATCGGCGTAGCGCCCACTACGCCTCATTCCTCCGCCTTGCATATGAAAAATCATTCTGCGTTGTATGGCTAGGAACTTATTTTTCGGTGTACTAGAAAACATAACTTCTGAGTGCTAAGATATTACTACAAATTTGTGAAAGGAGAAATTTATGGGATATATTCAACACAAATCCGAGGAATCTCTCGAAGATTATCTGGAAACCATTTTGATTCTGAGCAGGCGATTATCCGCTGTGCGTTCCATAGATGTGGCCACTGAGCTTGATTTTTCAAAACCAAGCGTAAGCGTTGCAATGAAAAACCTCAAGAGCAGGAAATACATTACGGTATCAGGCGATGGCTATATCAGTCTTACAGAAACAGGGAAAGAAATTGCAGAAAAAGTATATGAATGCCACAATCTGCTGACAGATTGGCTGGTTCACTTAGGCGTAGATCCTGAAACTGCCGCCGCCGATGCCTGCAAAATGGAACATGACATCAGCCAGGAAAGCTATGATGCCATGAAAAAGTGCATTTTATCAATTTTAAAAGATTAATAAAAAAGAGGATGTTATCCGCTACACTCCAACGATAACGTCCTCTTTTTCACAATACCTGCACGGACAAGTATAACTTCACCCAGATGCAGTGAATTTGCAATACAGGGTTTCATACAATCATCAAAGCATACTGTAACTTTATGATAATTTACGGCGGTACAATTTAGTCTCCCGCCGTAAATTCACAATTTGAATCTCAGGTTCGCTCTGCGGTAGAAGCCTTCATACATCCATCACCCTTTTCCAACATAACACCGTTATCTTTCTTTATTATTATGATGCCTTCTGTATGACGCCTTATATATCTTCTGCGCTAGTCCAGCAGGTTTTTCATGCTGTTCAGGCTGATTGCCAGGGTAGAGGCATTATGTACAAAAGCAGACACTGTCGGCTGTATCAGGCCGCCGGCGCCCAATAAGATCAGCGCGGAATTAATGCCGATAATGCTAAAATAGTTCTTCCGGATCCGTACTGCCAGCCTGTCGCTGATTGATTTTAAGTCCACAAGCCCTGATAAATGGTCCGCGTCCACCGTAATGTCGGCAATCTCCCTAGCAAGCTGCGCCCCGTCGCTGATTGCAATCCCTGCGTCTGCAGCCGAAAGCGCCGGCGAATCATTCATGCCGTCCCCTACCATAACAACCTTTTTCCCTTCCGCCCTTTCTTTTTCAACAAAGGCCGCCTTATCCTCCGGCAGCACTTCGGAATAATATTCGTCCACGCCGGCTTTTAAGGCAATGGAGCGGGCTGTCCTCTCACTGTCGCCTGTCATCATGACAATTTTCCGGAAACCGGACTTTTTTAAGGAAGCGACCACATCCGCGGCCTCCTCCCGGAGCGGATCTTCAATGCAGATGACAGCGGCCAGCTTCCCGTCTACTGCCATGTAGAGATGGGAATATTCTTCCGGGAGCCCTTCAAATCTCTGCTCCATCCCTTCCGGTATCTGGCAGCCTTCATCTTCAAACACAAAATGGTAGCTCCCTATGACCACCCTGCTTCCGTCAACCATCGACGAAATCCCATGAGCCACAATATATTCCACCTTAGAATGTCTCTCTTCATGGTCAATCCCCCGCTTCTGCGCCTCCCGCACAACTGCCCTTGCCATGGAATGTGGGAAGTGCTCCTCCAGGCATGCCGCAAGCCCAAGCAGATCTTCCCGGCTCTCCTGGTGAAACGGCACGATTTCTGCCACGGTTGGGTGCGCCCTGGTGATGGTTCCTGTCTTATCCAGAATGATGGTATCCGCTTCCGCAACCTTTTCTAAAAACTTCCCTCCCTTCACAGTAATCCTGTGCGTGCCTGCTTCCCGGATCGCCGATAATACCGCTATCGGCATGGCCAGCTTCAGGGCGCAGGAAAAATCTACCATCAATACGGATAAGGCCTTCTGGGCGTTCCGGGTCAGCAGATAAACAGAAGCTGCGCCCAGAAGCGTATAGGGCACCAGCCTGTCTGCCAGATGTGCCGCCCTGCTTTCCGCAGAGGATTTCAGCCGTTCCGATTCCTCAATCATCCGGACTATTTTTTCATATTTATTGGAACCGGAGGTTTCCGCCACCTGGATTACCAGCTCCCCTGCCTCCAGCACGGTTCCTGCATACACATAGCCGCCTGTTTCCCTGGAAACCGGCAGGGATTCCCCTGTCAGGGATGCCTGGCTGACTTCCCCGCTTCCTCCCGTTACCACGCCGTCAAGGGGAATGACGCCTCCCATCCGTACCACAACGAAATCCCCCTGCCTTACCTCGTCCGTATCTACCAGGACCTCTTTCCCATCCGCTATCACCCATACTTTCCCAATATTCAGCGACATGCTCCTTGCCAGGTCATCCACGGATTTTTTATGGGTCCACTCTTCCAATATTTCCCCAATGCCCAGCAGGAACATGACAGAGCCCGCCGAGCTGATATTCCCTCTCAGCAGGGATACTGCGATCGCGATCCCGTCCAGGACGGACACTTCCATTTTCCCCTTCCCCAGCGCACAGATCCCCTTCCAGATATATTTTATTGATCTGCAGACTATAAAAACATACCTGACCGGTACAGGTAAAAACAGCTTAGCTCCCATGCGCATGGCCACTTTCCGGATAATTTTTTCCTGGTATTTTCGGTTTAATTCCCTTCCGGAATTCTGCCAGACATGCTCCGGCGCCAAACCCTCCCGGAACGAAAACCTCTGCAGGATAGAAATGACCTCCTCTTTTTTCCCGGTATAGCATATGGCCGCATCCTGGTTCCTTTCATAGACTTTCACGGCCAAAACGCATGGCTGCTCCAGCAGATAATACTGGAGGATATCCGCATCCTTCGGCGATATCCTCTTTAAGTCCATATGTATCCGGATCCGTCCTTTTATTTCATGTACAATTTTAAACTTCATATCTTGCCCTCCTTTATCAGAAAACACCTGCAGTTTCCTGCAGGTGCCCTGATATTCCCTTTCCCGGAAACGGTTTACTTAAATCTCTTCCTCCTTCCCGTTTCCGCGCTCCTCTTTTAAGCTGCCCTCATCTTCAAATTCTGTCTCCCCGGCAGCCCGTTCCTCATTCATCTGCACGGCCTCCGCATAGATGTCCTCCGCATTTTCCTGAATGCGTGAAACAGTATCCATAATACATTCCTTTGCCCGAAGCGCTGCTGCCGTGCAATATGTATACACTTTTTTCGCATCCCCGCCGGACAATAGCCGGATGCCTGCTGTGCCGAACAAAACCCCGGCTGCAAAAATCCCGGTTTTTTTCGTGTCAATCTTTTTTAACATATCCAACATACAGCCCATTCCTCCTTCCCTTACTTATGCTTATAACCTGTGTAAACCGACATCGCCATACATATGATTGCGGCCCATGCCCAAAATTTATGTTTCTTCATCCGGCAGCCCTCCTTGATTGTTTTATTATACCTGCTCTCCAGCAGACTTTCCAACAGTTTTATCTTAATGGTAAATTTTCTCAATTAAGCATCCATCAACCATCCATCTTAGCCCCCGGTTCCAGTGCGATGCTGACAATGCATTGCCTATTCGCATACCCACATGCGATAAGCCCCTCTAATACCACCTTAAAACAATCCCTGGTACAAAGCTTTATCACCGTATGGTCATCCAGCTCAATGATAAATGTATTTTCCCCTCCATGATCCATGCGGCAGACTATTTTATATGTGTTTTCCCTGCAGATCGCCCCCATCTCTTCCAAAAGGCTTACCATCCGGTATACAGTAGCCATGCCTATCCTGTCATCTGCCTTTTTTATCTCATAATAAATCTCTTTACAGCTGCTGCATTCTTCACTTAAAATCTATCCAGGATCATCTGCCTTTGCTTTGTAATCCGGCAGCTTTGTTCCTTCAGCTTCTGGATGATCAGTTCTTTCTGCATCTTTGTATCCACGCGTATCATCCGTGCCGCCTTCCCGTCCGTAGCATCCTGCAATTCTACTGAACCATTATTTTGGCAGCCATATCCCTGCCAATGGCAATCCTTGTCCCCTTCACATCCACAATCAGGTTTCCTCCCGCCTCTGATATAACGGTAACTGTCCCCCCTGTTACGAACCCAAGGCTTTCCAGGAACTTCTTGGTTTCTTCTTTTCCGCCAATCTTATAAATTGTATACCGTTCTCCCATATTCATCATCACAAGCGGCATCATATGTTTTCTCTTCCTTCTTGTCTTAAGCCATTTTTATGTTCCTTATGATTTAACTTCAAAGCAATGGATTCCTGACATACCAGGGCAAAAACCACTTCCGATATCAGTTCAACATTCAACAATACATTTCTCCGTCTGCTTATCTTCTGAAATACTTTTCTTTTCCCTGTTCAAAAAACTTATACATAAGCCTCCAGTATATGTATGAGCGCACTTGCGCTGCTGCTATGTGAACGCTCCAGAACCGCATTGCTACGTTCTGATTCTGTAATTGCGCAGCGCACCATCTTATGGGATGCCGTTGCCGTAAACAGAATCACTAAATCCGGTGTACCAATCTGGCGGCTTAAATCTGACCGCATTTTCGTAAACACTTTTGTCTTATGTCTGTATTTTTTGCAAATTTCTTTGTACCTGTTTTCCATCCTCTCATGCCCGCCTATGATTACAACGCTCATTCATATGCTCCTTTCCAGGTTAGTTATTGCTAACTATCAGTGTTAAAGAAAAATGCTTTTCAGCATTTTTCTATCATCCCTGCCTATAGGGACGATTCCTTTAGCACAAATAGTTAGTTATTGCTAACTTCATAAATAATAACATACCTCAAGTGCCCTGTCAAGAGATTCTGTGCAAAAAATCGCGCAGTTGAGATTGACCGCTTTATCCAGAAAATCTATGAGGATAATGTCAATGGGAAGACTTCTGATGAACGGTTCGCCATGTCATTGTTCGAGAACCATCACCATAAAAATGGTATCGAAACAAGGAGAAGATACTTCTCCTAATTTCCTTACCATTTGAAAAACTACTTATATATTAACACACATTTCGACAAATTAAGACACTTTTTTAAATAATCACAAAATAATCATTCCAGGGTGACAATTTAAGTAACCCTTAAATAAATATTCTGACTCTTTCAGCATATTTCTATATTTAGCATAGTAAAAAAGCAGAATATCAAACGTATCTTTACTGACCTTTGCCCACCTATCCTCCACATACTTCGCGCGCACCTCATTTTCATTGTCCGTTCTTGGTTCCACGCGTATCCGGCATCCCTGATAATCAATATCCTCAACATAGCGCACTCCTAATAGTTCCCCAAACCGAAAACCTGTCTCTGCCAGTAAAAGGAGTAACAGCTAATCCCTTCTATTGCCACTCCCCATACATGACGGCATGAAAAAAGCCCTGAAACATACTCGCTTCAAGGCTCTCATTTTTATTTGATTTATTATTTTTATGCCAACATGACCCTGCACCGCTTTTTATAACATGCAATCCCGTATTTCAGGATATTCTCTACCCCGTCAACTTCAAGCTCATCTTCATATCTGGTATACTCAATCTGCCTTAATGCTTCCTTGCAAGCAGCGTCCAGATCTCCGTCATGTGCATATTTCACTTCTATGATAATCCCCATATCTCCCGTATCCGGTTCCGCAAGGATATCCGCATAGCCTTCCCCCATTTCGCAGTTGGAGGAAATGCCCCAACGGGTTTTCACTCCTAAGATTCCAAGTAAGATACCATGATAAAAGCAGACACTTGGAGACTGTCCTTTAGTCTCCTTAGTGGTCGCTTTCCCTGTGGGAAAATTTTCTTTCATCTCTGTTCTTACGGCTGTATCCCGAATACTGATTGTCCTTCTTAAATACTCTGTGAAAAGCTTTTCTACATTTTCTGTATCTTCATTCTGCAGGGCATCACAGAAACGGTTCAGTGTATCCCCGTCTTCCCGGACATTCTCCTTAAAGAATTCCATGATCTGCGTCACAAAAATATCCCGAATCTCCAGATTGGGAATTGCTAGCTTCATCTGTCTTCCCTCTGCTTTTCCCCGCTGGGTCAGATAACCGGTGGTAAAGAGCAGGCTCCAGATATTGTCTATGGTTTGGTAGATTTCCGCATACGTGAGTTCCTGATGAATTTCCTTTGTAATGACTTCTCCTGCTACCAAACGCTCGATCTCCCGCTTGGTCTTAATATTTGCCGACTCCTGAATGAACCGTTTCACTGCGTCATTGCTGCTGGTATTGAGCCAGTAGTTTTCAGGCTGTACATGAGGTTCCCTTCTGATCCTGTCGCAATGATTCAGTACATCCCACGGACAGTACACTTCTGCATTTCCAAACTGGTAACCGTCATACCATCTTTTTACTTCCTCATAATGATCTGTTACGCCATAATACTCCAGAAGTTCTTTGACTTCTTTGTTCGTAAAGCCAAAGTATCTATCAAAACGCTCATCCGCGATCGTCAGTACTTTCAGATTATTTAATCCGGTAAAGATACTTTCTTTTGAAATCCGAAGGCAACCCGTTAGTACCGCGAATTTCAGGCTGTTATTCGTCTTCAGCGCCTCCCCAAGCAGACTGCGGAGCAGGGGGAGCATCTGGTCATAATATCCATTCGCATAGGCTTTTGCCAACGGAACATCATATTCATCGATTAACAGGACGACCTTTGTATTATGATGCTTCTCCAACATTTCTGACAGTATTCTCAGACTGTCACAAAATGTAGATTCGTCCATATTGCTGTCCAAAAGGCTCTGATATTCCAGTTTATCACTCTCACTTAACGCATCACTCTCCAAAAGATACTGCACTTTTGACGCTGTCCGTCTTACAGTCCGGGCTCCCATCCGGAATGCCAT
>OFGA01001638.1_pt1 | contig 15125 bp, 14 predicted proteins | sample 1521471 | NCBI WGS metagenome assembly OFGA01 (sample SAMEA3504086, study PRJEB24116) | mouse gut metagenome | biome: mouse gut; feature: mouse-associated habitat; material: faeces | place: Denmark | collected 2011
TTAACCATGATCAGCTCGCGGTAAACCGATTCCTCAGGCTTTAATACCTTGATCTGTATCACGTCTTCAAGCTTCCTTACCTGCTTCTCGATCTGTGCCAGGATCAGCTCGTCCCCCGATGCAACGATGGTGATCCTCGTGAATCTCGGATCAGCCGTCACGCCGGCGGTAATGCTGTCGATACTGTATCCGCGTCTGCTGAAAAGTCCGGATATCCGGCTTAAAACACCTGTCGTATTATCGACGATCAATGAATAAACTCTTTGCATACTGCACCTCTTTCTCAAATTATTCAAAAACAGAGTGCGTTCTGTTTTTTATCATAACAATATCTTCTCTTTTTGTCAAGTAAAATCATCAATATTTTACGGCGCCGTCTTCTCACGCAAACCGAAGGATTCCTTCCACGGTTTCTTCGATATAATCTGCACCGGCGTTCTCCAATTCTTCCGACGTACCGAAACCGTACAAGATACCCAGGCAGTCAATGCCGGCTCCTTTTGCCCCCAGTACATCATGCTCCCGGTCTCCCACCATCAGCACCTTATCTTTATCCGTGACCTTACATGCATCCAGGGCATAACGGATCACATCCTCCTTCGTCCCGCGTCCGCCGTCCATCTCCATGCCCGCCACATAGTCAAAATACGAATTCAGTCCGAAATGTTCGATGATCTTTCTGGCAAACGGTTCCGGCTTGGAGGTCGCAACAACCAGCGTCCTTCCTCTTCTCTTCAATTCTTCAAGCACAGGCACAAGTCCGTCGTAGACCCGGTTCTCGAAGATTCCTTTCTCCCGGTAGTACTCCCTATAGTAACCAACAGCTTCTATAGACTGCTCCTTTGAAAACCCATAATATCTCTCAAAAGACACCGTAAGCGGCGGCCCGATAAAAGGATAGAGCTTCGTGCGGTCTGTCTCCTCGATACCGTATTTTTTCAGAGCGTAGATCACCGAATTCGTGATACCAAGAGATGAGTCCGTCAATGTCCCGTCCAGATCGAAGAAAAATGTATCATAGCTTCTCTTATCATTCATATTCTCTGTACCTGCCTTCACATACTATACTGCAATGCCTAACATGCATTCTATCACAGAGGACTCTCAATAACAAGAATCATGCGAAAAATATATGGAATATGTAGAAAACGGCCTGAATATAGTGTAGACTTATATACACACATAACGATACAAAAGGAGAGAAGCTGCATGAGCACAATGAAAGAAAGAATGCACACCGGCGAGCTGTATCTGCCGGGAGATGACGAGATTATGGAGGCGCAGGCGCGGTCGTATTGCCGGGCGTCACCATCGGCGACAATACAGTGGTCGGCGCCGGAAGCATCGTCACGAAGGATCTGCCGGCCAACGTACTGGCGGTTGGGAATCCATGCAGGGTCGTACGTGAGATCAGCGAACACGACCGGGAATACTATTACAAAGACCGGAAGATCGATTATAACTCTCTAAAGACGCAAGAATCCTCTTAGGATGAACGGAAAGGGAGAGCAAAAGCCCTGTGTGCCTCCGCTCTCCCTTCCGGTTCGTCCTGTCTGATTCATTTTAATTCATTTTCAATTCATCCACGATATTGTTCCTGCGGATCACACGCATCGTATACAGCATCGTAATAAACACAACTCCGAAGACTCCGGCTGCCGCCGCCGCAAGATATCCCCAGGGTATCAGATACTTCACATCCGCTCCCGCACCAAGCACATGGTACAGCGCCGCACTGATAAGAAGCGTGATCACGAACCCGTAGATCAGGGATCGGATCCCATAGATCAGACACTCATAGTTCATCATCTTCCCAAATCCTTTGGGAGACATACCCATGGAGCGCAGCATGGCAAATTCCTTGCGGCGGAGCATCAGATTCGTGGAGATCGTATGGAATACATTCGCCACCGCGATCAGCGATATCAGTATCACGAATCCATAAGTCAGCACCTTGACTGCAACGATCGTATTCCGGTCCGTCTCATATGCTTCCCTCTTATTCTCCAGATAACCGATCTCATCCAACTGACGCTCATTAAACTTCGTTTCCAGCTCTTGAAGCGTCTCCGACGCATCCTCGCACTGTATTCCATAGACCGCGCTTAACCCTTCTTCCCTGAATTCCCCTTCGAATTTATGAAACATACTCTCCGGCAGGAACATTATCGGATAATTCCGGTAGCCTGTAAAATCCTCCGGCACATCCTCTGCGGCGTCCAGGAATTCTATCTCAAGCGTCTTCTTGAAAAAGACGCTTTCGCCGTCTTCACGGAACTCCATAAACCCGCCTTCTATCATCCCGTTTGCATCACTGGGATAAAGCGGCTTCTTCTCATAACGCTCTGTATCCGCATTATAATGCTTTGCAGAATTCAGATACAGCACCCTGATATGATCGGCATCCTGGTAATCGGACAGATCCGCCTTCTGCTCCTTCGCATACCGGGCGAAGTCCTCATCCGGCAGAACGATCATCGTACCGTCGATCCATACCTTCCCGTCCGTATCCAAGTCTGTAACCATGTCTATTCCGTCCGAAAAACTCTCTACATAGTACCCCAGGACCTCTTCCTGCGCCCACTCCTTGGGAACCAGAAAATCAAAAGATACCTTGTAATAACCGGATACCGACAAGACGCCCTGCGTATTTCCGATGATCTTCTTCACATCCTCATTACGCTCCTTCACCTCTGCATAGAGCGTATATTCCAGATCTGACTTCGGAGCATCCAGAACGAAGGCTCCTGTATCCATCAGATACCGGTTGAATAGCCCCGCCGCCGTAAACAGCCCGATACTCATAGTCAGGGAGACCACTGTTGCACGGTATTTCCTGCGGTCACGTTTATAATTCTTCTGTGCCATCATCCCTTCAAGTCCGAACAAAGAGACGATCCATCCTCCTGTCTTCACCTCGCCCGGTCTGATACGGATCTCATTGCTTGCGCGGATCGCCTCCATAGGCGTGATCTTCTTGATCCGCCTTGAAGGAATCCACACCGATATCATGATCGTCACGAACGCCGTCAGCGCAGCCGCGGCTGCCGCCCACACCGGCACATACAGCGGGATTCCCATCTTCGTCCCATGGATCCAGTTTGTAAGGTTCTCTCCGATAAAATGAAGCGTCACGCCTATGCCGCCGACACCTGCCAGGATACCCAGCGGGATACCCACTATACTGACAAAGAACGCTTCATACCGCATTGCACGGCGAAGCTGCTTCTTCGTCGCCCCGATGGACGATAACAGCCCGAACTGCACGGTTCTCTCCCGAAGCGAGATAGAGAATGCATTATAGATCAGCGTGATCGAACCTGCCATGATCACAACGACCAGTATCGCCATAAGCCCCGCCAATATAGTAATCAGATTCGAATTATCTGCGATTCCAAGCCACCTTAAGAGGGACTCGTTAAACATGACCTGCGTATCTCCATCCGTAATCTTTTCATTTGCAAAATCAAACACCTGACGCGGTTTCTTCATCTCTATGAATATATCCTGATACTCGGTCTCCTCTGCCGTCGGTCCGGCCAGCACATCATATCCCGCTCCCGAATAAGAAGTATCCGGCCATCTGTCGTAGATGCCGACCACCGTATATGTCCTGCTTTCCTTTGGGGTAAATGTCTCCATATCGCCGGAGTTCCCGTCCATATAGCAATTGTTCTTTCCCAGTCTCTCGCCGTTCAAAGTCCGTTCCCCAAGTTCGAGAGTAAACGTATCCCCGATCTTCGTCTCCTGCCCCTGCGGTTCATTTGTCAGAAGATAAGACGGGACTGCAATCTCATGCTCCTTCTTCGGAAGCCTTCCCTCCTTCATCAAGGCCGGAAGCATCTCCAAAGCCTCTTCCGACAAGGCCCGCACATAGAGATACGGCATACTGGGAGAATTATTAAGCACCGGTTCAAACCGGGCATATCCCATTACCTTAAGCCTGGCTGCTTTGGCAACATCCTGGTCTTCTGCAAGCTTATCTGCACTGTCCTTGTCTGTTTCCGAGACAGCCACATGCCAGTTGCCGTCCATGGCGATACTGTAATCCAAAAGGAATCTCTGGAAGCTGGTACCGAAGGTCGCCACTGCCGTGATCATAGAAGTCGACAGAATAACACCGATGATGGTCACGATCGTCCTGACACGGTTTGCCCGCATCGTCTTTGCCGTAATTCTGGAGAAAATATTCATCGCCTGATCACCTCGTCTTTCACGATCCGCCCATCCTCCAGCGCAATGATCCGATCCGCCTGCAGAGCGATATTCTCATCATGCGTGATTACGATCACCGTCTGATGATAGACCTCGTTGGAGTAGCGCAGAAGCTTCATAATCTCCCGGCTGTTCTCACTGTCAAGATTCCCGGTAGGCTCGTCGGCAAGAAGGAGCGCCGGCGCATTGAGAAGCGCTCTTCCGATGGAGACCCTCTGCTGCTGACCGCCGGAGAGCTGATTTGGCAGATGTCCCTCTCTGCCCTTAAGCTTAAGAAGCATAAGCAGCTCTTCCATTCTCTTCTCATTGACCTCTCTTCCATCCATCAGCACCGGAAGCATCATGTTCTCCCGCACATTCAGAACCGGGATCAGATTATAGAACTGATAGATCAGACCCACCTGACGTCTCCGAAATATCGCCAGCTCCTCCTCGTCCTGCGAATAGACATTGATTCCTCCTACCGTCACCTTCCCGGATGTGGGCCGGTCTACTCCGCCGATCATGTGCAGAAGCGTTGATTTGCCCGAACCGGACGAACCGACGATCGATATGAATTCTCCGCGGTTCGCTGTAAAAGATACGTCATCCAGCGCATGTACCGCATTCTCTCCTTCCCCGTATACCTTACAAAGGTTATCGACTCTTAATATTTCCATATTGTTCACCCTTTTTAACCAGACTCTCAGGAAGAAGTATTCTCCGTCCTGATGTATTTTTAGTATACACCGTGCGCATGACCCTTCCATGACTATTCCATAACAATTCTGTCACATTTCAGTATACACCGATTTTCCGCGTACATATACCAAAAACAGCGTGTAATTCCTACCCGGGAACTACACGCTAAAGAAATCATAACTTTATTCAAACTTTTTTTCGAAATAATCGTCTATCTTCTTCTTAATCTCCGCAGGCTTCAGATATTTCGCCAGATATCCGTCCGGCCTTAAGGCGATCACCCTTCTCACCGTATCAGGATCCGTCCTTCCGGTCAGGAAGATGACTGAAATATCCGACAGAGAATTCTCCGAGCGGATCATCTCCAATACCTGTTTCCCGTCGCAGACCGGCATCTCATAATCAAGCAGAAGAAGATCCGGTTTGTCAAGGATGACACACCGAAGCGCTTCCACACCGGAGCTTGCCATAGCCACCTCATAATCTTCCTCCAGCAGATTCTTCATACTCTGCCGTATAGTCATAGAGTCGTCTACTATAAGTACCTTCTTCTTCGGAACCGCTTCCTCCTCCCGCCTCGTCAGATATTCTTCAATCTCTGCCATAGCGTTATTCTCCGCCCCGATCGGAGAACTGATCCCGTTCTGGAGCAGATGCGGCGCGATAGCGCAGTATGCAAAATATCCTGCCCCTGTATCTAACAAGAGACTGACCTGCAGTCTTTCCTTTTCATACATCTCACGGAACTGCTCGTATGTAAGAAGATTCTCTTCCTTCACCTCGTACAATTCCGAATCCGGCAGATGTTCCCTGACACGCCCGACAAATTGACGCGCCGTATATCTGGCAGCATTGAGCAGCATCGCATCCAGCTTGTTCGTCTCGATCCCCATGACCTTTCCGACCGTGTTGATGAGCAGCTTCTCCTCAAATACCAGGAAGATCTCACACTCCTCTTCCTGATCCTTCCTGCTGTAAACCAGACGGTAATATACCCCTTTGCCGAATTTCTCACCGCTGTAGGTATCGCTGATCACATGCGATTCCAACTGGAACATATCGAAGATCAACTGTACGATTACTTTTTTCATCGCTTCAAGCTCTTCTTCCGGCAGCAAGTCTACCCACTTGCTCAGGCCTTCTCCGGTGATCGCACGGTCCTCTGTCAGCGTATGTCCGATCAGCCACCCCGCGCAGACGCCGAGGAAATGCCTCACCGCTTCCGGAGAATAATCGTTCTTCTCCAGCTCTTCTTCAAGCGCAGGAAGCGTCTTCTTCCGAAATCCCTGATGAATTTGCCTGTGTGTCTTAAGCCCCTCGTAATTAACAGACATCATGTATCTCTCTTCTTCCCCAAAATGCTTCAATGCATGATCTTTAAAGAATTTGATTCCCTCCTGGCATGCCCACTGACTCTTCTTTTCTTCTTCCTCAAACGCGAAAAGTTTGTTAATGATCTTAAAAAGCCTTTTATGCTCTTTATCGATAATGTCTACTCCTATATTGTACTCTTCCTTCCATACTAATTGACTTTCCATACAGATCCTCCTTCTCCACAGCTAATATCATACTCTCTGTGTATTTTTCATAAAAGTCCATTTCCGGATTGCAGACAACATCTGCCAATAAATACTATATCACATACATATAAAAAAAGGAACTACTTCATTAACACTGCAAAACTAACTCTTCTATTGAGGCATTGCGCGCCGTAACCGTCCGCATGCCCGCCGCCTTTGCCGCCTCTTCGGTCTTACCGCCCATGCACACCGCCTGCACCGTTTCATAAGAGTATTCCCCCAACAGCCTGCAGAATCCTTCCACGGCAGAACTGCTGGTAAATATCACCTTCGTAACGCTCCCATCCTTCATAAACAGACGCAGCCGCTCTCTTTGGTTTTCCATGAATACCGTATCGTAGACGGCCAGATCCGTGTAAGAAAGAGCCTGGTTTTTACTGATCTCTTCAAGAATCTCCGTCCCGCCCACAGAAGACCTGGCAAGCAGGATTCCCGTTCCGTCCTTAAGCTCCTTCGCAAGCAGTCTGCCAAGAGACCTCCCGTCATAATGCCCGGGCATATAGTCCGCCCGGATCAGGTGGTCCACCTCGGACACATGGATCTGCACGTCCCCCAGGGTGTAGGGCATATTGGGGTTGACCTCCAGCATCACCAGACCGGCGGCCTGGATCATCCGCTTCTCGTAGGTGTTGGACAGGGACAGGGAGATGTACCCGTGCTTGTCCGGCATGGAGGCGGCCCCTACATAGATGTCCGGCTTCACAAACTGGAGCCGCTTGGTGGCGGCCAGGTGCAGGTGGTTGGGGATGTAGGCCATATTGCCGTTGCCGTGGGCCTTGCGCATCTGGGGGGCGAAGAACCAGCCGTCCACCTCGAAGGCGTCGGCGTACTCCGGCTGATAGATCTGGGAGGGGTGGGTGGGCAGGCAGTTGGTCACCTTCACGCCCTTCACCCGGTCCGCGATGGTGTGCAGCCGGCCCATGAACAGTCCGGCCTCCGCCGCGCCCAGCCCGGTGACGATCACGTCGCCGGACTTGACGAAGGACAGGGCCTTTTCCACGCTGATATACTTTTCCTCATAGCTCATCATCAAACAGCTCCTTTCACCCCCCGCGGGGGGCACATTGTTTCATCACAAAGCCAAAAATGGCACTCTCCAGCTCCTTGGGCTTTTCAAAAATTGATACATGGCCACAGTCCGGAAGCGTGATGTACTCCGCGTTAGGAATATTGTCCGCCAGAATTTTTGAGAACTTGGGGGGCTTCAAAATATCCTGCTCCCCGCACAGGATCAGGGCGGGGCACTGGATTTTGGACAGCTCGTCCGTCATGTACACGTCCTGAGCAAAGGTATCGTACAGGGTTTTCTGCCCCTCCAGATAGCCGTTGGGATTGTCCTTGATGGCCTTTGCCCGTCCTGCCAGCATCTCCTGGTTATTGGCCAGAAATTCCGGCCCATAGATGCTGGGTGCCATCCCCCAGAAGAAGGTCTCGCCGTCCCCAGTGTCACACAGCACCTTCCAGCCCACCACGAAGCCTTTACATACCTCGTCCAGCTCACTCACCGAGTCGATCACCGAGATAGACCGGGTCATCTCCGGGTAGAGGAACGCGAACTTCATGGCGGCCTCTCCGCCGTAGGAGGTGCCCACCAGATGGAGCCTCTCCACCCCCAGAAACTCGAACAGGGCCTTGGCCTCGGCGCAGTGCTGGGCAAAGGAGTAGGGTCCCGCCGGCTTGGAGGACTTGAGCTGGCCCTTGAAGTCGTGGACAATGACCCGGAAGCCCGCCCGCTCGAACACCGGGTAGAGCAGTGCCCAGCTGCTCACCGATGCCATCACCCCATTGAAAAACGCGATGGTTTCCGTTCCGTTGGGGTCGCCGTGGATCTCATAGTACAGCTCAACGTCCGGGCTCACTTGAAAGCAGGGCATACCAAAACCTCCTAATAATAAAGTATATTCCGCCTTTTGGACAATCGCGGCAGCGGGGAGACCCCAAGGTCCCCCCGCCGCGCAGTCATATGAAAGAGAGGGAACGCAGAGGTAAGGCGCGGGACTCAGCTGTTGGCCATGGCCACCAGGTCGTCCATGCTGCGCAGCTCGTCCACCAGCTCCCAGCCGCCCTCGCCCTCGGTGGTGATCTTGGACAGGTTCATCACCTGGGTGCCGGCGCGGTTGCCGTTGGTGTAGTCGATGAGACCGCCGAAGGGGTTCTGGATGGGGGCCTGTTCCAGGGCCTTCATATAGTTCTCCCAGGTGATGTCCTGGCCCTCGATGCGGCGCAGGCCCTCGCAGAAGAAGTGGGCGGCGATCCAGCCGGTCTGGGCGTAGGCGTTCATGCCGTAGGCGGGGTCGATCTTGCCCACCCACTCGGTGTAGAGGGCCAGGTTCTCCTCGTCATAGTAGTCCACCCAGCCGTTGCCGTACACATCGAACTTGCCCTTGATATCGGCGGCCACCAGGGGCGGGATGGCGTCGGACACGTTCACGTAGGTGGTGATCACCGGGGCGGTGTTGCCCTGGGCGGCCAGCTCCTTGACGATGGTGGGCATGGTGGCCTGGATGGAGGCGCACACGATGAAGTCCGCGCCGCTGTTCTTGATGGCGGTGACGGCGGCGGACACGTCGGAGGACCCGGCGGTGACCTGCTCGGACTGGTACTCAATGCCCAGCTCCTTGCACTTGGCCTCGGCCCCGGTGAGCATATCCTTGCCCGCGTCGTCGTTGGTGTAGATGATGCCGATCTTGGTGGCCTTGAAGGTGCCGACGCCACGGGCCACCATGATCTGGCCCTCGGTGGTGTAGATGGGCTGCACGGGGAAGATGTTATAGCCATCGGCGTTGGTCTTGGCTCCCTCGGCGTACAGCTGGCCGATGCCGGTGGCGAAGTAGACGGCAGGGATGCCGTAGTCCTTCAGATCCTCGATGGTCGCGCCCACCACGGGGGTGCCGAAGTGGCCCACAACGGCGAAGACCTTCTCGTCCTCCACAAAGTTCTGGAGGGCGGCCTTGCCCTTGACGGGGTCGAACTCGTCATCGGTGTGCAGGAAGGTGATCTTCCGGCCGTCAATGCCGCCGGCCTCGTTCACCATGTTCAGGTAGGCCTGGATGCCGGCGTTGAAGGGCACGCCCACGGGGGCATACGCGCCGGAGGTGGCGGCGGAGTTGGCAATCTTGATCTCGGTGTCGGTCACGCCCTGGGAATACTGCTTCTCGCCGCCGGGTTCCTTGGTTTCGGTGCCGCCGTTGGTCTGCTGGCTGGGGGGATTGGTGTTTTCCGCGTTGGGCTTGTCGCCGCAGGCAGCCAGGGAGAACAGCATCATGGCGGCCAACAGCAGAGCAGTCAGTTTTTTCATTTCATTTCCTCCTAATGTTTGTTATGCCTCAGTGGAATCCTCCACGTAAGACAACTTGGGGTGGCGGTCTTAGAACCTGTATTCTCAGCCGCCCAGGTACGCCTCCACCAGCTTGGGGTCCCGTATGAGCACATTGGCCTCGCCGGACATACTCAGCTCGCCAACCTCCAGCACGTAGCCGTAGTCCGCGATTTTCAGGGTCTGCAAAGCGTTCTGCTCCACGATCACCACCGTGGTGCCCTCCTCCTTGATCTCCTTGATGATCTCGAAGATGTCCCGGACCACCAGGGGGGCCAGGCCCAGGGAGGGCTCGTCCAGCAGCAGGATCTTGGGGTCGGACATCAGTGCCCGGGCGATGGCCAGCATTTGCAGCTCGCCGCCGGACAGGGTGTAGGCCATCTGCTTCTTCCGCTCCTGGAGGCGGGGGAAATAGTGGTAGCACCGCTCGTAGTTCTTCTGGATCACCTTCCTGTCCTTCACCGTGAACGCGCCCACCTTGAGGTTCTCCTCCACGGTCAGATCGCCGAAGATCTGCCGCCCCTCGGGGGACTGGGCGATGCCCAGCCGGGCGATCTTCTCGGTGTCCATGTTGGTGATGTCTTTTCCGTAGAACTCGATCTTCCCCCCGGCCGCCGGGGTCAGGCCGGAAATGGTGCGCAGGGTGGAGGTCTTTCCAGCTCCGTTGGCCCCCAGCAGGGCCACCACCGAGCCCTCGTGCACCTCAATGTCGATCCCCTTGACGGCCTCGATGGCCCCGTAGCGCACCTTCAGGCCCTGGATGGAAAGGGCTGGCTGTTTCATTCCGGCTCCTCCTCTCCCAGATAGGCTTCCTGGACCAGCTTATTGCCCTGGATCTCCCCGGGGGTGCCGCAGGCCAGGAACTGGCCGAAGGAGATGGCGCAGATCCGGTCGCAGATGTTCATCACCAGGCGCATATCGTGCTCCACCAGCAGGATGGTGCAGTGGTACTCGTCCCGCATCCGGCGGATGGTCTCCGCCAGCTCCGCCGTCTCGGAGTCGTTCAGTCCGGCGGCCGGCTCGTCCAGGATGATGAGCTTGGGCTGTGCCATGAGGGTGCGGGCCATCTCCACCTTTTTCAGCACGCCATAGGGCTGGCCTCCGGCGGGGGCGTCCTTCAGGTGGGCGATGCCCATGAACTCCAGCGCGCGCACGGCCTTGGCCCGCATCTCCCTCTCCTCCCGCCGGGCCCGGGGCAGGCGCAGGGCCTGCTCCAGGATGGTGGCCTTGAAATCGGTGTGGGCACCGATGAGCACATTGTCGATCAGGGTCAGCTCCTTGATGACCTCCACGTTCTGGAAGGTGCGCACCAGGCCCAGGCGGATGATATCGTGAACCGGCAGGCCCACCAGATCCAGCACCCGTCCGTCCCGGGCGCGGAACACCACCTGGCCCCGGTCGGGGTGGTAGAACTGGGTGATGCAGTTGAAGGCGGTGGTCTTGCCCGCGCCGTTGGGTCCGATGAGGCCGAAGATCTCCTGTTCCTTCACGTGGAAGGAGAGGGCCTCCACCGCCTTCAGTCCGCCGAACTGGATGGACAGGTCGTGTATGTTCAGCACCAGGCCGTCCGCCAGTACCGCGCCGCTGTGGGTGGCCTTAGCCATTTCCGGCCCCTCCCTTCCTCCCGCGGCTGATCAGCCGCTTGATGTCGTGGCCGATGCCCACCACGCCGCTGGGGTAGAACATCACCACCAGGATGATGAGCACCCCTGTAAAGATGTAGGCGATGCCGTCGATGCCGCCGATGACCGGGATCCGCTTGAGCACCAGATCCGGCACGGCGAACACGATGAGCGCGCCGATGACGGTGCCGTAGATGGAGCGCAGGCCGCCGATCACCACCACCGCCAGAATGTTCAGCGACAGGGTGAGAATCCACACGGCGGGGTAGGAGAACTTGATGAAGTGCATATACAGCGCACCGCCCAACGCTGCGTAAGCGGAGGCGATGGCGAATACGATGAGGCGGTACTTCAGCAGGTAAACCCCCATGGCCTGAGCAGCCACCTCGCTGCCGCGCATGGCGTGCAGGGCGCGGCCCATCTGCCCGTTGACCAGATTGTGCGTCAGCATCATCACCAGCACCAACGCCACCGTCAGCAGCACAAAGGTGGCCTCCCGGCTCAACTTGAAGCCGAACAAAGTGGGATAGCCCGCCGTCAGGCCGGAGAAGCCGCCGGTGAACTGGTCCAGCTCCTCAAAGGTTTTCCGCAGAATCTCGGAGACGCACAGCGTGGCGATGGCCAGATAGATGCCCGCCACCCGCAGGGAGACGAAGCCCACCAGCACGCCGATAACGGCGGCGGCCAGAATGGCGATCAGCACCGTCAGCAGGAAGGGCAGGCCCACCGTGTCGCTGAGGTAGCCGGAAATATAGGCCCCCAGGCCCATAAAGCCCGCCGTGCCCAGGGAGATCAGCCCCGAGTAGCCCAGCAGCAGGTTCAAGCCCAGGGCCACGATGGAGTAGATCAGCACGCCGCCCAGGTTCACCAGGAAGGAGCTGGGCATAATGCCGCTCTTGGCCAGCAGGGGGAGCAGGGCGATGACCACGCCAAACAGGATGTACCGGACGTAGGGATTGCGGAATGCCCTGGCCGCCGGATTGCTGTTGGAGGGCGGTGTCTGGCCCTGTACGGTTATCTTGTCCATTGCATTCCCCTCCTCACACCTTCTTGATGAACTTCTTGCCCACCAGTCCCTGGGGGCGGAACACGATAAACACCAGCACCAGCAGGTACATGAGCTGCCCGCCCCAGGTGGAGTCCACATAGAAGGACAGCAGGTTGGTGCCCACCGCGATGATGTACGCGCCCAGCACCGGGCCGTAGAAGGTCTGGAAGCCGCCCAGCACGCAGGCGATCAGGGCGTTGACCTGAACGGGGTCCATCACGTTGGGCGTCACCGAGGTGGTGGGCGCGATCATGACGCCGGACAGGCACCCCAGGCACGCCGCCAGGGCCCAGGCGAACAGAGTCACGTTCCGGGTGGGCACGCCCATCAGCCGGGCCACCGGCTCGTTGGAGGCGGTGGTGCGGATGGCGATGCCCATCTTGGTCTTTTGCAGCACATAAAACAGGATCAGCATCAACGCCACGCCCAGCACCATATTGAACAGGCCGTTGTAGGTGAGGTGCGCGCCGAAGATGTCCAGATCACCCGACTCAATAAACCGGGGCAGCTTCAGCGGGTCTACCCCGAAGATCATGGGCGCGAGGCCCACGAATACCATGATCAGGCCCAGGGTGATGATCTGCTTCGCCACCGGGGACACCTTCTTGGCCCGCCGGATGATCACGAAATCCACCAGACAGCCCAGAACGATGGCGGTGCACAGGCCGCAGAGGGTGGCCAGCCACAGCGGCAGCTTGGCGTTGGCCACCAGGGTAGCCACCACGAAGGTGTTGAACATCCCCATGGAGCCCTGGGCAAAGTGCGTGATGTTACTGGTCCGGAAAATAATGATGATACCCAGAGCGGCCAGGGCGTAGACTCCGCCGGTTTCCAAGCTGCGGAGAAATACCTGGAGGAAGGTACTCATCGATGCTTCACCCCCAACGAATCACGTTCGCGGCCCAGGTGTACCCGATTCCGGCGGCAATCATGGAAACCACCGTCCCGTCCGTCACCTTCCCCGCGTCCAGAGCCAGCTTCAGCTCCAGAATCTGGTCGATCTGCCCCACGTGGCCGTAGTTCTCCAGATAAATGCTCTGATCCTCGCTCATGCCCAGCTCGGCCAGCAGGCCCTTGTGTCCGGAACGCTTCATGTGCAGCACGTCCAGGAAGCCGATGTCGGCCCGGGTCAAGCCGGACTTGCGCAGCGCCTCGTCGATGCAGTGCAGCCAGTTGGGCATGGACACAGTGTTCAGCAGGCCCTTCATCTTCGCGGAATCCATCAGGCGCAGGCGGTTCAGCTCGCCCACGGTTTCCGGGGTGACGGGGTTGCGGATGCCGCCGATCTCCCCGCCGCAGGTGTGGACCACCGAGCCGTCGCTCATCAGGTGGGTGCCCAGCAGCAGGTTTTTGCCATAGCCCTTCTTCAGCAGAATGGCCCCGCCGCCGCAGGCCAGATCATACATGAAGGACAGGTCCTTATCGGTGTAGTCGATGAGGTCGCAGTTGCGGTAGCCGCCGCACACCAGCACCATGCTGATCTCATCGTCGGCCAGCAGCATATCCTTGGCCAGCTTCATGGCGGACACGCAGGTGCAGCAGCGGTTCTGCACGTCAACGCCCCAGGCGTTCTTCGCGCCGATGCGGTCCTGCACATAGCAGGCGGAGGTGGTCAGGGGGTACTCCTTCCACTCCTCGGTGATACACAGGATGGCGTCGATCTCCAGGGGGTCCACCCCGGTGTTCTTCAGGCAGTCCAGCGCGGCCAGCGCGCCCATCTCCTGGGTGCCGTCGCAGGGCTCCCCGGAGGGGACGAACTTTTCCACAATGCCCAGCTTGTTGATCACGGCGTCCTCGCTCCACACGCCCTGGGTGGCCTCGGAGATCTCCTTCGCCGTCATTTTTGTCTTGGGTAGGTACACGCCCAGCCCGACAATGCCCACATTTTGCTCCATTTTTCTGACTTCCTCCTTGAGCCGCCCCTTGCCCGCCTGTCGGGGCGCAGGGCTGTTCCTATGACCATTTTTATGAATAACGGTTCAATACTCAACGCCAATATAACGCATTGACAATCTTTTGTCAAGTCTATTTTAGCGTTTATGTCAGGAAGTTCAAAAAATTTTTGGGGATTTTAGTTGACAATTCGAATTTCGCCGAGTATGATAAACATGAATAACGGTTCATTCTGCGCTTTTTAAACACTTGCTAAATAAGGAAAGGGGATCCCCACATGAAAACCATCGACACCATCCAGATCGGCGACAGCGCGTCCTTCACCAAGACCATCACCGAGGCGGACATCACCCTCTTTGCCGGCTACAGCGGCGACTTCAACCCCGCTCACATCAACGCCGTCGAGGCCGACCAGGGGATGTTCCACGGCCGCATCGCCCACGGTATGCTCTCCGCCGGCTTTATCTCCGCTGTGCTGGGGATGCAGCTGCCCGGCCCCGGCACCATCTACATGGGCCAGGAGCTGCGCTTCGTCAAGCCCGTCTACATCGGGGACACCGTCACCGCCACCGCCACCGTGGTGGAGCGCGTCCCGGAGAAGAACCGCCTGAAGCTGGAAACCATCGTCACCAACCAGAAGGGCGATCCCGTCATCACCGGCATGGCCACCGTCATGCCCCCCAAGGCATAATCGCGGCAGAGGAGGAAAACAAGCATGGATTTCAAACTGTCGAAAGAGCAGCAGATGCTCCAGAAGCTGTTCCGGGAGT
>OFGA01001641.1_pt1 | contig 15108 bp, 10 predicted proteins | sample 1521471 | NCBI WGS metagenome assembly OFGA01 (sample SAMEA3504086, study PRJEB24116) | mouse gut metagenome | biome: mouse gut; feature: mouse-associated habitat; material: faeces | place: Denmark | collected 2011
GCTGGCTACAGCGCAGGGGTAACCATAACGCCGATGTTTGTCGTTATCGGCAATGTGCTGCTGATGGGGAAGGTGCTGGGATTTGACCGGGTAGGATACGCGGAACGCGAACTGTTTTCTGCGACGCTGCTTTATTGTTTCATTTTTTCACTGCTGACGACTTCGCCGTTTCATGCGGTACTTTCCAGATATATGTCAGATGTCATATACGAAGAACGGTTTGAAGATATACTGCCGTGCTTTTATACGGGGCTGGTTATGAATGTGTTTGTCAGCGCTCTTTTGGGAATCCCGTTTTGTATATGGGAATATCTGAACGGACACGTAAATATTTTGTACGTATTTACCGGATTTCTTGGATATATGTCGCTTGTGCTTGTTTTTTATTCGATGCTGTATCTGTCCATCTGTAAAGATTATGCAAAAATTTCCCTGTATTTTTTGTTTGGGATGGCAGAGGCGTTTGTATTGTCTTTGCTGTTTGCATGGATCTTGCAGATGCGTGTGCCGTCTGCCATGCTTCTGGCTCTTGTCATCGGATTTTTTACGACTGCCTGTCTGGAGCTGGCGGCGGTCAGATATTATTTCAGGAAAAACAGCGGACGATACCGGGCGGTATTTTCTTATTTTAAGAAATGCGCCAGGCTTTCTGATTTTGGGAAAGTGTTTGGGGCTTTCTGTATCCCCTTTGTGGTAACAGCAGTGTTATTGATGCTGTATAATTATGCCAGGTTTGAAAATCCCTTTGAATTTGGACAGAGTTACCAGCTTACCACGGTGGACCAGCATGCCTACAGGGAGAACAAATTTAAGCTTAATGACTGCTTAAACGGACTGCTGTTCCACTTCTTCGGATATGAAACGATAAGCGGTAGCTTTCCGTTTATCCATCATGACGGGTGCTTTATCCAATTCCCAATTCTTTTTATTGGCCTTCGGAGCATAGGGCTTAGGGGGCATAAGGAAAAAGGGGAGCTTATGGTGAAAGGATTATCCGGCATGATCTGGCTTTCCGTGGCTGTGATCTCTTTTTATCATGTGATGTGGGCGCCGATTGTTTATCGCAGATATGCGCTGGATTTTAATTTTCTTTTGTGCTTCCTTGTGATGTTTGGGGTCTGCGGACTGTACTGGCAAAGTGGGAACGATGCGAAATTGTCTTTTTGGCTTGCCCTGCTTGGAACCTACACGTTTGTGATCTGCTTTCTTTTGTTTTTTGTGGATTATGATTATTCCATTGCGACCCACCAGCCGGAGATACTGGAAAAGATAAGGAGCCTTTTCCAATTTCCTTGATAATATTGGTAAAAACGTGTATAATGCGTAATTGGAAAGAACATTTTACTGAAAATGATAGAAATACATTTATAAAGGAAAAGGAGAACAGCTATGAAAAAACCTACCGTATTAATGATCTTGGACGGCTACGGGCTAAATGAAAACAAAGAGCATAACGCCGTTGCCGAAGCGAAAACCCCCGTGATGGATCGTCTGATGGCGGAATGCCCGTTTGTGAAGGGGAATGCCAGCGGGATGGCAGTAGGGCTTCCCGAAGGGCAGATGGGAAACTCAGAGGTGGGGCATCTGAATATGGGCGCAGGGCGCATCGTATACCAGGAGCTGACCAGGATTACCAAAGAAATCCAGGATGGGACTTTTTTTGAAAATCCGGCGCTTTTGAAAGCCGTTGAAAATTGTAAGAAAAGCAATTCTTCTTTGCATATGTACGGGCTTTTGTCCGACGGCGGTGTCCACAGCCACAATACCCATCTCTACGGACTTTTAGAGCTGGCAAAGAGGAACGGGCTTTCCAAGGTATATGTACACTGTTTCTTAGACGGGCGTGACACGCCTCCGGCAAGCGGCAAGGGATATGCGAAGGAGCTGGAAGCGGAAATGAAAAAGATCGGCGTAGGAGAGATCGCATCGGTAACAGGTCGTTACTATGCGATGGACCGGGATAACAACTATGACAGGGTAAAGCTTGCTTACAATGCGCTGACTAAGGGCGAAGGTTTGACTGCCGAGAGCGGCCCGGCGGGGATCCAGGCGTCTTATGACAGGGATGAGACGGACGAGTTTGTGAAGCCTACGGTGGTGGTGAAGGACGGAAAGCCGGTTGCGGTCATCCAAGATGGTGACTCCGTTATCTTCTTTAACTTCCGCCCTGACCGTGCAAGGGAAATCACAAGGAGCTTCTGCGACGATGACTTTACAGGCTTTGACAGGGGCAGAAGGCTGGATGTTACTTATGTGTGCTTTTCGGATTACGACCATACCATCCCGAACAAGGATGTGGCGTTCCATAAGATTTCCGTGACCAACACCTTTGGCGAGTGGCTGGCGGCCAACCATATGAAGCAGGCAAGGATTGCCGAGACAGAAAAATACGCCCATGTGACCTTCTTCTTTAACGGCGGCGTGGAAGAGCCCAATGAAGGAGAAGACAGGATCCTGGTCAATTCCCCTAAGGATGTCGCAACCTATGACTTAAAGCCGGAGATGAGCGCTTATGGCGTGTGCGATAAGCTGGTGGAATCCATCAAGTCAGGCAAATATGATGTGATCATCATCAACTTTGCCAACCCGGACATGGTTGGACATACCGGTGTGGAAGCGGCGGCAATCAAGGCAGTTGAGGCTGTTGACGAGTGTGTGGGCAAGGCGGTGGACGCAATCAAGGAAGTGGGCGGACAGATGTTTATCTGTGCGGACCATGGGAATGCGGAACAGCTTGTGGATTACGAGACAGGGGCTCCCTTTACCGCACATACCACCAACCCGGTTCCGTTCATCATCGTTAATGCGGACCCGGTATATACCTTGAGGGAAGGCGGATGCCTTGCGGATATCATCCCGACCATGATCGAGATGATGGGGATGGAACAGCCCAAGGAAATGACAGGGAAATCATTGCTGGTCAAAAAATAGGTTGTGAAATGACGATTATCAAAAAACGCCGCTTTTAAAGCGGCGTTTTGTTTTTCAGTGAGCTCTATATTTTTTACATAATTATTTCATTTCCTAATATTTTATTAATGTCCCTGTGTATCTGTTGACACCGTTTGGTAACCATACTATCATAACTGTATTAACATTGATAGTACACTTAATGCTGGGTACTTCAGAAAGGAGCCAAATGATACTCATAGATTACAGAGACGCAAGGCCGATCTATGAACAGGTGGTGGAGCGGTTCAGGATTCTGATCCTTCGGGGCGTGATCAAGCCGGATGAAAAGATGCCGTCCGTCAGGAATCTTGCCGTGGATCTTTCCATCAATCCCAATACGATCCAGCGGGCATATGCGGAGCTGGAGCGGCAGGGCTATATTTATACGGTCAAGGGAAAAGGGAATTTTGTTTCTGAGAGCGGGCAGCTTTTGCAAAAATATAAAGAGGAGATCTTTGTGCAGCTTGCCGAAATCTATAAGACTGCCATAGGCATCGGCATTACGGAGGATGAACTGGTAGCGCGCATCAAAGAAGGAGGGGCATATGATTGAGATCAGGAATGTGACCAAGTGTTACGACAATATAAAGGCTGTGGATAACGTCAGCGTGGCGATAAAGGAAAACACAGTGTTCGGGCTGATCGGAACCAACGGCGCCGGTAAGAGTACGGCCCTTCGGATGATGGCAGGGGTCCTAAAACAGGACGAAGGGGAGATCACCGTAGACGGCATCCCGGTATTTGACAATATGGATGCGAAAAAGAATATCTATTTTATCGCTGACGAACCATATTTTTTCGCCAATTCGAATGCGGCGGACATGCAGAAATATCTATGCAGCGTTTACCCGGAATTTGCGGTGGAGGATTTTTACAGTTATCTTGTGAACTTCGGGCTGGATAAGAAAAGGAAGATCGGCACTTACTCCAAAGGGATGCGTAAGCAGCTGGCGCTGATATGCGGTGTGTGCAGCGGAACCAAATATCTTTTGTGCGATGAGACCTTTGACGGATTAGACCCGGTCATGCGCCAGGGGGTGAAAAGTATCTTTGCAAGCGAGATGGAGCGGCGGGGGCTGACGCCGGTGGTTGCTTCCCATAATCTAAGGGAGCTTGAGGATATCTGCGATTACGTGGGGCTTTTGCATAAAGGCGGCATTTTGCTTTCCAAAGATTTGGAGGATATGAAGTGCAATATCCAGAAGATCCAGTGTGTGTTTAAGACCAATGACGACGAGGCAAAGATCATTTCGTCTTTGGATATTATGAAAAACGAAAAGAGGGGGTCATTAAACGTCATGACCATAAGGGGGAACAAGGCGGAGATCATTGCCGTGTTTGCCACGGTAAATACCGTGTTCTTTGAGGCGCTCCCTCTTTCCCTGGAAGAGATATTTATCAGTGAAACGGAGGTGGTAGGCTATGATGTCAAGAAGCTCATTCTTGGGTAGTTTAAAAGAAAACAGCAAAAGGCGGTTATGGGTGTGGGTCCTGGCGCTGCTGGCATTTGTGCTGGCGCTGCCCCTTGGCCTTGCCATGCAGTTAAGCCTTGCCCAGCAGCAGTTAAAGTGGCTGACGGAAAGCTATGGGGTGGCTGCGGCAAATGAGATCACCCATCGGAATATCTTAGAGACGGTGGAGGGGATGCTTGGGGCTTCCGCCATGCTGGCTGTCTTTACAGCGGTTTTTGCCGTGCTAAATGGGGTTCAGGGTTTTTCCTGGCTCTACTCCCGAAAAAAGATCGACTTTTATATGGGAATGCCGGTGAAACGCTCGAAACGTTTTCTGGTGATCTGGTTAAACGGCATATTGATCTATTTTATTCCTTATATCCTCGGGATCGGGATCAGTATGCTGATCGCGGCAGGGAACCAGGGGCTTGACGGCGGTGTGGTAAAAGTGATCGTGGAGGCAATGTTTGTCCACTTGCTTTTGTATCTTTGCGTATATCACATGGCAATGCTGGCAGTGATGCTCACCGGGAACATGGTGCTTACCGGTATGGGATTTTTGGTGTTCTGTCTGTATGAATGGCTGGTCCGGCGGGTGGATTATGTATACAAAGCAAGGTTTTTCCGCTATTTTAGTACCTCAGAGTATGACACAGGGCCGGTGTTTTCCCCCTTTTCCATGTACTCAGAGCTTACCAATACCCAGGCAGGGGCAGGTGAGCAGATAAAGATCGTCATTATGATGTTTGTTTTTGCGGTACTTTTGGGAGCGGTCTCCTATGTGTGTTACCGGAAGCGTCCTGCGGAAAGCGCAGGCTGGTCCATGGTATTTTCCATCACAAAGCCGGTCATCAAGGTGCTGCTGGTGGTTCCTATGGCGCTTACGTTTGGGGATGTGATCGCCAGTGAAGTCAGCTATTTTCCGACTACGGGAACCACGGGGATCTGGTATGTGATCTTTGCTCTCATATTGGCGGTACTTTTGGGCAGCGCCGTTATCCAGGTGATCTATGAATTTGACATCAAGGGAGCCCTACACAAAAAAAGACATATCCTGATAAGCGGGGCTTTGACAGCTTTGCTCTTTATGGTTTACCGATATGACCTGTTTTCTTATGACAGTTTTGTGCCGGACCCGGATCAGGTAGAGAGCATTGTGTTCCTGCCGGATCAGTACGAGCAGGTGAATTATAGGAGCACTTGGATCAGTGTGGAAAACGGACACATAAACGACAGGGTGCGCATCGGTGATTCTATGAATTTAAAAAATGCCGGGGATGTATGCAGACTGGCAAGATATTCCATGGAGGAATATGACAGGATGTTCCCTATGGGGGAGGAAATTATATATGATGAGGATGCGGATAATTACTGGTCGTCCGTGAAAGTCATATACCGCATGAAAAGCGGCAGGGAAGTGGTCCGCAGGCTTTGGGTGGATGTTAATGACGAAAAGAGCGGTGAGTACTTAGACCGCATCATAGGCTCTAAGGAATTTAAGGAAGGCTGTTTGGTGGGAACTACCGATGGGTTTGAACAGATAGCCGTATCCAATGACCAGTATCAGGTGAATGCTTATTACGGAAATCTGATATATGAGCAAAAATTACGGGAAGCGGAGATTTCCAAGCTTTTGGAATGTTACCGGGCCGATATGGAAAAGTTTAATTTTACCCGCGCAAAAGAAAGTGTGCCGGCAGGGGCGCTTCGATTCGAATTTTCCAGGGAGATCAGCAACGGTTATTATAGTAAGGGAACTGCCATTTCGGAAGTGGGGATGAATATATACCCGTTCTTTGAGGAGAGTATTGCTTACTTAAAAGAATTGGGCTATTATATGGATTTGCAGATCAATGTGGAGGATGTGGACCGGATCTACGTCACCAACCAAAATTCAGAAGCCTACCGCAAAATGTATGAGCTGCAAAAGACTGAGGAAGGGAAGGAAGCGATCCATGCGGATATGCCGGAAGCCGCGGAAGTCTACGGGGTTTATGACATTGATACCAGAGGGTATGTTGACTATACCGAAAGGGAGGATATTGAAAAGCTGGCGGGATGCATTTACGCAAGAGAGATGCTGGAGTACCGGTGGGATAACGGATGTAAGCCTGATTATGATTATACGGTTTTTGTATATTTTAAGGCGGACAGTGAAATGAGCAGAAAGGCCGGCACTTATGCGGAGTATAGATTCAAAGAAGGGGAAGTTCCGTTATTTGTGCAGGAGGATACTGCTTTCCAAATGCCGGAATAAATGATAAAATAAAGCTGATATCGGTGAGATCGGATATCGGCTTTATTTTATGAAAAAATTTACCGGTGGGAGGTATTTGCGATGATGGTAAGACAGGATGGGAACAGGCTGATTATAGAAAGGGGAGTCAGCCAGGTATGGATTGAGTGCTGGGGGGAAAATTCAGTCAGGATTCGGATGTGCGGCGAACCGAAAATGGATGAAAACGATTGGGCGCTGGAGGAAAAGGTGCCGGAGTGCGTTCCGAAGATCATGATAAAGGAGCTGGATATCACGGATCCGTGGTATCGCGGGGAAGAATGGGCAAAGTACCACATGGTGGGAAAGGAATATACGTTTATAAACGGAAAGCTTACCGTTAAGATCAATCCGGAAGGGTGGATCAGCTTTTATAACCAAAAAGGAGATCTGCTTACAGCGGAATATTGGCGTAACCGTGACCGGGTATGCCGCTATGCGGTGCCGATAGGTGTGCCGGCAAGGGAGATTAAGCCCATAGCCGGAACTTCTGATTTTGAGCTGACTGCCCGGTTTGAGGCTTTTGACGATGAACGGATTTACGGTATGGGGCAGTATCAGGAAAAAAACTTGAATAAAAAGGGAGCCATCCTTGAATTAGAACACAGGAACAGTCAGGCAAGCGTACCGTTTATGGTCTCAAGCAGGGGGTATGGCTTTTTGTGGAACAATCCGGCAACAGGCAGGGTGGTCTTTGGGGCAAACAAGACCGAGTGGTATGCAAGGTCTACCCGGAAGATGGATTATTTTATCACTGCGGGAGATACGCCGGCGGAGATCTTAAAACAGTACAGTGCGGTGACGGGAAGGACTCCCATGATGCCGGAATACGGCATGGGCTACTGGCAGTGCAAGCTCCGCTACAGGACCCAGGAAGAACTTTTGGCAGTGGCAAGGGAACACAAAAAAAGAGGGCTTCCCATGGATGCCATTGTGGTGGACTTTTTCCATTGGACCAGGCAGGGAGAATTTAAGTTTGAGCCGAGGGATTGGCCGGATCCTGACGCTATGGTAAAAGAATTAAAGGAACTGGGAATAGAAACGGTGGTATCCGTATGGCCCACGGTGGACGAGCGCAGTGAAAATTACGGACAAATGGCGGAAAAAGGATATCTGGTAAGGAATGACAGAGGGTGTGCCAACCACTCTACATGGATGGGGGATACTACTTATTACGATACCACACATCCCGGGGCTAGGGAATTTGTCTGGGAAAAATGCAGAGAAAATTATTATAAAAAGGGCATCCGTATCTTCTGGCTGGATGAGGCGGAGCCGGAGTGGGCATATGAGTTTGATAATTACCGCTATTATGCCGGACCTGCTTTGCAATGTACCAATATCTACCCTAAGATGTATGCAAAGGGATTTTATGACGGGTTAAAAGCGGAAGGGGAAGAGGAAGTCATGAGCCTGGTCCGCTGTGCCTGGGCAGGCAGCCAGAAGTACGGCGTGCTTACCTGGTCGGGGGATATCAGTTCCACTTTCCGTGCCATGAGGGAGCAGCTCCAGGCAGGGCTTAATATGGGGATGGCGGGTATTCCGTGGTGGACCTGCGATATCGGCGGTTTTATCGGCGGAGATATTACAGACCCGGCTTTTCAGGAACTTTTGGTACGCTGGTTTGCCTGGGGCGCATTCTGCCCGGTATTTCGGATGCACGGGGAGAGGTCTCCCTGGTATGAAAGGGAGCGGGAGTTTATTGACGGCGTAAGACAGCTTACCTCAGGCCAGGATAATGAGGTGTGGAGCTTTGGGGATGACAATTATGAGATTATGAAAAAATACCTGTTTTTGAGGGAAGGGCTGCGGCCGTATATCAGATCTTGTATGGAAGCGGCAAGTAAGACCGGTGAGCCGGTGATGAGACCGTTGTTTTTTGATTTCCCGGAAGATAAGCATGGATGGGAAGTGGAGGATGCTTACATGTTTGGGAAAGACGTGCTGGTTGCCCCGGTGATGGAGGCGGGTGTCAGTCATAGGGAAGTTTATCTGCCTTTCGGCGCAAGCTGGGTGGAAGTCTTTACAGGAAAGAAGTGGGAAGGTGGGCAGGTAGTTGATGCCTATGCCCCTCTTGATGTGATCCCTGTGTTTACAAAGGAGGAATCTGTCAGGAAAATGTTCGGAAATTTGGCAAAGGACCAGGATGGGGAAGGCAATGAAAGAGCGTAATTTTGACAAAATAATGTTCTGCAGCATTAAGATAAAGGACATTACATTTCAGGTTGTGGATCTTTTGTTTATCCTGTGCCTGTTTGTGTTTGGATTTTTTATACGCTGGAAGCTGATGCCGATCGAGTCGGCGGATTATTTTGGTTTCTTGGAAGACTGGATGAGACAAATCAGGGAAGGAGGGGGCTTTGCCTCTCTTGGCTGTCAGATTTCCAATTATACCTCGCCTTACATGTATATCATGTGCCTGGTTTCCTACATCAGCAAAAATGACCTGTATGCGTTAAAGCTGGTGTCCGTGCTGTTCGATTATGTGGCGGCAGTGGCGATGTTTTCCATTCTGTACCGGATTACGGGCAAGGTGAGAAGGTCCGTTTTGGGGATGGCGGCAGTGCTGCTGTCCCCTACGGTGATTTTAGACGGAGCGTATTGGTGTCAGTGCGATATCATTTATAGCGCGTTTATCCTGTGGGGGCTGTACCGCCTGTTTCAAAAGGACAGCAGGGGATGTATGATCTTTGTGGGGATAGCCTTTGCGTTTAAACAGCAGACGTTATTTATCCTGCCTTTTCTGGTGATTCTGTGGCTGAAGGAAGAGACAGTAAGGTTTCGGGATTTTGTGTATCTGCCTCTTCTTTATGTGCTTGGCGCCGTTCCGGCATGGCTTATGGGAAGGGATTTAAAAGAACTGCTGTTGATCTATGTTGACCAGTCCGGAACCTACCCCTGGGGAACGCTGGAATATCCTAATATCTATGCGCTGCTTGGGGAGGCGATGCCGGATATGCGTCATGCGGGGGAGGTCAGCGGTGCGGGGATCTTTATGACGGTGATCCTCCTTGGCTGCCTTGCGTATTACCTTTATACGAAAAAGGTGCGTATGGGTGGAGAACTTGTGGTCACGCTGGCGCTTTTTACGGTGGCGCTTTGCGTTTACTGTCTGCCCCATATGCACGACAGGTACGGCTTTCTGGTGGATCTTCTGGCAATTGCCTACGGCTTTATCAACAGAAAAAAGCTGCCGGTGATGTGCGGATATTTCGTTGTATCGATCCTTACCTTTATGCCTTACCTGATTGCCGTGCATCTTGTACCGATCCAGTATCTGGCGCTTTTTGCGCTGGGGCTCTTGGTATATGTGGGATACGATCTGCAAAGGCAGATAAAAGAAAACAGCCTATAACACTAAGATCCAGTCTTTCAGCCAGCGAAGCTGCATCCCCCATTCCTTGGAAACGGGGAGGCCGGAGATCACCGGGAAGAACAGGAAGAAGCAAAGGATGGCCGCTGCCAGATAAATGGCAGTGGCTTTTCTGCCCCATGGAAAGCGTTCTTTTATCCGGTCTATGGTATAGCCCATCATCAGGATCACGAATAAGATTGCGGGGAAATAGTGATAGATAAAGGTGATCCGGCCTACCGACATCCAGGGCACATATTGGGCCAGATATGCAATGCAGAGAAATCCGGCTTTTTTATCATGCCGAACGATCCAGCGGAAAAATACATAAAGGGAGCAGGGAATGCCTGCCCACCAGATCAGGGGATTTCCCATACAGCTTATTGCGCTTACCCTTGTGGCGTCAACAGCGTCGTTGGCATCTAACAGCGGCATCCAGATAACGGGCCACTCATAAAAAGGGGAACTGTAGTAATGCTCCGCAACCAGCGTGGAATGATAGTCAAACATGTAGATGGTTCCCTGGATGACTTTATCGATAAGGTTCTTGTATGGGGAATACCCTACTACAGGGATAAAGCACAGGACATAGACCAAAAGGGGGATCAGGATAAAAAAGGCGCTGCAAAAGAAAAACAGCTTAAGGACCTGTCCTTTTGGATAGTGGGATAAGGTATGCCAGATAAACAACAGGGCAAGGCCGGCTCCGGCATAGACCCCGGTCCATTTTGTGGCGATCCCGAAAGCCATGCTGATGCCGGAAAGGGCTAAGGCAGTGTAGATCGGTCTGGGCAAAAATGAGTCCGACAGGGCATTTTTCGTCATCCGGTATTGGTGGTCCGCCTCTAGATACCGGTACATGTAGTAGTACATTGCAAGGATAAAGAAGGCCGCAAAAATATCTATGGTTGCGATCCTGGATAGGGTGTAATGCATACAGTCAAAAACAAGGAGCGCAGTGGCAGTGGTGGCGGCAAAGGTATTTTTAAACAGTTTTTTGGCAAACAGATACATAAAAGGGATAATCAAAATGCCAAAAAGCACCGACATGATGCGCCAGCCAAAGGGGGTCATCCCAAAGACTAATATCCCAAGGGAAATCAGGATCTTGCCCAAATGGGGATGAGTGGTTTCATAAGTGGTAAGTCCGTGGAGAAACTCGTAAGCCGTGCGCCCATGGTATACTTCGTCAAACATGGTGCCGGTCATATAGGTTTTCACTTCGGGGAAGGTATCCTGCTCGTCAAATAAGGCGGGATAGTCACTGGCGTTTACGGGAAGCAGGACCTGCCCGTCCGGCCCCTGGGCTGCCAGCTCGTTTAAGATGGCGGCATCATCCGTACAGACAATGCCAAGGTAACGCAGGTTGTAGTTGACGTCTATTTTGTTCCAGGCAAAGACGGATTCTGCCACCGCATCCCCGTCGACCACTTCCCAGATCCCTGTCACTTCATTGAATGCGGAAAGGGAAAAATGCCGGGTATTTAAGTTCCCCAGGAAAACAGAGACGGAAGATACATCCAGGTAGGAACCAAAATCAAGGATGATATCCCGGTTTTCAGAATCTGCGGTGTAATAAGACTGGGGAGCATAGGTGTTCCCTAACCGGAATAAGGACAGCACTGCAAAAATAGAAGTAAGCGCAAAGGCGCAGATGAAATCCTTTGAAAGTTTTTTTCTCATGTGTCTGATACTCCTTAAATCATAACGTTCTAAGAGCGGCATTGCCGTCTATCCTAGTATAGCAATTCCTGAAATTGGATACAATACTTACAAAATTTTTCTTTCAGGAGGCAGAGCATGAAGACCTATATGCAAATTACAAACGTACACGGACGGGAGATATTAGATTCCAGGGGAAATCCCACGGTAGAAGCGGAGGTAGTCTTAACGGACACCATGACAGGGAAACGGTACGGGGGAAAGGCGTCGGTTCCCTCAGGCGCAAGTACCGGGCGTTTTGAGGCGGTTGAGTTGAGAGACGCCCAGACCAGATATTTTGGGCTTGGCGTGACCAAAGCGGTATCCAATATCAATACGAAGATCAAGGAGGCAGTCTGCGGGAAAAACGGGTTAAACCAAATAGAGATCGACCGTATTTTAATGGAGACTGACGGAACGGATAATAAAGGGAATTTAGGGGCTAATGCCACCCTTGCGGTATCCATGGCGGTGGCAAGGGCCGGGGCGGAGGCCTTGCGGATCCCCCTATACCAGTATCTTGGCGGGGCATATACCAGGTTGATGCCGGTTCCCATGATGAATATTTTAAACGGAGGGCGGCATGCGGCAAACACCGTAGATTTTCAGGAATTTATGATCATGCCGGTGCAGGCGGAAAGTTTTGCGGATGGTCTGCGCATCTGTGCGGAGATCTATCATTTCCTAAAAAAGATTCTGGAGGAAAAGCATCTTGCCACCAGTGTGGGGGATGAAGGCGGGTTTGCACCGGATCTTCCGGATGCGGAAGCGGTCCTTGACCTTATTGTCCAGGCAATTGAAAAAAGTAATTATTTACCAGGGCAGGATATTAAAATAGCTCTTGACGTTGCTTCCAGTGAATTATACAATGAAAAAACAGGTATGTACCACTTCCCCGGGGAGAGCTCCCTAAAAGGAAAAGAAGTGGTACGGGATACTTCTGAAATGATTGCATATTATGAAGCGCTGATATCCAAATATCCGATCCTCTCCATTGAGGACGGGCTGGCGGAGGACGATTGGGATGGATGGGCCAAGCTGACAGGATGCCTTGGCGACAAGATCCAGTTAGTGGGAGACGATCTGTTTGTCACCAATCCAAAAAGGCTGGACGCAGGGATCAAGCTTCATGTCGCAAACGCAATTCTTGTCAAGGTCAACCAGATCGGTACGGTATCAGAGGCCATGGAAGCAATTGAGATGGCACAGAAAAACGGGTATAAGGCGGTGATATCCCATAGGTCGGGAGAGACGGAGGACACCTTTATCGCTGATCTTTCCGTTGCGGTAAACGCCGGGCAGATCAAGACCGGTGCGCCCTGCCGCAGTGACCGTGTTGCCAAGTACAATCAGCTTCTTAGGATCGAGGAGGAACTTGGGAGTGTAGCGGCTTACAAAGAACCATTTAATAAGATTTAACATGAGGAGAGAGACAAATGAAAAAAAAGTTTAAGTCATGGGTAAGAAAAATAGGCAGCGCCGTGCTATTGGCAGCGGTGGTCTCCATGCTTCCGGCGTTTTCAGCCAAGGCTGTCACGGCAAGCGGGGCAATCGCAAAAGGGATCGACGTATCCAAGCACAATGGGGCAGTAAACTGGGAGCAGGTGGCAGCTTCCGGGGTCCAGTTTGTTTTTATCAAGGCAGGAAGCACCAACAGCGGTGTTGACCCGCAGTTTGCGGCGAATATCACCGGAGCCCAGGCGGCAGGACTTAAGACGGGGGTGTACCTTTATTCCTATGCTACCACACCGGAGCAGGCGGCCAACGAAGCCAGTCTGATCCTGCAGTGGATTGCACCGTACACGGTGAACTACCCGGTGGTGTTTGATATTGAGGATAAATGCCATAAAGGGCTTTCCAACCAACAGCTCATCGACATCATCAATGCGTTTTGCGTTCCGATTGATGCGGCAGGGTATCATCCCATGGTTTATTCCAATAAAAATATGTTTACCCAGAGGATGGATAACGCTGGCTGGGACAGATGGGTGGCCCAGTATGCGGATTCCTGTGAGACAGGGAACAATGTCTGCTTCTGGCAGTATTCCAGCAAAGGAAGAGTAAACGGGATAGGCGGAAACGTGGACTTAAACTATCAATATAAGGATTACAGCAAGCTGATCATACCGGAAGGCTTTCTGGAGCATAACGGGAATGTAAGGTTTTATCAGAACTGGCGGATGCAGAGAGGATGGGTTTCTTACAATGATACCAGATACTATCTGGATGAAGCCGGGAATCTGGTCCGGGGGTGGTTTTCGGACCCTTCCGGTACATATTATCTCTCACCTGCAGACGGAAGCATTGCAAGAGGGCAGTGTCAGGTAGACGGGGCAGATTTTTATTTTACGGCAGAAGGTGTTAAAACAAGCGGCTGGGTAGTGTTAAACGAGCAGAAATTCTTCTATGACCCGGCAAATAACGGGATCATGAAGCGGGAGTGGCTAAGCGATGAAAAGGGAAATATCTATTTCTTTGACAGAGCGGACGGCCATATGCTGACCGGCGCCCAGGTGATCGACAATGCGGAATTTCTGTTTAATGCGGAAGGGATCCGCCAGCAGGGCTGGGTAAGCCTGGAGAACGGAACGTTTTACTATGATCCGGCCACCGGGGCAAAAGTGAAGGGCTTTTTTGACGATGCCAAAGGACGGCATTACTTAGCCCCTGACGATGGACATATGGTCACAGGTTCCGTAACGGTTGACAAGCAGGATTATTTCTTCAATGCGGAAGGCGTGATGGCGGTTGGGGTGGTTGACCGCGGAGACGGGATCTTTTATTATGATCCGGCTACCGGAGCACTGGTAAGAAACGGTACGTTGGAGATTGACGGTGCGGCATATACCACGACGCCGGATGGCGTTCTTGTGAAGGTGGAAGCGCCTGCGCCGGATGGCGAAGCAGCGCCCCAGGAAGGCCAGAACTAAGCCTTTTTCTGGCTTTCGCTGAATTGTTACTCTTCACTTGCATTTGTGCATAAAATGCTTGCAATTTTGTCCTTAATGTGCTAAACTTAACTTCACGTGGTTTTAGGAGGTATAATATGGCAGTTTTAAGGATCATTATTCAGGTTATATTTATATTATTGTGTATTGCGCTTACAGCGCTGGTATTGATGCAGGAAGGCAAGTCAGCAGGTTTAGGGGCCATAAGCGGTGCAGCTGAAACATACTGGGGGAAGAACAAGGGGCGTTCCATGGAAGGCAAACTTGTGAAGATTACCAAGTATCTGGCAATCGGGTTTATGGTTTTGACGATCGTATTAAATTTGAGTGTATTTTAGGACTTAAGGCATTCTTGTAAAAGAATGCCTTTTTTACTTTATAGGAAATTCCGAGTTTTGGAAACACAAAAAAGAACAGGAGTTTACCGAA
>OFGA01001643.1_pt1 | contig 15105 bp, 12 predicted proteins | sample 1521471 | NCBI WGS metagenome assembly OFGA01 (sample SAMEA3504086, study PRJEB24116) | mouse gut metagenome | biome: mouse gut; feature: mouse-associated habitat; material: faeces | place: Denmark | collected 2011
GGGGCTGCTTCTTTTTTGCGGCTGGAGCCACTATCCTTATCATGATATTCCCGGAGTTTTTTGCGGGGATGTTTACCAATGACAGTGCACTGATCGCACTGGTAGGAAAGATGATGCCAATCTTTATGTGCGGGATGTTGGTGTTTGGCTTACAGCAGGGTATCCAGCCTACATTCCTGGCTTTAGGGCAGGCTAAATTTTCCTTCTTTATTGCGGTATTTCGGAAGGTGGTCCTGTTGGTGCCGCTGGCGCTTATTTTGCCGCTTAAGTTTGGGGTCATGGGCATTTACTACGCGGAACCGATATCCGATACCCTGTCGGCGGTGGTGGCTACAATCTTATTTTTGCTTAATATCAAGAAGATCACTTCCATGGAGACGCTTCAAAAGATTAAATAGAAAAAACAATTGTTTTCGCCTGGAAAGTTTGCTATAATCGTGGTGTTGCGGATAAAAGACGGTCCGCAGGGAATCAAGTTTGTGTGTAAGCCGCTCGGCGGCAGAATGGAGGAGAAATGAAAGGAAATATTGTAGTTGGACAATCTGGCGGGCCTACAGCCGTGATTAATTCATCTGTAGCTGGTGTATACGTAGCAGCAAAAAAGCTTGGCGTTAAGAAAGTTTACGGTATGGTCCATGGTATTGAGGGATTTTTAGAGGACAAGATGATCGAATTGGAAGAGTACCTTGACGACCCTACAGGGATTGAACTGTTAAAGAGGACACCTTCCGCATTTTTAGGGTCATGCCGTTTTAAAATGCCCAAGATCGAAGGCCATGAGGATATCTATGAGAAGGTATTCGAGATTATGGAAAAGCATGACATTGAATGCTTATTCTATGCAGGCGGGAACGATTCCATGGATACGGTAAAAATGTTGTCCGATTATGCGGCGGCACATGGCAAGCCCCAGAGGTTTATGGGTGTTCCTAAGACCATTGACAATGACCTCCCTGTGACAGATCACTGTCCCGGGTACGGCAGTGCGTCTAAATATATTGCATCCAGTTTAAAAGAAGTGATCCGTGACAACGAGTCCTTCGGAGCAAAGAAGCCTACTATTTGTATCGTGGAGATCATGGGGCGTAACGCAGGCTGGCTGACAGCGGCAGCAGCCCTTGCTAAGGGTGAAGACTGCAGCGGTGCAGACGCGATCTACCTTCCTGAGAAGGTATTTGACATGAATGCTTTCATGGAAAAAGTAAAACACCTTGCAGAGACAAAGTCTTCCGTAGTGATTGCGGTTTCAGAAGGGATCAAGATTGAAGACGGCCGATACGTATGTGAGCTGGCAAATGAAAACGTGGCAGTTGATGCTTTCGGCCACAAGCAGATGTCAGGTACGGCAGCTTTCCTTGCACAGAAGATTGCAGAGGAGACCGGGTTAAAGACAAGAGCTATCGAACTTTCCACCCTTCAGAGGGCAGCAACACACTTGGCTTCCCTTACCGATGTCAACGAGGCATTCCAGGTTGGATATGATGCGGTCCTGGCAGCGGAAGAAGGAAAGACAGGTATGATGATCACTTTGGATAGAAGTGACAATGACCCTTATCAGTGTGGAACCAGCGCATATGATATCCATGCGATCGCTAACGTGGAAAGACCGGTGCCGGATGAGTGGATCACCGAGGACGGGTGCGGTCTGAACGAAGGTTACATTGAGTATGCAAGGCCCCTTATCATGGGTGAGCTGATTCCCATGTTCGTGGATGGGCTTCCTTACCACTTAGTTAGAAAATAAAAGTTTCCCATAACGAAAAAGTGCTGCCGTCAGGCGGCACTTTTTCGTTATGGGAAACTGCGTCATCAGACACATGCGAAGCATTCTTTTTTGCTTGCATTTTATTACGGGCGGGTGTATCCTATACAAGGAAATCGTTTTCTGAAAAATTTTGCTGGCTGTACCATGCGAGAAAGAAGGCTTTAATGGTTTCAATTAAAGATGTGGCAAAACATGCCGGGGTGGCTATTTCCACGGTATCCAAGGTATTAAACAATTATCCCAATGTCAGTGAGGAGACAAAGCGTAAGGTGAACCGGGCGGTGGAGGAGATGAACTTTGTTCCCAATTCAGTGGCGGCGGCCCTTTCTTCCAAGCAGGCAGGGCGGGTGGCATTGCTTGTCAATTCCAATGAAAAGACGCAGGCTATTGACGAGATCAGCATGCAGTATATCTCCGGAGCGCTGAATAAGGCGATGGAACGCAACCTGGATGTGATCACGTTGTTTTTTTTCATGTTTAAAAATAAAACGGCGGAAGAGCTGATCCGGTATTTAAAATCTCAAAGCATTACGGGGATCATCATTTATGGGATTGCAAGGGAGGATAAGAATCTTCATCAGTTGATAGAAAGCCAGCAGTTTAAGTGTGTAGTGGTGGATGCGCCATTGATGAATGAGCAGACTTCCTGCGTATGGATCGACCACCGCAGAGCGCAGTATGATGTGGCAAAAAAAACGATCCAGGAGAATAATTGTAAGCGGGTCCTTTACATTGCCGGGAAGAGAAATGGGTATATTACAGATGAGCGCATTGCGGGGATGAAGGATCTTGTAAAGGAACTTTCTCTTTCTCTGATGATCAGGAATGGGGATTTTTCGGAGCTTATGGCCAGGAACATTACGTTAAAATATGCAAAAAACAAGGATGTCGTGGTGTGCGCGTCGGACCTGATGGCGATCGGGGCAATGAAGGCTTTGACGGATATGGATATTTTCAGGCCGGTATGCGGTTTTGACGGCATTATCCTGATGGGCTACGTGGGCAAGCAGATGAACACGGTAAGCCAGGATTTTGCAGGAATATCCGAGCGGGCAGTGGAGGAACTGGAGCTTTTGATGAACGGGGAAATGGGACGGAATGTGAGAATGCCGCATACACTGGTAAGGATGCGCTATGAGGATATCATCCGATAACGGTAACCGGGCCGCAGGTGGATTTTATTATAAATAAAGGACATTTGTAAAAAAATTCCAAATAATTGAAAACACACTTGCGGAAAACGTTTTCTTATGCTACACTCATACTGGTACAAAAAACAGGAACAGAATACGTCACAAGGAAAGGGAAGATGGCGTTTCTTATAGTAGTATGATCATCATAACAGGAGGAGATTATGGCAACACAAACAAATTTACAAAGAGACATCTTAGTGCTTAACATGGAAGAGCAGATGGAAGAGATCGCCGGGCAGATGTTTGATAAAGGCGTCTGCGAGTTGACAGATCAGGAGACCTATTATGTGGTACTTGCGCTGGTCAAACGTTTGATGACTGTCTCAGACAGCAACGAAGGGGAAAAGAAAATTTATTACATTTCGGCGGAATTTCTGATCGGAAAGCTGTTATCCAACAACCTGATCAATTTAGGGATTTATGACAAGGTTGACAGTATTTTAAAGGGCAAGGGCAAGAGCCTTTCGGTGATCGAGGAGATCGAGCCGGAGCCTTCTCTTGGGAACGGCGGTCTTGGACGCCTTGCGGCATGTTTCCTTGATTCCATTGCAACCTTGGGGTTTGCCGGGGAAGGGATCGGCCTTAATTACCATTATGGTCTTTTTAAGCAGGTGTTTAAAGACAGGCTGCAGACGGCGGAGAAAAACGACTGGATCGAGGAGTACTCCTGGCTGACGAAAACGGATGTAACTTTTGACGTTCATTTTGGCAAGAAGAAAGTGACATCAAGACTTTACGATGTTGACATTGCCGGTTATGCAAGCGGGATCAACAAGCTCCGTTTGTTTGACATTGAGTCACTGGATGAGAGCCTTGTGAAGGAAGGGATCAATTTTGACAAGGAAGCGGTGGAGAAGAACCTGACGCTGTTTTTGTACCCGGATGATTCTGATGAAGCGGGGAACCTTCTGCGCATCTACCAGCAGTATTTTATGGTATCTAATGCGGCACAGCTTATCCTGCGTGAAATGAAAGAAAAGAAATATGACCTCCGTAAAATGTATGAACATGCGGTGATCCAGATCAACGATACCCATCCTACCATGGTGATCCCGGAGCTGATTCGTATCCTGGTGGAGGAAAAGGCGTTTAGCATGGATGAGGCCATTGCGGTAGTGAGCAAGACCTGCGCATACACCAACCACACCATCCTGGCGGAAGCCCTTGAAAAATGGCCCCTGAAGTATCTGGAAAAGGTAGTTCCCCAGCTGGTTCCTTACATCAAGGAGTTGGATAAGCGGGTGGCGGCTAAATACAAAGATCCGGCAGTACAGATCATTGACAAGGATAAGAGAGTGCATATGGCCCATATCGATATCCATTACGGATTTTCCGTAAACGGTGTGGCGGCTATCCATACGCAGATATTAAAAGACACGGAATTAAATGCGTTTTATAAGATTTATCCTGAGAAATTCAATAATAAGACCAACGGCATTACTTTCAGGAGATGGCTCTTTGGCTGTAACCGGGAACTGACCACCTTCCTTTCCGAGACCATCGGGGATGGGTACAAGAAGGATGCGGATAAGCTGGAGAAGCTTTTGGAATGCCAGGATGATCAGGATGTTTTGGACCGCCTTGCACAGATCAAGATGAACCGGAAAGCGGAGCTTGCGGCTTATGTGAAGGAAAAAGAAGGAGTGGAACTAAACCCAGAGGCTGTTTTTGATATTCAGATCAAGCGGCTTCACGAGTATAAGCGCCAGCAGATGAATGCTTTGTATATCATCCATAAATACCTGGAGATCAAAGGCGGCAAAAAGCCTGTCCGTCCGATTGCTTTCATTTTTGGGGCAAAGGCGGCGCCTGCTTATGTGATCGCACAGGATATCATCCACCTTCTCCTTGTATTGCAGGAGATCGTCAACAATGACCCGGACGTAAGCCCTTATATGACGGTGCTTATGGTGGAAAACTATAATGTAAGCTATGCCGAAAAGCTGATTCCGGCCTGCGATATTTCCGAGCAGATTTCCTTAGCTTCCAAGGAAGCGTCAGGTACCGGCAACATGAAGTTTATGTTAAACGGAGCGGTCACATTGGGAACTTCGGACGGTGCAAACGTGGAGATCCATGAACTGGTGGGAGATGATAATATTTATATCTTTGGCGAAAAGTCAGAAGCCGTCATCGATCATTATGCCAAGGCGGATTATGTTTCCAAGGACTACTACAAAAAGAGCCCGGTGATCAAGGAAGCCGTGGATTTCATTGTAGGGAAGCAGGCGCTGAAAGCAGGGCATAAGGAGAACCTGGAGCGTCTTTATAAGGAACTGATCGGAAAAGACTGGTTTATGACGCTGTTGGATTTAGAGGACTATATCAAGGTGAAAGACAAGGCCCTTGCTGATTATGAGGACCGCCAGAAGTGGAAAAAGATGATGCTTGTGAATATTGCAAAAGCAGGGTTCTTCTCATCTGACAGGACCATTGCGGAGTATAACAGGGATATCTGGAAATTGAAATAAGATAAGAAATAAGATCACAAAAAGGGCTGAACATTTGCATAGATGTTCAGCCTTTTCAAATAGTCAGAGCCTTGCCGCCATCAGATTACCGGAGGTGTAGCGCCGAAGCCCCCTGTAAAATATGATCACTGCAGCGGTAAAAAGCAGGGCCGTATAACCAAGCACCCTAAAAAGTTCCATCGGTTGAAAGTCCATCATGATATGGACGGGCCGGTAGATTGCCATGCCTACCGGGATGACATAAAACAAGAGGAGCCTTGCCATTCCCCGGAAGATCCCGTCCGGATAGGTGGAAAAGCTGACCATGCAGTTAAGCATATTGCCGCCGAAAGCATCCGCCCGCACAAACCAAAAGGACAAGCTGCCAAGAAGCACGGCAAAAGCTGTCTGGATGAGGGCGGCGGTCACCGTAAACAAAAGGAACAGCAAAAGACGTTTCAGGCTGAAGCAGAAGATCACAAGGACAAGCAGCCCGTACAAAAAATCCCCGATGGCGGAGGTGTTGGTATCTGAGGTGATGACGCTTAAAAGGACGTTCTTTGGCTGTACCAGATAAGAGTCCAGCGTTCCGTTTATGATAAGATCCGGCAGGGAAAATGCTCTGGCGAACAGGATGCGGGCCAGTCCGAAGCTGCTGGCGGCAAGCCCCCATAGCAGCATCACTTCTTTCATGGTATAGTTCCCGATATCCTCTTTTAAACGGAACAGGATGATCCATTGCAGGATAAAGGTTGCGTTGTTTAAGATCATAAAACCTATGTTGGTGAGGAACGTCGTTTTGTTGAGCATTTCTCTCATGACATTATATTTGATGGAGAGCAGGCATACCCGCAATTGATTGTCAGCCGCCGTTAACATATAGTTTCTTAACCCCCTTTTTGTAGATGAAAAACATCAATCCCAGCCCTGCCGCAAGATAGGCTGCCTGTGCCGGCAGGATCTGGAGAAATTTTTCCATGCTGAAATCCACGGCCAGCTTCGCCGGGCCATAGCAGACGGTATAAACCGGTGAAAGCCGGAAGATTGGCTGCAAAACCTCAGGGAATATTTCTATGGGAAATGTGGTTCCCACGATCAGCAGCAGTTTGTCATACAGCCATTGAAAAGGAGTGGCATCCTCGATCCAGAAGGAAACAAGGCTGATACACAGCTTTAGTATGGCATTAATGGTGATCCCAAGCAATATAACCGGTATGGTCAATAAAAAGAAGGTGATCCGGAAGCCGGGGATCTTTCCTACCATGATAAGCCCCATGGCAGTTGAGGATAAAGCAAACAGGGGCAGGCTTACGCTCCATTCCCCGGTAAACCGGGCAAGTACATAGAGGGTGTAATGGTAGGGCTTATTAATCTGGCAGGCAATGTTCCCACTGCGGATATCCGCTGCCACCTGCCTTGCCATAGATCCGCTCCTTGCGCCAAACCAGAGGGCTTCCGTCACCATCACATACCAGATCATCTGTACCTTGGAGTATCCGGCAATCAGTTCATCAGGGGAGGAATAGATATAATTCCACAGGCTGATGAAAATAAAAATAAAGATAAAATAGCTGATAAAGCTCATGGCAATGTTTAATACGTACTGTAAGTTTTCCATCAGTACGGAACGGTAGATCACTGCATATTTTCTCATGACGGTTCGCCGGACCTCCCTTCTGATCGATAAATTTCCGTGATGATGTCTTCCAGCGGAGGAGAAAGGACAATGTTTTCCACAATTTTTTTATTCAGGTAATTGGCTTTTAAATGGGTCATGGAGTCGTTTAACACGATCTGCCCGTTGTTTACGATGATGATACGCCGGCAAAGCTTTTCAATATCCCCGGTGTCGTGGCTGGTAAGGAAAATGGTGGTTTGGTATTCGTGGTTCATCTGAAGGATCAGGGAACGGATATTTTCCTTTACCACCGGGTCTAAGCCTATGGTAGGCTCATCCAAAAACAGGATTTTTGGCCGGTGGATCAAGGACGCAACAATCTCACAGCGTATGCGCTGCCCCAGGGAAAGGTTCCGCACAGGCGTATTGATAAAGGCGCCAAGCGCAAAGGTGTCTGAAAGTTCCGTGATCCGCTTTTTCATTTCCCCGCCAGGAATATCATAAATAGCGCCAAAAAAGCAGAAATTATCATACGGGGTCAGGTGGGTCCATAGCTGTTCTTTCTGGCCGAACACGGTTCCGATTTCGTAAGCAAGCTGTTTTCTCTGCCTTACAGGGTCAAGCCCCAGCACCTTTATGCTGCCGCTGTCCGGGCAAAGAATCCCGGTGAGCATTTTGATGGTGGTGCTTTTTCCGGCGCCGTTAGGACCGATAAAGGCAAGGATCTCCCCTTCCTCCACATGGAAGGAGATGCGGTCAACTGCCTGGATCTTTTGTATCTGGGGCTTAAAAATAGCTTTAAGGCTTCCTTTCATGCCTTTTTCTTTCTGCCGTACGCGAAAGGTTTTTGATAAATTTTCTGTTTCAATCACATTCATCTTCTTTGCTCCTTCCATCTGATTGAAATAAAAAACCGCCTGTTACATACACTTTCGTGTATATACCATGCGGTTTAGATCCGGTATGATCCCCAAATTACCGCATAGCCAAAAAGACTTTCCGTCTTACGGCCATGCGTTCCGGTTTGGATCGGTTTAGGCTGTGGCCGTAGTATGAAAAATCTGCTGCACCTGCATCACTAGAATAATAAACATGTGGTTTTGGTAAGTCATAGGGTTATCTCCGTATCTTCATAAATTTTGAATAGCATATCACAGTCTTTTGTGAAATGCAATCTTTTTTTACAAAATTTTTGTGGTCCATTTGGAGCAGTCCCAAACGTCCGTTGCCAGCTCTTCGTAAAAATCGGGTTCATGGCAGACCATTAAAATGCTGCCTTTGTATGCGGACAAAGCCCGCTTAAGTTCCGCTTTTGCGTCCATATCCAAATGGTTGGTGGGCTCGTCCAAAAGAAGGATATTGGAGGAACGGTTGATCAATTTGCATAATCTGACCTTTGCCTGTTCCCCGCCGGATAAGACTTTTACAAGGCTTTCAATATGCTTGGTGGTAAGGCCGCACTTGGCGAGGGCGGAGCGCACCTCGTATTGGGTAAAGCCGGGGAACTCCTGCCAGATCTCCTCAATGCAGGTGGTCTGTATGGATTGATCCATTTCCTGCTCAAAGTATCCGATGCTTAAATAATCCCCCAGTTCCACGCTGCCGGATAAGGGCGGGATCAGGCCCAGGATACTTCGAAGAAGGGTGGTCTTGCCGATGCCGTTTGCTCCGGTAAGGACGATCTTAGCTCCCCGCTCCATTTCCAGGTTTAAAGGGGAGGAAAGGGGTTCCTCATAGCCTATGATAAGGTTTTTTGTCTGAAAAATATATCTTCCGGGGGTCCGGTCTTCCTTAAAATGAAATTCCGGCTTTGGCTTTTCATAGGCCAGCTCGATCACGTCCATTTTGTCCAGTTTTTTCTGACGTGACATGGCCATATTGCGGGTAGCGACCCTGGCCTTGTTCCTTGCCACGAAATCCTTCAGATTGGCAATTTCCTTTTGCTGTTTGTTGTAGGCGGCTTCCAACTGGGCTTTTTTCATGGCATAAACTTCCTGGAATTTATCATAATCGCCGGGATAACGGTTCAGTTCCTGATTGTCCATGTGGTAGATCAAATTGACCACGTCGTTTAAGAACGGGATATCATGGGAGATCAGGATAAAAGCGTTTTCGTATTCATTCAGGTATCGTTTCAGCCATTCGATGTGCTGGGCGTCCAGATAGTTGGTGGGCTCGTCCAGCAAAAGGATGTCGGGCTTTTCCAACAATAATTTCCCAAGAAGCACCTTGGTGCGCTGGCCGCCGCTTAAGTCCGTCACATCCCGGTCAAGGCCCAGATCCAAAAGGCCAAGGGCGCGGGCTACCTCCTCCACTTTGGAATCGATCAGATAAAAGTCATGGACGGTCAAAAGGTCCTGGATGGTTCCAAGCTCTTCCATGTACTGCTCTAATTCCGCTTCGGATGCGGTTCCCATTTTGTCGCAGATCTCATTCATCTGCGTCTCCATCTCAAACAAAAAGTCGAAAGCGGAAGATAGAGCCATGCGGATGGTCATGCCCTTTTCTAAGGCGGTATGCTGGTCTAAATAGCCCACACGGACATTCTTGGACCATTCGATCTTTCCCTCATCAGGCATCAGTTTTCCTGTGATGATGTTCATAAAAGTGGATTTTCCTTCGCCGTTGGCGCCAACAAGGCCGATGTGTTCGCCTTTTAAAAGACGGAAGGAGACATCCTGAAAAATGGCACGGTCGCCAAAACCGTGGGTTAAGTGTCCTACGTTTAAAATGCTCATAGTGTATTCCTTTTAAACCGGTGTGAAATTTGCTTGGGCTGGCTGCTGCCAGCTTTAAGTATGCCTGTACATTTTATCATAGAAAGCAAGTGAATGAAATAGAAAATTGAAAATACGAAAGAACAGCATATAGTTACAAAACAGTTGAGAAAATTGGAGATAAGAGGTAAAATTTAGAGTAACAGTTTCTGGAAGATGCGAAGGAGAAATCAGATATGTTGATACAAATCCCACAGACCGGTGTGATCAAAAAGCAGAAGTTTGATATAGGCAAGGATGTTTCTATCTTATATGGATATAACAATTGTGGGAAAACGACAATCCTTAAGGCATTGGACCAGGTTTTTCATAGCAGGCTGATGGAACGGTTTATCCAAGGGGAAGCAGGCGACATTGCAATTTATATTCCTACTAACCGGATTGTGATCAGTGAGAACAGCACGGATGAACTGCATTTAAAAGACTGTGAGGAATTTATCCATTATCAAAAAGACAGCTATAAGGATTACAGCCTTCATCTAAAGCGGCTTCGTGATCATTTGCTCACAAATGAAGTGATACATAAGTTTATCTGCCGCGCGATCCGAAATATTTTTGAAATAAGCGGTATAAAGGAGATAAGCGGAAGATACAGTGACGGGATTGAAAATATCATTAATATTTACCTGAATGTGATCTGGGCGATGACATGGGATATGGATATTTCAGGTATGACGGAGAAAATGTTTTATAAGTTGATCGCCGGGAAACAGATTACGGTCATGATTGACGAAATTGAGATGTTTTTGCATGTAAATATTCAATCCAGGTTGATTGGCAGCATGAAAAAGGACTTTTCGGTATGCCGGTTCATACTGACCACCCATTCGCCTCTTCTTTTGACAAGATACAAACAATGTATGATATATAATATCAAAAATGGATGGCTGAAAGAAGTGGAGGAAGATGTGTATTACGAAGATCTGGATATTATATATGAACAGTTTTTTCAGGTGGAAGAACTTCCGGAAAAGGTAAGGCAAGATATTAACTATCTGGGGGATATTATTTTAAAAGTCAAGAATGCTGACCGGAAAAGAGTGAACGAAATTTCAGAAATGATAATGGGAGAATATCCTAATTTATATAGAAGATATAATAAAATAATTACGAAGGCCCAAAGCATTGGAGAACTTGATGGTTAAGATAAAAAGGATGCAGGCTCCCGGGGGATTGTCAGAAACAAATAGGGAGTTTAGAGCCGCTACAGCAGGCATGAGTACAAAAGAAGCATATGATTTTTATAAGTCGCACAAGGGAAAATATTGTTACAATACAAGTGAGACGAAAGACTGTTTTAGGAAAATGAATCATGAAAGATGTTCTTTTTGTACCAGATTAATACAGGATTTTGACGATGAAATGACAGTGGAACACATTCAGATCAAAAGGGATCATCCACAGCTGATATTTCAATGGAGTAATCTTTTGTGTGCATGTAGGACATGCAATACCAAAAGAAGTACCCGTGCCCATTGTCCACAGAAATATCTTGATCCTACGGAAATTGATGACGTTGAAAAATATTTTTGCTATCAGCTAGATGGAAAAATCGTGGCAAACGGGGAACTGGATGAGACTGAGCGGGAAAGAGCGGATCATATGATCAACTTATACCGTCTTAACCGGAAAGGGCTTGTCTGTAAAAGACGTGAATTTTTACGGGAAATCATGACGGATGATGATTTTTATGAAAAGCTGGCAAAATTGAACGAAGCAAGCCAGAACATAATATTTTTGTCCGTATTTACATATTATAGGAGGTGTAAAGAAAAGCATGGAGAGTAAGGTGTTTGCATTGGATCAGACGACGATCAAAAAGTTGTTAACGATATTTAAGCTTATCATACCGGATTTCCAAAGAAATTTTGTGTGGAAAAAATCAAAAAAAGAGCAGTTGCTTTCTTCTCTGTTCCGCGGTTTCCCAATCGGGGCAATTACATTGTATAAAGATAAAAATGGATACTATATCATAGACGGGCTGCAAAGGATCAACACGTTAAAGCAATACCTTTCCTGTCCGTGTGCAGTGATTTCCTTTAATCAATTTTTTGAAAAAGTGAAGCCGGATTTCCAGAAATTTTTGGAACAGGAGGATTTGAGCGGTATTGCCGCGGCACTAAAAAAGCAGATAAAGGAATGGTATGGAAAGCTTAACAATTTATACGAATTTGAAAAGGTAAGTGTTCTTTATGGGGTATTAAAGAGCGGGAATGTGGCGGTAGCGGAAAAATTTGAAGATTTAGAGTTGGTTGAAAAGCTTTTGGAAATTTTGAAGGCAAAAATTGAAATTCAGTATGATGATATTGCTTTGATCATTTATAAAGGGAGCAAGGAAGATTTACCGGAGCTGTTTAAAAACATCAATACCGGCAGCGTGGCTTTATCCCAGTATGAAATTCTGCAGTCAGTATGGAATGACTATCTCTTAGATAAAAGTCTCATCAATGAAACCTGGGAGGCCTTTGGCAGGGAGCTGGACTTGATCAGGAACGATTATGAGATTGATGCGGTTAAAGAGACCGGAACGTTTGATATTTTTAAAAATATTGTAGGGTTGAACCATATGATATGCTGCAGGAGCGAATGTGATATCCTTTTTCACTTTTCCGGTTTCAAGAAAATTCCGGAGCCAAAAAACTTTGGCGGCGGCATGAAAAAATATTTCGATAACGACAGTATTGCGTTTGAGATCTATTCCACCATTTTATGTCGTGTGCCAAATAGGATTGTAAATGCAATAGATTCCGTATATGCCCATCAGGATATAAAAAAAATAAGCCAATTTGTGGATCAATTAAATCAGGTCATTTTAAGTGCCGTGGATACTGCAATCAGGGAATTGAAAAAAAGAAAAACAGAATTATTTGAGAGCAAGTACCATTCTCTTTATGTCCTTGCCGGCATTATTTTTTCAGAATATGATATTGATGTTGATGCGCTGACGGTGAGAAAGACGGCAGTAAACTCCGGAATATATAATCTATGTATGGATATAGAGCATCATAATAAATATAAGTGGTTTACAGGTGATAACAGGCAGGTGAATTTCTTAAATATAAAAATAGAAGAACTCTGGGGGATGCGAAAGGACAGTGCTTTTGCAGCAGTGCAGGAAAACAGCATGGCAAAAGAGGCGAAAACCGAAATACTAAAGATCAGGATTGAAAGCCAGATCATAAGCGCCAATACGGTGAAAGAGTTCTATAGAAGAATATTTGCATATTTGAATGAGAATATCGATTTAAGTAAAAATATACCTTATGCGACAGGAAAAAAACGTTATCTTGTTAATTGGACAAGGCATCATATTAACGGGGACTTATTTATTTCACCAATCAAGGTGGAAAATTTTTATATTGAAACCCACAAAAGCAGAGGCGGGGCGCTGAGGGATATATACAATTTTATGAAAAATATCGGTATTGATGTTGGATATGTAGATTAAAATATGGGAAAAATATAGTAGATTAAAATATGGGAAAAATATATTGACAGATATTGGAAAAGCCTGTATATTCAAAAACAGGAATGATTACTGATTTTAAGGAGGTATTTTATGAACCAGAACACGTTTCATAAACTTTCATACGGAGTTTATGTGGTAACTACATGGGATGAGGGGCGTCCGGCAGGCTGTGTGGCAAACAGCACCATGCAGATCACTTCATCTCCGGCATCCATTGCGGTAAGTATCAATCACGATAATTACACCAATGGCTGTATTGAAAAGAACGGGAAATTTGCCATTTCTATCTTGGCGGAGGATTCAGATCCGGCGATCATCGGAACCTTTGGTTTCCGTTCAGGCAAGGACACGGATAAGTTTGCGCAGGTGGATTATTCCGTGGAGGAGTATATGCCGGTGATCAAGGATTCCTGCGGTTATATCGTGTGCAAGGTGGTGGATAAGATGGAGACAGCCACCCATACGGTATTTTTGGGTGAGGTTATCGGGGCGGAATTGTTTGGTAACAGGAACGTCATGACCTATGCTTATTACCATCAGGTGGTGAAAGGGAAAAGCCCGAAAAACGCACCCACCTATATTCCGGACGAGGCTGAGGCTAAGGAAGAGGAAAAGAAAGAGGGCGGCAAGGTTAGGAAATTTAAGTGCCAGGTCTGCGGTTATATATATGAGGGAGAAGAACTGCCCACCGATTATACCTGTCCGTTGTGCGGAGTAGGGCCGGATAAGTTTACGGAAGTGTAACGTACAGTTTGAAAAGCACCGCCTTTTAAGACGGTGCTTTTCTTTATACAGGGAACGTGTTATAATCGTGATAAAAGCAAGAAAAGAAGGTAAGGAGAAGGGAAATGGAAGAAACGATGAAGGATTACGAAAAGGAGCTTGAGGCATCTTTCCGTAAGATTAGTGAAGGCGATGTGATTTCAGGAACGGTTATTGATGTGAATGAGGAAGAAGTGACGTTGGATCTTAAGTATTACACGCAGGGGATCATTAAGGCTGCCGATATGAGTAACGATCCTGCTTTTTCCGTGATGACGGACGTGCATGAGGGAGATGTCATTGAGGCTTCGGTGGTGAAGATGGATGACGGACAGGGCAATATCCTGCTTTCCAGGAAGGAAGCCAACTCGGTGCTTGCCTGGGACGTGCTTACTGGTTATCTGGAAGAGAAGAAGACCATTGCTGTCAAGGTAAATGATGTTGTAAATGCGGGTGTGGTTGCTTATCTGGAAGGGATCAGAGGCTTCATACCGGCCTCCCATCTGGCACTTTCTTATGTGGAGAATCTCGAGGAATATAAGGGAAAAACGCTGGAGGTCAGGGTCATCACGGTGGATCGGGAGAAAGAGAAACTGGTGATGTCGGCAAGAGAGATCCTGCGGGAGCAGGCCAGAGAGGAGCATGACCACAAGATAGCGATGATCGTTCCCGGAACGGTGTTTGAGGGAACGGTAGAGAGCCTGCAGCCGTACGGCGCATTTGTAGACTTAAAAGACGGACTGAGCGGTCTGGTACACATTTCGCAGATCAGCCAGAGAAGGATCAAGAAACCCTCCGAGGTGCTTAAGGTCGGTGATAAGGTTAAAGTCAAGGTTCTGAATACGAACAATGGCAAGATCTCACTGAGCATGAAAGCGCTGGAGGAAATGCAGGTAGATGAAGAAGAGAAGGTTGACGTGAAGCAATACGGAAACAGTGAGAGCCTGGGAACCAGTCTGGGAGATCTGTTTGCAAAGTTAAATATTAAATAGGGCGGGGAATACCGCCCTTTTGCAAAGGCAGTCCCTTAGCCTGCACGATGCAGGCAGGGCAGTGCCCTGTAAGGATTTT
>OFGA01001644.1_pt1 | contig 15102 bp, 13 predicted proteins | sample 1521471 | NCBI WGS metagenome assembly OFGA01 (sample SAMEA3504086, study PRJEB24116) | mouse gut metagenome | biome: mouse gut; feature: mouse-associated habitat; material: faeces | place: Denmark | collected 2011
GCCGAGAGCCCGGACAACGTGTCCTCCCCCATCCAGTACATCAACGAGAAAAAGGCGTTCCTGGTGAATATCGGGAGCTTTGAGTTCAACTGGTTCATGCTGCTGACGGCCCTGCTCCTGGCCGGGTCCTACATCCTGCTGTACAAGACCCGCTTCGGACTGCGGCTCATGGCCTGCGGCGAGCACCCCCAGGCGGCGGATTCCGTGGGCATCAACGTGTATAAGATGCGCTATGCGGGCGTGCTGATCTCCGGCGTGCTGGGGGGCCTGGGCGGCATCGTGTATATCACTGCTGGCGTCAGCGAGTGGAAATTCGAGATGGGCGTGGCGGGCTTCGGCTTCCTGGCCCTGGCTGTCATGATCTTTGGACAGTGGAAGCCCCAGCGGATCGCGGCGGCGGCGCTGCTGTTCGGCCTGTTCCGGGCCCTCTCCAACGTCTACACGGGATTCTCGTTCCTGGCGTCTTTGAACATTCCCAGCAGCGTCTATAATATGCTGCCCTATGTCATCTCCCTGATCGTCCTGGCGTTCACGTCCCAGAAGTCCCGGGCGCCCAAGGCGGAGGGCATTCCCTACGACAAGGGCCTGCGTTAGACGCATAATTTCAGGGCAAAGACCCATACTTCAATAAAGCGCGGGAGCAAGGCAAAGCCTTGCGGACAAAAAGTTTTTCTTCTTTTGCTGCTTTTCTTCTTTGTACACAAAGAAGAAAAGCAGGACTGCCGAAAAAGGAGGGCACTTCCCATGTGGCTAGCATACGCGGCGGGGTCGGCGGTGTTCGCGGGGCTGACGGCGATCCTGGCAAAGATCGGCATCCGCAAGACCGATTCCACGGTGGCTACGGCTATCCGGACCGTGGTGGTCCTGATCATGAGCTGGGCGATGGTGTTCGTGGTGGGCTCCCAGGGGACCCTGGGGCAGATCGACAGGCGGTCGCTCATCTTCCTGGGCCTCTCGGGCCTGGCTACGGGGGCAAGCTGGCTGTGCTACTTCCGGGCGCTGAAGCTGGGGAACGTCAACCATGTGGCCCCCATCGACAAACTGAGTACCGTGCTGACCATCCTGCTGGCGTTCCTGCTCCTAGGGGAGCCCTTCGGGGCGGCCCAGGGGTTCGGGATGGCGCTTATCGGCGTGGGGACCCTGCTCATGGTGGAGAAAAAGGCCGTGACACGGCAGTCTGAGGGGCCCTGGTTTCTCTACGCCCTGGGCTCCGCAGTGTTCGCAAGCTTGCAGGCCATTTTGGCCAAGTTCGGCATCACGGGGGTGGAGTCCAACCTGGGCACCGCCCTGCGGACGATCGTGGTTCTGGCAATGGCGTGGCTGATGGTCCTGGTCACCGGCAGGGCCGGTGAGGCGGGCCGGGTGGACCGGCGGGAGCTGGGTTTCATCTGCCTCTCGGGTCTCGCCACGGGCGGGAGCTGGCTGTGCTACTACAAGGCCCTCCAGGAGGGCCCCGCAAGCATCGTGGTGCCCATTGACAAGCTGAGCATTCTGCTGGTGGTGCTCTTCGCCCGGATCGTGCTGGGCGAACGGCTCAGCCGGAAGGCGGGAGCGGGCCTGGCTCTGCTGACAGCGGGGACTTTGGTGCTGGCCCTGCCCCTGGGGCGGTAGAGGCCCCGAAAAAAACCGTTGAGATTTTGCTGCAACTGGGGTATACTATACCCTACACAACCTAATCAACAAAAAGGAGATTGCAACTATGGCTTATGTGACACTGACCAAGGAGAACTTCGAGGAGGAGGTCCTGCGCGCGGACAAGCCCGTGCTGGTGGACTTCTGGGCAGGCTGGTGCTCCCCCTGCATGGCCCTGGCCCCTACGGTGGACGAGATCGCCGACGAGGCCGAGGGCTTCAAGGTGGGCAAGGTCAACGTGGACGACCAGCCGGAGCTGGCGCGGAAGTTCCGCGTGATGAGCATCCCTACGCTGATGGTCTTCAAGGACGGTGAGCTGTCCCGCCGGGAGGTGGGCGGCCGGTCCAAGGAGGAGATCCTGGAGATGGTCCGCTGAGCAAGAGCCGCCTGCGGCCGTGACGCCGCAGGCGGCTTTTGTTTGTCAAAAAAATCTCCATCCAACCACCTCGGTGCAGCCAGCGGTGAGGGTGGACCCGGCCTTCTCCTGGGGTGCGCCGCCCGCGCCGGCCTTGACGAGCTGGAGGCTGGCGTTCTCCGGGAGGTCCGAGCCGCTCCACTTGAAGAGGGGTCTGGACCTCCGGCGTGGTATAATTCCGTTTGCAGCGGTTTTCTTCGTTCAGCAGCCTGCTTCTGCACGTTCCCCGCCGGTATACTATAAACTCGCTTGACATCAGAATACTATTTTGACATAATAGCGTCTGAGCTGTTCAAAATAACTCCCACTGTACCATCCTAAATGCAAAAGGAAGCTGCACAATGAAACAATTGTCACATTATTTTCGATCATCTATCATATTGGGCGCTTTCAGCCGGCTTTCAGTCTTTCTTTGCTCCCTGATGTGCGGCTATCTCGTTTCTCGTGTCATGACATCGGTGGCGGCGAAGGATTATGGCGGCGTTCTCAATTACAGCATAGCTGCCATCCTGCTTATGGTGCTCAGTCTGTTACCGGTGTTTCTGCTGAAAAGATGTTACGGTTTAAGAGCATTGCACGAAGAGGAAGCATTTTTGGAGCATCTATACACGCTCATTCTGAAAGCGGAGATTCCTGTGGAAACAGCTGGAGGCATCGATGTCCGGCTCAATAAGGACGCTGCTGCTGTCACAAAATATTATCTTGTTTCTCTCCCGAAAGCCATCGGCAGCGGAGCGGTCATCCTGGCGGCGGGAGCAATCATGCTGGCAATCGATTGGCGTATCGGGGTCATTATGCTCTGCCTCAATATGCTGCAGCTTCTTCCAACTTTCATCTATGAAAAGTGGACCAAGCGCATATATGACAGAACACACGCCGCCGAAGAGGACTACAGGAACTGGATACTGGAAGGTTACCGCGGAGTCAGGACATTGAAAGCTTACTGTGCAGAGAAGTGGTTCATGTCGGTTTACCGGCAAAAGACATCTGACATGATAAAGGCCGGATGCACGGCGGATCGGGTGGGGACCTTGGAAGTGATTATCTATTCAGTCATTGACAATTTGCTGCAATACGGCCGGTATATCATTTTCGGCGCGTTTGTCCTCTATGGGAAGACGGACAGCTTGGACCTGCCTGTACTGGTCGTATTGTCCAGCTACCTTTTTTCCTCCATCCAGGATGTCTTTGACTTGCGTATGAGCTGGTTCAGATGCAAAAGCGCCTATGAGCAGCTGGGGATACATACCGTGCCGGAAAGAACGGCCGCATCCGGCGCACTGATAGAAACAACACCGCTCTCCCGGTGCTTTGACGGCGCTGTCTGTATGCGCTGCGGCAGACAGCAGATCAGCCGGGGAGAGCGGATACTGCTGACAGGCGAGAATGGAGGCGGTAAAACCACCCTGCTGCGGATACTCGCAGGCTTTGATGAACCGACAGAGGGTGTGGTGAGCCGCTGCGGCAGCATATCCGTTTGCCTGCAATCGGATCCTGTGATGCATATAAAGACCGCGGACATGATAAAAGCTGTGAGCGAAAACAACGATATATCAGCTGATGAACTGCGAAAACATTTGAAGGCATTCAATATCACTGACACCAGCGAGCAGTATTTTGATGAGTTGTCTTATGGACAGCGCAAAAAGCTGTGCCTCGCCCTTGCCCTGTCAAAGCAGGCGGAGCTGCTGGTTTTGGATGAGCCGACGAATCATCTTGACGCGGAGGGTGTGGAACATTTGCTGGATGTTTTGAGGCAAAGAAAAGAGGGGATCCTTGTCTGCACCCACGATAAACGGCTCGATCTTGGTTGGTCACGGGTGTGGACTGCGAAAGGCGGCGAGATCAGTGAGTGAGTCAAACAGTAAAATCATTCGCAGGGATGTGCGGAGAAAATATCTGCTGCCAATCATCGTGCGCGTGTTTTCCGACTTCCTGGCGATCGCGTTGCCGAGTGTGGCAGCGATGTTGATCGGCACCATGTCAGACAGTCTTCTGGCGCTGGATCGTGGGGCGATCATGGCGCAGCTGCCGCGTTTTGGCGCGGCGATGCTGCTGGATGTCCTTCTGACGCCTCTTTTGCAAATGGAAGAGAACGTTCTTCTTACCAAAATCGGCTTTGGTTATGACGTCTTCCTTGTCAACCGATTTTTTGAAAAGCGGCTGATCGACATCGAGAACTCAGACAGCGGCGCTGTTATGGAGCGGCTGGAAATCGATTCAGCAGCCTTTGCCTTTGACCAGATATGGCTTTTTACCCGGCCGGTCATTTTAGCGGGTTATGTGGCGGTTATTGTCTATATGGTGCTGTCCGAAGGGTATCATCTTGTCTACTGCGGGATTCTGGCGGCGCTCTCCGGGCTGCGGCTGCTGCTTACGATCCTGCGCGAGAAACAGAAACAGACGTTGAAGCGCAAGACCCTTGAATATGAAGAGAAGCGCCGTGCTATGCAGCAGGAATTGGGCAGTATCCGCGACTTTGTAGCAGGTTTTTCGCTGAACGACTTCGAGATCGCTAGATTTTCTGGGCTTTTTCACTCATACCGCCGGACAGACGGACAGGAAAAAATCGGATTTGAGGCGGTGGATACGCTTCTCGATTTTCTATGCGGCTACGGCGTGCAGTTTATATCCGTACTATTGGGGGCGGTTCTGGCGGCGCGGGGAAGCCTCTCTGTCGGAGGAATTTTAAGCGGCTATTTGATGCTTTCGAGCTTCGCAGCGGCGTGGAATTATGCAGCAGAGTTCTTCTCCGCGCTGAAGGATGAGCCGGAGAAAGTGAAGCGTATGTCGATTTTCTATGGGGCATCGGAGGCGAGGGGCAGCGATAGCGGCGATGTTTCTGAAAGCATCCTTGTCAGGAATGTGAATTTCAGATATCCGGCAAACGAGCGGGATGCCGTTCACGACATCAGCCTGCGTTTCAGTGCTTGCAAAAACTACACGCTCACCGGCCCTAACGGCAGCGGCAAGAGTACGCTTCTTTATCTGCTGTCAGGGCTGTATGAGCCGGACAACGGACAGATCGCAGACAGCGGCGGGAACGTATTGAACCAGCTTTGCCTGCGGCGCAGTGTTACGCTCTTGGAGCAGGATGGTGCTATTTTCTCCGGCACTGTCGCAAGTAATCTGTTTTCGGAGGAGATGGACCGTGCTAAGTGCATTCTGGACGCGCTGGGTTTTGGGAAGGAACTGCAATACAATATTGAGCCAGAGGGTAAAAATCTTTCTCCAGGTGAACGTAAGAAAATTCTGATAGCACGAGCGTTACTTCGGGACGCGCCGTTTCTCGTCCTTGACGAGCCGCTGAACCATCTTGATAAGGAGGGGCAGGCGGCACTGGAGGCAATGATAGAGGGCCGGCAGGGGTTAATTATAGTTTCTCACAGAAGCTTCGGCACTATGGGTAGTGCACAGAGCATTGCACTGTGACAGAAGAGGTTTCACGGCTTGGTTTTTTGCTCAATAGATGGAGATGTTTTTTCGGGGACCAGCTTCCCTTCCCGGACATAGCGCTCGACGGTCTCCGCCTGCACGTTGACCCGGCGGACGAACTCCATCTGGGAGATCATCCCCTCTGCCTCGGCGGCGCGTCAAAAAAGCGGAAAATATGAACCACTGGTCACGTTTCTGACCTGTGGTTCATCGCTTTTTAGGGCCTGCTCGGCAACCTCAAAACTATTGAAAGGCAAGCATTCCGGGCGAAAAAATGATATAATAGGTGCAAGCAAAATACAGTGGGAAGTGCGAAAAAGCTTGCATTTGAGGGGGCGGAGCAGATGTATAAGGACAGCAGGCAGCTTCGAATTGAGGATTATGTATTTCCGTATGGAAAATTGGACCCTGAAAATGATTGGGTCAAACTGGCGGCATTGGTCCCCTGGGAGACGGCAGAGGAGCGGTACGCGGTGCAGTTTGCGGATAACGGTCATCCGGCCCATCCCTGCCGGATGGCGTTGGGTGCGCTGCTGATCCAGCGGCGGCTGAAGTGCAGCGACGTATGGCTGGTGAAGCACATTGGTGAAAATCCATATCTGCAATATTTCATTGGAATGAAGGAATATGGGCCGTGCCCCTTTGGGGCGTCTACGCTGGTGGCATTCCGGAAACGGTTCAGCGAAGAGGACATGGCGGCGATCCTGGAGGCATCGATCCCCCGGCCGGAGAAAAGCGGGAACGATGAGGATAACAACGATCCTCCCAACGACGGCACACTGGTGCTGGACGCCACCTGCTGCCCTACGGACATCGCCTATCCCCAGGATGTAAATCTGCTCAATCAGGCACGGGAGAAGCTGGAGCAGACAGTGGACGAGATCTGCGAAAGCACCGGGGAAAAGAAGCCGAGGATGTACCGCAAGTGTGCCCGCCGGGACTTTCTGAGGCTGTCCAAGAGCAAAAAGTGCAGCACCAAGGCGATTCGTTCCGCTATCAAAAAGCAGCTGCAATACATCCGGCGGGATATAGGCTACATCGTCCAGTTCGTACAAAACGGCATTTTCCTGAGCTCAACCTATATCGATTCTTTAACAGACGCAGATTCCGTCCTGCTCTCAGCCCACACATCCGCATATAGAGACTGTCAATCCGTCCTGCACCAACGGATTCAGTGTCCACATTTGGTCATGGATGTGTCTTTGTACTCGGACTGCTTAAAACGGCCCCTATTTGCGGATGCAACGCTTTAGAACCGCTGAAACCCTTGCAAAATGAGGGGTTCAGCGAAGAAATTGGACCAGGCCATATGTTTATATAGGCGACCCCAAGTATGCACTCAAACATAATTTTCCGTCCATCTTCAAGCTGTAACGGCACATTGTCCACAGTTTCCGCTATGAAATCGCTGGAGGTCCATGGATGGGCCCCCAGCGTCTCAAAATATGTAGTGGACGGAAAATGTCGTGGAGTACGGCGGCTCACTGCAACTCGTTGAGGTAGAGCGACACCCGGTTCTGGATCAGGGTTATCGTCTCATCTATGGTCTTGTCCCCGGCGAAGTAGGGGCCGCAGGCCTCGTAGACAATGTCATAGACCGTCGGGTCATAAAGGTTGATCGTTTCGATGCTGTTGAACAGGTCCTCAAACCGATCTACCTCTTCCTGGGTCGAATGGTGGATCTCCAATGTGGGAAACCCAAGCACATTTATCTGCTCCCAAACATCCCTAGTCATGACACATTTAATCATCATATTGTAGTCTGATTGGTTGACAGGAGTTGAGTAGAATGCGTTATCATCAATCATATCATCCATATTATCGTATTGCGGCAAAAGCACCTCGCGAAGGAATTCCCATGCGGCCTCCTTGTTCTGACAGACGGAGGACATCGCCAGCGGTCGTGTGCTCACCTGGAAAGTGCTTCCTGCACTCCCATCTTCTGTAGGAAACCCAATGAACGCAACCCTTCCGCCGCTCCCGTAAAAGGCATCATATTGTTGTATAGACAACGGGGACCCCAGATAGGCTTTCTCCAGCATCTGACGCCCGCTAAAAACCCGTTCAGCCACTTCTGTATTGATATTTTCCCGCAGTCCTGTAAACTTAAATGGAAAGCTGTTGACAAACTCCAGAGAAGATCTGAAATTCTCGTTGGTAAAGTCGCACGTTCCGCTGTCCCGGTCCACATAGTTCTCCAGGCTGTGGCGGAATATGTTGTCGAACGCTCCTTGTTTTTCAGTACAATAGGCCAAGACAGTGGAATCCTCTGGCATAGATGCAAATACCTCCTGCAATTGCGCAAGAGTCCAGCTTTTCCGGTCACCTATCAAGTTTTCCGCACCCGCCAGGGTTTCGATATGAACTCCACCAAAAACAGTATAAAGGCCGCCGTTTACCTCAGCGGCTTTCAGCGGTGCCTCCATCACGCCGTCCCGTCCCAGGTCCGGGTCGTTCTCAATGTAGGGCCACAGATTCTCCAAATAACCTTCCGTGGCGAGGAGATGGTAGGGAAGCATACTTGATGTCTCAGCATCACTGCCCAGGTCAATGATATCCGGGATTTTGCCGCTTGCTATTTCAACGAATAAACGCTCCTTACCGCTCCTCCCGTCCTCGTTGAGATATTCCTTCACCTCTACCTTGATATCCTGGTGGGATTTGTTGAATTCTTTCACCATTCCTTGGGCCTTGACAAGGGCACCCTCACCTAAAACAGCATAGGTCAAAGTAGAAACCGCAGGGTCCTGACTGCCTGCGCTCCCGCAGGCAGTCAGGACCAGCGATATCACAAAAACCAATGGCAATATAGAGACATGCCACCTCTTATGCGGCATATTACTCTCCCCAATGGCAAACATCGTTGTTTCGTACTTCAACTGCATGTCCGCATTCAAACACATAAAATTTGCTATCGTACGTATGCAGATGGTCAATCCATCGATGCGCCGCGCAACGAGAATAAGGATTACTTGATGCAGACCAAGGCCCTTCCTCAATAACTATTTGCATTGTTCCACAATAGGAACACATTGCACTCGGCCTTCTGGGCTGAATGACCTCATCCTCACTGCACACGGCGCAGTCGTGCTCATGCTCCTCGCCATAAGCGGCGGCGCTCATGGACATGAGGGAGAACGTCATCATCATCGCCAACACCAACGCCAGCAGTTTCCGGGACTTCTTCATAGTGATTACCTCCAAAAAAATGTATTTATTCAACGGCTAAAGGCCGGTGAACACGTTTTTTTCGACTTGCTGATACTAGTATACCATATATAGTCTGTGGACCCTGTCTACAACATTTCGCGGACATTTCAAATCCCGCAAAATAGTACATTTTTGCTGTTGACTTTTTCCAAAAAGTGTCACGTAATAGAGAAAACAGCAAAATCCCTGCCCATTTCAACCTGAAACGGAGAACGCAATTTATAGAAAAAATGCTGATTGGCGCTTACATCAAGTAGCAGCGCGAGGACGGAGGATGGTCACAGGTCTTCCTGTGTGAAGGCATCCGTAGCCGGAAACACCTCTCTCGCATCGAGAATAACATACAGGCCCCCTCTTTCACCACCCTGAACAAGCTGTTTGAAAAGCTGGGCCTGCCCTCCCGGCAGTTTTTGATGCTGACGGGTAAGGACGATATCGGCGTGGACAAATTGTAGAAGAAAATCCGAAATGACAGGGTTCTTTGCCAAGAGACGGAGGGGGAGAAGCCTTTCCAAGTTCAGAAACGAATCTGGAGGGACCTGGAGAAGCTGGAGGCCATATGCAAAAAGAACAATCCCTTCATCCGGCAGTTCATGATGTTATAATTATATCAGATTCGACTTATATTGTCGAGCCATATTTGTCTTGCAGAAGTATTTTTTTGCCAAGTAAATTCACTTATCTCTGCTTAAAAACTCCTTGCGGACGGAGGTTACACGGGAGAGAACTTTGCCAACGAAATCAAAAAGCTCTCCGGGGCTGAAGTTGAAATCGTCAGACGAAATGAATTTCATACCTTTGCTGTTCTGCCATAGCGATGGATTGTCGAGCGCTCTTTTGCTTGGCTCGACAAATATCGCAGGCTTTGGAAAAACAGTGAGCGCAAATTGCAGAATTCTTTTCAAATGATTTCTCTCGCCTTTATTCACTTGCTTCTAAAAAGATACTAAACAGGCTCTGAAACATAAGCATTTTACCAGTACACCACATAGGAAGTCAGCGGCTCATCTCCGCGTTCGATGACCCACGCCGCCAGCCTTTTGGCGATGTCATCCAGCATGTCAAAATCCAGATTGTCTGCGGTATCATAGATGGTGTTTAACGTGGAAGTTATGTTTGGATCACTTAAGCAGGCGTCCTGAAACAGGGTAACACTGCTCATCGTTTCTTTATCAAATGCGCCCCCGCCTGAAGCAATATCCCGGTCAGCGTACTGGAGCCCCAGACCGCCAGCAAGACTGCCCCGCAGAGCGGCTTCTGAATTTACTCCATAGACTGTTATTGGCTGACCCCTCCAACCGATACACTTCAAGTTGACCATGCGGATCTGCGTATACTGTTCCTCAATATGGTCAGACAGCGCAACAAAACCGTTCTGGCGGTTATCCTCTGTGTTGAAGGCGGCAAAAATTACATCACAGGGCAGTTCCTCCGCCTGCGCCAGCCAAGCCGCTGTCTGGACCAGCGCTGCAACGCCGGAGGCGTTGTTGTAAGCGCCGGGCATCAGGAGCGGCCCGCACTGGCCCGGGCCGTCAAAGTTTGCGCCGAGGACCACCGCCTTTGTGTGGTCTTTCCCGGGAAGGAACCCGACGACATTCTCCGCACTGCCCTCTTCATCGACGGCATCAGGGAGTTGCAAATGGATCTGATACCCGTCCTTTTTCAGTTGCTCATAGACAGCTTCTGTGACGAGGATGCGGCTGGGAGTTCCGTTCGCATTGGTGTAGGGCATCCCCCTGGACACATCTCCTGTTATCAAGCAGAGCTTCCGGCTGGCGTTCTTGGGGTCCGCTTCGGCATCCCATATGGCCTTGCCGTCGCTGTAAAGGGCGTAGTCTGTGGAAAGCGGGGCCGTAAGGTCCACCGCGTCCGGGGAGGCCCGGAACACCCAATCCTCTCCCAGTTTCAGCTCTGTTTCCTGTCCGTCGGGGGAGACGAGGAACGCTTCCCCGGGAAGAACGGCTGTGACCGTGGTCTGATAGGTCTGCTTCCAGCTCCCAAGGGTCGGGAGCTTCTGCAAGCCCACCCGGCTGAACTGCTCCGCCAGCCAGCCGGCGGCGGCGCGGCTGCCCTCACTGCCGCCTGCGCGGCCCTGATATCTCGGGTCTGTCAGCTCCAGGACACAGGTCTCCGCCGTCCCCTCGACTGTCCAGTCTATCTCGTACTCCACCGGGGCGATGCCCATTTCCCAGAACAGCCCCGGCCTGACCGCTTGCTCTTTCGCGGGATCATTTTCTGTCACCGCATCGGGCAGTTTTTCCTCAGATACCGGTTTCTCAGGGGCGGGCGTCTCTTTCTGACAGGCCGTCAGACAGAAAACCAGAGAGAACCCCAGCAAAAAACACAATGCCTTCTTCATAAAACAGCTCCTAATCTACCAGTGCGCCGTCCTTCAAGCGCAGGACCTCGTCGGCCATATCCGCGATGGCAAGGTCGTGGGTGACAACGATGACGCAGTAGCCCTCCTCGTGGGCCAGCCGCTGGAGCAGGGAGAAGACGAGCTCACTGTTCTCCGTATCCAGGTTGCCGGTCGGCTCGTCCGCAAGGATGATCTTCGCGTCGGAGACCAGCGCCCGGGCGATGGCCACGCGCTGCTGCTCGCCGCCGGAGAGCATGGCGGGCAGTCGCTTGTAGTAGGAGCTGTCCAGCCCCACAGCCGTCAGCTTTTCGCGGACGGTCTTCCCCGCCTGCTCCGGCTTCACGCCCCGCAAAAGCATGGGGTAGGTCACATTTTCCTCCACCGTCAGCAGGGGAAAGAGGTTGTAGTTCTGGCAGACCAGGGAGACCGCCCGCAGGCGGTAGTGGTCCCTGTTGCGCTCCGCCGTGCTTTTTCCGTCATAGAGGATCTGTCCCTCCGTGGGCAGGTCCAGGCCGGCCAGCAGAGACAGCAGGGTGGTTTTCCCGCATCCGCTCTTGCCCACGATGGCGTAGAACCTCCCGCCCTCAAATGCGAAATGGATGCCCTTGATGGCGTGTACCGTTTGGTATTTGCTCTGATAGATATAATGCACATTTTGCGCCTGCAAAAGACTCATGAGCTCACTCCTTATCGCGCAGGATGTCCATAACGCCGGCGCGGACCGTCAGCATGACCGCCACAGCGGCGCCCAGCGTGTAGCACAGCAGGATCATGGTGCAGACCACTCCATCAAAGCGGACCACTTCCATAAAATGACCCGCCGCCGCACCCAAAGACACACCGGCCAGGCACAGGACGAACTGCTCCAGCAGGGCTTTCAACGTGATTTGAAGCCTGCTCTCCCCCAGCATCCGCATGACCGCGTACTCCGGCTTCCGGTCGCGGGCCAGCAGGAAGCTGATGAACGCGCCCAGGATGGCGATCGTCAGGAAAAAGAACAGGTAGGAGCCCTCCAGCTGGGCGAGGTTGCTCTCGATGGGGCCGACGGTCTCCTTCAAAACGCGGTCGTCGATCCGGACGCGGACGGTATCGCTCCCCCGGAGCCCCCGCTCCGTTATCATGGCCTTGAGGCCGTCCAGCTCCCGGTTGTCTTTGACCGTGAAATAGACCTCGTAAACGCCGAAGGTCCAGGCGGTATAATTGCCATGCTGTCTCTGGGCGGCATTGGCGGCGGCAGTCAGCTCCTCCATGGTCTTCAGCGGCATCACACTGGCAAATTCGGTAATCTTCCCCGGATACGTCCCCGCCACCTTCAGGCGGAAGATGCCCTCCACCAGGCTCCTGCCCACGAGGACCCGAGCCAGAAAGGGGACCGTGTCGCCCGGACGGTAGCCCCAGCTCTCGGAGACGATGCACACCCGCTCGCTCCCCTCCAGACAGCTCTCGCCGTAACCGTCCATCCAGCGGATGCTGTCCCTGACGCGGACCAGCTCGTCGGACGCCTGGAAGGTGTTGTAAGCCATCATCGGGCCCCCGCCGCCGCCGCTGTCTTCGGCCTCAAATCTCGGAAGAAGGGTCTGGAACGCGGTCAGCCGGTCCTGCTCTGACGCGCCCGCTCCCGCTTTCGCCTCCAGAATGCCCTTCGGGAAGGCGCGGACACCAAAGTGGCTGCTGGCGTAGAGCTCACTGAAATATCCGCTGGACTGCAGCTCTCTCCACAAGCTGTCCGAAACAGCCGGCGCGCTGTCCACCCCGGCGGTGAGGATGCTTCCGGTCACTGGAATGCCGTCGTATGTCTCCTCCAGCTCCGTGCGGACCGTTTCGATGAGGCTGGGGTAAAAAAGCATGAACACCGCCGCCGCCATGGTGGAGAGCACCACCAGCAGGCAGGCCCCCTTCCGCCGCAGGGCCATGCGCCAGATATAGGGGAAACTTTTCATACCGCCATCACCTACACCTTCCCTTTCGGCAGAAGCTCCCGGGGCTCCTTGTTGATGTCCAGCGCCGCGAACCCCAGCAGAAAGGCCGGGCAGATCAGCACCGCGCCGCAGGCTTCCAGCGTCACCAGCGGGTCCGCTTTGACCTGGATGTCCGATTCCTGCTCCGTCAGGGCGGAGAGATCGTTCTCCTGGCTCATATCCATCTCGATTTCCTCGATATTCTTCCGCATGATGCCGTTTCCTACGACGCCCGTCATGCCGCATCCAAGGAGCCCGCCCGCGATACTGCCGGTGACCGTCAACAGCATGATACAGAGCAGTACCGCCGAGAGGGCCTGCCGCTTCGTGCCGCCCAGCATACGGAAGATACCCACCGTCTGCCGCTGGTTCTGCCAGAAGAAATACGCGACAAGGGTGCAGACGATCAGGAGAAGGACGGATGAGAGGAGAAGCAGTAACTTCGCGGTGCTGTTCATGGACAGCAGGCTGGACTGAACGGCGCTGTATCCCTGGTCGTAGAAGGTGAATTTTGGATTGTAGCGGCCTGGTTCCTGTGTTGTCAGCCCTTTTGCCGCCATATCCTCAAGAAACTGGTCCACAGTGCCGTTTTTCAGCTTCACGCTGAACGTGGAGCCGTGGACCAGCACGTCCTTCAGGTCCCTTGGCTTGGAGACGGAATTGGCGGGGATATAGATGTTGTAGTCCAGCAGGTCCAGGGTGTTCGGCGCAAGCTCTATATTTCCCCTGGTGGGATAGATGGAGTAGATGCCCACGATTTCGTACTCTCCCTCGTGTATGAAGGGCGTTTTCTCCCCGTCGTAGACCGGCTGATCCTTGAAGAATGGGATATTGCTGGGGATATAATCGCTCTCAAAAAGCCGCATATCCAGCTTGTCCCCGATTTTCCACCGCTGGTTCTGCGCCACATCTTCGCTGATGAGGCAGACCTTCGCGCCGCTGGCATACTCCTCCGGGGTGATCAGCCGCCCCTCTGAGATACCGGCGCCGCCAATATGATAGGCTGGTATAGAGGTAAAGTCGTTGGTAGCAACAACATTATGGGTGTGCTGCTGTACGCGGATATCCTGCCAAAGATCCTCAAAGTAAGCTTTTAGCTCCGGATCATTCTGTACATCTTCCCAGCGCTGGATGGGAAAATATAAAAATTCTTTTTCATACGCAACATCCTCCCTGGAGCCGTCATAGGCCAGGCGCATTTCCCCGTAATCCTGGACAGGTTTGGAGAACGTAAACTCTCTGCTGACGATGTGCTCGATATCAGAATCATCGTACGCAAGAACGCCCGCTTCCTCCGTCCACATCCAGTAGCCATGCCGATCAAGGATCGCAATATACTCCACATCCGGGTATAGGATGAGTTTGTCTGTATCGTCAGTTCGGTTGAACCGTTTGATCTCCCCACTATAAGATGTCCATGTCTCTTGGTCTAATCCAAAGCCCTCGTAGTACAAGATGCCGGGGTAGTGAAAACAGCCGGCAGCATTGTCAATGACATCCAGTTGTAAAGGTCGGCTTTTCCGATGGTATAGATCAAATGAAGAATATTTCAACGAGATGGGAGTCTCTGCCCGGATCTTGAAACGGATGATGTTGTTGCTGCGCATATACCATTTATCATAAGAATGAGTAGTGGGGCCGTAGTACACCGCGGGATGGCCCTCGATATAGGCCCCGTACTGCGTCCGCAAATCCCAGCTTTCCACCGCTTCACTGTCGATAATGTCGCTAAAATCATACCCCTTGACGCCCACAGCCTTATAACCGATGTGCTCCTCGCTGTTCCGTTCCACCAGCTGACCATATTGATCTACCTCTCCGTACAGCTCTGTAACAGCCAGGGTAGAAAAAACGTTTTCAGAAATCTGCAGGTTACGGACGCTGTTCTGATACAGATTTATGCTCGAGACAAAAAAGGCCGCCGCGACCAGCAGAAGGCAAAAATAGACAACCGTCTTTTTGCTGCGTTTCACCTGATCCACAAAAAATATATGATGCATATGGCAACCCCCTGTCCTCTAAAAAAGCATGTCATCATTAGACATCTTGCGAAAATAAGGTGCAGTGGTAAAATAGGGGCATGAAATACGAAA
>OFGA01001646.1_pt1 | contig 15098 bp, 14 predicted proteins | sample 1521471 | NCBI WGS metagenome assembly OFGA01 (sample SAMEA3504086, study PRJEB24116) | mouse gut metagenome | biome: mouse gut; feature: mouse-associated habitat; material: faeces | place: Denmark | collected 2011
AATTCCGCTTTGAAAAAATTAGAGACCGAAGGCTTTCTGACGCTGACGCCCGGCAGCGACCGCCGCTCAAAAATCATAGAACTTACAGAAAAAGGCTCCGTCCTTGCCGGAAAAACCGCCGACAAAGTTATTTTCGCTGAAGAACACGCCATATTATCACTGGAGAAATCCGAACAGACTTTATTCCTGCAATTGTTTCACAAATATACCGACGCGCTCAAAATTCAAATAAAGGAGATAGAAAAAGAACCATGAAAATACAATTATCTGACCACTTTACATACAAAAAATTGATTCGTTTTGTCTTTCCTACGATTGTAATGATGATTTTTACTTCGATCTACGGCGTCGTAGACGGATTATTTGTATCAAACTTTGTGGGAAAGACGCCTTTTGCCGCCCTGAATTTAGTGATGCCATTTGTGATGATTCTTGGCGGTATGGGTTTTATGATCGGCACCGGCGGAAGCGCCCTTGTAGCGATGGAACTTGGATGCGGCAGAAAAGAACAGGCCTGCCAAACCTTTACCATATTAATCATCTTTACCGTCATACTTGGAGTCCTTCTTTCCGTATTTGGGATGCTGGCCATTCGTCCGGTATCCCGATTTTTAGGCGCAACGGACGCTATGATGGAAGACTGCGTAGTGTACGGGCGAACCGTGATCGCTTTTACCGGCGCTTTCATGCTGCAAAACGTATTTCAGAGCTTTTTCATCGCGGCGGAAAAGCCGAAGCTGGGCCTTTATTTCACCGTTGGGGCCGGACTGACCAACGCGGCGCTGGACGCGCTGCTGGTGGGCGTCCTCCGCTGGGGCATCGCCGGCGCGGCTATCGCCACAGTCTTCAGCCAGGCGGTAGGCGGGCTGCTCCCCATTCTCTATTTCCTCCGGCCGAACAACAGCCTGCTGCGCCTGGTCCGCCCCCATTTTGACGGCAAGACGCTGTGGCAGACCTGCACCAACGGCTCCTCGGAGCTGATGAGCAGCATTTCCGGCTCCGTCGTGTCCATGCTGTACAACTTCCAGCTGATCCGCCTGGCGGGAGAGGACGGCGTGGCGGCCTACGGGGCCATCATGTACGTCAGCTTCATTTTCGCCGCCATTTTTATCGGCTACGCCATCGGAAGCGCGCCGGTCATCAGCTTTCACTACGGCGCGGAGCACAAGGGCGAGCTGAGGAGCCTGCTGCGCAAGAGCACGGTTCTCAACGGGCTGGCTGGGGCGGCCATGGCGGCGCTGGCAATCGCGGTATCCGCGCCACTGTCGAAAATCTTTGTGGGCTATGACCAGGAGCTCTGCGCGCTGACCGTGCGGGGCTTCCGGCTGTACGCAATCTCCTATCTTCTGTGCGGATTCAACATTTTCGGCTCGTCCTTCTTTACCGCCCTCAATAACGGCCTGGCCTCGGCGGCCATATCCTTCCTGCGGACGCTGATCTTCCAGTGCGCCAGCGTATTGATCCTGCCTGTCTTCTTGAAAATGGACGGCGTCTGGCTAGCGATTTCCGTGGCGGAAATCGCCGCGCTGGCGGTCACAGTCATACTGCTGGGGAAAAACCGGAAGGTATACGGATACTAAAAAACTGCGGGAGCGCCGCCGTGCGCTCCCGCAGTTCTGTCATGTTACCGGCCCAGTTCCCTGGCAAAGGGCAGGACCACGGCGTTGAGCTTCGCCATAGCCTCGCCATAGTTAAAGTACTCCTCCGCGTTATTGTCCTGGCACAGCCGGTCGGAAACGGACTTCAGCGCGGTGAATTTCACCCCGTTGCGCAGGCACACCTGGGCGATGGCGCCGCCCTCCATTTCACAGAGGGCGGGCGCGAAGGTTTTCGCCACCCAGTCCGCCCGGTCCCCCTTGGTCATGAACACCTCGCCGGTGGCCACCCGGCCCACCTGGTGCTCCACGCCCTGGGCGGCGAGGATGCCGCTGAGCCGCTCCGGTTCATCGGTGGGAAACGCCACCCGGTCCACAGTGGACACCAGCCCGATGGGGTCCCCCATGGCGGTGGTATCCACGTCGTGCTGGACAAAGTCCTTCGCCAGCACGATGGTCCCGATGGGCAGGTCCAGAAAGCTCCCGGCGCATCCGGCGTTGACGATCCAATCCGGATGATAGCGGTCGATAAACAGCTGCGCGCTCATGGCGGCGTTCACCTTCCCCACGCCCCCCAGGTAGGCCAGGATGCCCGGCTCAATCTCATAGACCGCCGCGCCGCTCACCGTCTCCAGGGGCTTGGCGTCGGCGGAGCGCAGCATGCTCCTGATCTCCCCCTTTAACGCATAGGCCAATCCAATCATATCCGATGGTCCTCCTTTGTGTTGGTGCGTCCATTATACCACAGCCGCCTCGTCCGGTAAAGACTATGTTTTTATCGAAAAACGGTAAAAATATATTGACAAACAGGATTCAAGCTGGTATGATCTGGGTATCAACTTGAAAGTGAGGCGGATATCATGAAACGACTTGGACTGGTGCGGACGCTGAAGGGCGCTATACTTTTTCTGGCGGCGATGGCGGCGCTGTGCTACACTGTTATTTTCCCCCAGCGGATTCAGGAGGCGGGCGCGGCCTACAATGCCGCCTGGATGATAACGCCGGGAATCGTCTGCATCAGCATCAGCGCGGTTCCCATCGCCATCGCCCTGGTGCTGTTCTGGCAGATCTGCACGGAGATCGGCCGGGACAACTCCTTCTGCCACAAAAACGCCGGGCGGCTCACCGCCATCGGCTTCTGCGCCCTCATTGACACCGGCTACTGTGCCGTGGGCACGGTAACGCTGGAGATCCTGGTGGGGTCCGCCATCTGGGTGCTGGGGCTGGGGGTGTGTACGGTGGGCATGTCCATCGCCCTGGCGGCGTTCCTGCTGAGCCACCTGGTCTTGAAGGCCGCCGATATGAAGGCGGAAAACGACCTGACAATCTAGGAAGGGGGCGAACCCATGCCGATTATTGTAAATCTGGACGTAATGCTGGCAAAGCGGAAGATGTCCCTCAGCCAGCTCTCCGAGCAGGTGGACGTGACCATCGCCAACCTGTCGGTGCTGAAAACCAACAAGGCCAAGGCGGTGCGGTTTACCACCCTGGAGGCCATCTGCAAAGTCCTGGACTGCCAGCCGGGGGATCTGCTGGAGTACGTGGGAGAGCAGGACGGATGAAGCGGATGCCGGCATGGCTGAAATGGGGCGTCCTGACGCTTCTGGCGGCGTCCGCGCTGATTCCCGTCCTGGACCGGATGGCGCTGGCGTCCAGGGAGCTGGCCTGGCGGGCCGGCGTCAAGCGATGCGGCATCGTCTCCCTGACCTTGGCCGTCCTTGCGCTGCTGGTCTGGACGGGTGTCTTGATGTGGCGGCAGTCCCCCAAAACGTTACATCGGTGCGCGGCGGTCATTTCCATAGGGCTTTTGTGCCTGATCGCCGGCGGTATCGGACGCTTCATGCTCCGCATCAGCGTCCCGTATGAGCGCGTTATCCAGCGCGGCGGGCAGCGGGTCGTCGAGGAGAGCCCTCCGCTGGACAGCGGCAGCAACTACTATACCTGCCACGGCCCCCTCCTCCGGGGCATGGAGCTGCTGGAGGGGAGTTTTTATCTGGAGATAGATTAAATGGAAAAAATTATGGAAAGCCTTCCCTCTTACCTTTTTTATTTCTGCATATTCTTTCTGCCGGCTATCCTTACGCTGGCGCTCGCCTTGAAAGCCGCCGGGTGGAAACGGTTTCTGTCCTGGGGCCATTTCGCCCTGCTGGCTCTGCCTCTGGCAATCGCGGGGGGCGGCGGCATGCTTCTGTCCTCCCAGGGACTTTCGTGGCGCAGCTGTATAAAGCTGCCCTGCGGCTTTGCCTACGTGGCGGGGGTCACGCTGCTCCTGCTGCGGGCGGCGGCGCTTCTCTGGCGGGAGATCGCGTGGTGGAGGCCCGTGGCAAGAGGCGTCGGCCGCTGCGCCATCTTCGCTGCGGGCGCATTCCTCTGCCTCGCGCTCACCTGGTATGGACTGATTTTTTCCGCAATATGGGCGGGGCGTGACCGGGTGGAGACGTTCAAGGGACGGACCGCCGTAGCGGAGCAGACCTGGACGGACTGGGATGTGTACGCCTATCACGGCCCCCTGGTCAGGGGCGCGGCGCGGCTGGGAGGATACAACTGAGCAAGGAGCGGCGCCGGCGCCGCTCCTCTTTTTTTCATAGAAGCGGCTGCAATTTCCCGTATAAAAATTTATTATGGAAAACCTTGTTAAAAATATTGCAATTTTCTTCCAAATATGATATTATCATTTTAATCAAATTAGCCGATTTCTTCTACAGAGAGGGATTACGCTTTTCTGTACGAAAAGCGTGCGGGCTGCACGGCAGCCCGGTGGCACGAAAGAAGGGACGGAACATTGGTTGGCGGTATCAAACGTGTAGTGAACGGCGTGATCGACCATTATCTGGCTGTCTGCCTGTTTCTCTCTCTTTTCACCATGACAATTATCGGCGTAGGGAGTATTGCGATTGTCGGCCAGCTGGGACTGGTTCTCTGCATATCCGGCTTTCTGCAAAAATCCGCCAAGGCAGACCTGCGGGTCCTATGCCCCTTGCTGATCTATCACATACTGGGCCTTATCTCCTGCTATACGGCATTTCATCGACTGGTCCCGGGCTACCCGGCAACGCAGTCGGTTTTTTCCGTCATCTATCTTCTGATGGCGTGTCTGAGCCAGCAGGATTTGCTTCTGCTGCGGCGGTTGTGCGCTGCGTGGGCGGGGGTAATTGCGGCAATTGGCATCGGTCAATTTGCTTTTTATGCAGTGGCGCAAAACGCAAAGAGGCTAGGCGGCATTCTGGGAAATCCGAACGCTTTGGGCATTTTTATGGTTATCGGCTGGTTTGCCCTGCTGTCCTGCGGCTCGCAGGAGGAGGAAACGGAGGGGCCCTGGCTGTCCCTGCTGCTCCGCATGGAGCCCCTGCTGCTCATTGCGGCCGCCCTCGCGCTGTCGCTTGGCAGCTTCCTGTCCATGGCGGCGGGCATCTTCATTCTGTTTGCCAGCAAAATGCGGAGCGCATCGTTCATGGAAGCCCTCCTATACCTCTGCCGCATTCTGGCGAGAGCCAGTCTGGGCGTAGGGACCGGCATCCTGCTGTACCTTACGGCGACGCGTACCAGCGCTCCGTGGCTGTGCGTGCCCATGCTGCTGTACGCGGCGGCCCTTATGCTGTGCTGGAAGCGGTTTCTGCGGTTCCTGCTGGCATACAACTGGGTATCCGTCACAATGACGCTTGCCGGACTGCTGGTCGCCGCAGCCGCCATAGTAGTCCGGCCCAGCTCAATCGCAACCTTCGCCGAACGGCTGGCAATGATGCGCAACGGACTGGGATACATAGCGGCCAATCCCATTCTGGGCGTCGGCCCCTACAAGTGGCGGGAATTGAATCTGGCGGATGCGGATAAGTTCTTCAACACTTCCCATATTCACAATATGTTTATCCATGTCGGAGCGGAGCTCGGCCTGGCCGCTATGGTCATGCTGGCGCTCATCACCGTCCGGTGCTTCCGCAAGAAAACCGCTTCCGGCCAGCTGGCCCAGTGCACCGCCTTTTTGTTCCATAACCTGATTGACACCAGCTTTTTTTATACGGGGATTACCTCTATGATGCTGATGACTGCAGCGGAGCCGGCAAAAGGCGGAAAGGAGATGCCTCAAGTCGTTCTGAGGCTTCTTTTGTGCGCATTCGCCCTTATGTTCGCGTATAATCTTTATCTCCTGTCAAACTGACACGGAAGGAGAAGGAAATGCAGCGGTCAGAGAAGAAACGGGAATTTTTAAGCGTGTGGCTCCTGCTCGCCGGATTTTGCGCGCTTGCGCTGGGCGTGCTGCTCCTGTGCCTTACCTCCATTGCGGAACTTCCGGACAACGTAGGGCGGGAATTGGCTGCGGAGGAAATGGCGGCGGTTATCGCCCGCAACAGCCCCCTTACCGAGTATGCCTACCTCTCCCCCAATGCCACTTTCCCTCGGGAGGCTCCCATCCGGAAGATTACGATCCACCACATGGCGGAGGACCTGGACCCTGTGCGCCTGGCGCATGCCTTCGGCAACGTGGACCGGAAGGCTTCCGCCAACTATGGCATTGGGACCGACGGCAAGGTTGTGCTGTATGTAGAGGAATGCAACCGCGCCTGGACCTCCAGCAGTCCGGAAAACGACCATCAGGCGGTCACCATCGAGGTTGCCAACGATGAAGTCGGCGGCGACTGGCACGTCAGCGACACCGCCTACAATAAGCTTTTGGAGCTCTGTACGGACATCTGCCGGCGCAATGGCATCAAGCGGCTTTCCTACACTGGGGATGCGGTGGGAAACCTGACCATTCATAAAATGTTCAACGAAAACACACAGTGTCCCGGGCCCTATCTGGAAAGCAGAATGGAGGACATCGCTGCGGCTGTCAACGAACGGCTGGCGGAGTGTGAACAAATCGGTTGATATAAAACACGGCAGTGTGTTTTATATAAGCGCGCCTTATCTATCAATAATAATTTGAAAGGAGAGTTTTGCAGTGAAATCTCGAAACGGAAAGCGCCTCATATCTGGTCTGATGGTTTTGTTGATGCTTGTGCTGGCTGGAACAGTGGCATTCGCGCAGAACGGGTTGGATTTACCTTCTATTAGTGATGTATATTCGCCCGTTTTCCCTCCACCGCCTCCGTCAGAGCCAGAACCGGAACCGGAGCCTGAGCCGGAACCCGAACCCGAACCCGAGCCGGAACCCGAGCCGGAGCCGGAGCCTGAACCTCTCGAAGACATCGGTGACGATGATGTCCCTCTGGAAGGCGCCGACTACGAAGAGGAGGTTCCCCAGACTGGCGATGATTCCCGCATCCTGGTGTTCGGTACAATCGGCGCCGCCGCTATGGGCGGCATCCTGGCGCTGGACTACATGAAGAAGTGTAAGCATAACGACGCCGAGTAATCGGTCCCCATATCCCAGCGTACGCAAAGAGATCTGAAACAGCCTCTCGGTCCCTGGACCCCGTGTCCAGGGACTTTTTTGTCAGCAGAGCCGCCAGCCCTGTCCAATTTCCCTCTTGCGCCCAACCGCCCAACCGGTTATAATGGGGAAAACCAGAGAAAGGAAGGCTTTTTCCATGAAATACGATTTTACTTCTATCATCGACCGCCGGGGCCGGGACGCTCTGGCGGTCGACGCCTTGGGCGCCATGCCCGGCTTCTCCCCCTCCAAGCCCAAGGATGGCTTCGACCTCATCCCCATGTGGGTGGCGGACATGAACTTCCCCGCCGTGCCCTCGATCCCGCAGGCCATTATCGCCCGCGCCCAGCACACCGCTTACGGCTACTTCCAGCCCTCGGCGGAGTACTTCGACGCCATTATCCGCTGGCAGGCGGACCGCAACGGCGTTTCCGGCCTGACGGAGGAGTGCATCGGCTATGAAAACGGCGTCCTGGGCGGGGTGCTCAGCGCCTTGGGCGCGGTGTGCTCCCAGGGCGACCAGGTTCTCGTCCACTCCCCCACTTACGTCGGCTTCACCGAAAAGCTGGATAACCGCGGCTACCGCATCGTCCACAGCCCCCTGTCCAAGGACGGCGAGGGCGTCTGGCGGATGGATTTCGACGACATGGAGAAGAAGCTGGCGGAAAACCGAATCCACGCCGCCATTCTCTGCTCCCCCCACAACCCCTGCGGCAGGGTCTGGGAGCGTTGGGAGCTGGAGCGGGCCATGGAGCTGTTTCGGAAGTACAACGTATTCGTAGTCTCCGACGAGATCTGGTCCGATATCACCCTTTACGGTCACAAGCACATCCCCACCCAGTCCGTCTCCGAGGACGCCCGCCAGCGGACCGTGGCGATCTACGCCCCCTCCAAGACCTTCAATCTGGCGGGGCTGGTGGGCAGCTACCGGATCATTTATAACCCCTGGCTCCGGGACCGGGTGGCGCGGGAGGCATCCCTGACCCACTACAACAACATGAACGTCCTGTCCATGCACGCCCTTATGGGAGCCTATAGCGCCGAGGGGCGGGAGTGGGTGGACGAGCTGCGGCAGGTCATCGCGGGAAACATGGACTACGCCGTTTCCTTCATCCAAGAACACTTCCAGGGCATCGAAGTATCCCGGCCCCAGGGCACCTACATGCTCTTCCTGGACTGCACCGGCTGGTGCGAGGCCCACGGGAAAACCATCAACGAAGTCCTGCAGGCCAGCTGGGACGTAGGCGTGGCCTGGCAGGACGGAAGGGCGTTCCACGGCCCCTGCCATATCCGCATGAACCTGGCCCTGCCCCTCTCCCGGGTGCAGGAGGCCTTCCACAGGCTGGACAAGTATGTGTTCAATGCCTGAACCTTTTCCCGAGGGGAGCGGCAGGAACGGGAATGCCAAGGCCTGAATACCCGGATTCCCGGCCGAACTGAACAGCGCCAGACAAGAACCAGGCTTTTTGAAAGCCTGGTTTTTGCGACAATCTTTAAGAAAAATTAAGATGGACCTCCGCATTATTTTTAGAAAAAAATGGTATGCTGTCACATAAGACAAAAGAAGGGCATTCCTTGGATATAAAGGTATTGGCAGAATGAAAAACATGGACGAAACAATCGGCACAGATAGGATGGATGAAATGAAATTCGAAAACCAGGGCACAGACCAGGCCCCCGGAGACGGTCTGGTCTGCAGGGGCGCGGAATCCCTGTCCGGCCTCACGTCCAAAGAGGTGGAGGAGCGCATGGCCGGAGGGCTCGTGAATGTCAGCCACATCACCACCGACAAGACCACGGGACAGATTGTAGCTTCCAATCTCTTTACCTATTTCAACCTGATCTTCCTGATCCTGGCAGTACTGCTGTGCCTGGTGGGCTCCTACCGGAACCTGACCTTCCTGCCGGTGGTCATCGGCAACACGGTCATCGGTATCCTGCAGGAGCTGCGGGCGAAGCGGGTCCTGGACAAGATGAACATGCTCAATGCCCCCCATGCGGTGGCAGTGCGGGACGGCAGGCAGATCCGGCTTCCCTCGGAGGAGCTGGTGCAGGACGATGTGGTGCTGCTCTCAGCCGGGGACCAGATCTGCGCGGACGCAAAGGTGCTCAGCGGGAACCTGTCCGTGAACGAATCCCTTCTCACCGGGGAGGCGGATGAAATCCGGAAAGAGGCCGGCTGCGACCTCCTCTCGGGCAGCTTCGTGGTGGCAGGGCAGTGTCTGGCCAGGCTGGAGCGGGTGGGGGACGCATCCTATATCTCCAGGCTCACCGCACAGGCCAAGGCCCTGGGCAGCGGGGAGCAGTCGGAGATGGTGCGCTCCATCAACCAACTGGTGAAATGGGTCGGCATCCTGATCATTCCGGTGGGCGCCATCCTGTTCTCCCAGGCCTACTTCATGAACCGGGAGACCCTCCGCACCAGCATCGTGTCCATGATAGCGGCCGTCATCGGCATGATTCCGGAGGGCTTATATCTGCTGACCACGGCTGCCCTGGCCCTGAGCACCATCCGCCTGGCGGGGCGCAGCGTCCTGCTCCATGACATGAAGAGCATCGAGGCCCTGGCCCGTGTGGACGTGCTGTGCGTGGATAAGACCGGAACCATCACGGAGCCGGGGATGCAGGTGGCGGAAGTCCTGTGCCGGGACAGCGGGGAAGATCCGCCCAGGGCACAGGCCCTGTCCGGGGCCGGGGGGAATCTGCGGGAACTGGACCTGCTGCTTGCGGATTACGCCGCTGCCATAGAGGACAACAATGCCACCATGCAGGCCATCAGGGAATATGTAACCGGGCTTTCCCAGCGGGAGGATCTCGGGGAAGGCATCGGGGAGAATGCCGGTTCCTCTATGGACCAGGCAGCTACCGCCCCCCGGGCCCCTCTGGCCACCCTGCCCTTTTCCTCCTCCCGGAAATACAGCGCCGTCCGGTTCTCCGACGGGGAATATGTGCTGGGCGCTCCGGAGTCCGTGATGGGGGAAGACTATCCCTCCATAGCCGGGGAGATCGGGCCTTATCTGAAAAAGGGCTACCGGGTGCTGGTGATGGGAAAATGCGGGGACGCTGTGACAGGCATGTCAATGATCCCGGAGCCGGAAGACGATGAATGCCGGCGGGCTCCGAACCAGGCGGCCGGAAAAACGACATGCATGTCAGGTGCGATGTCGCAGCAAAGCCCGCAGACCCACAGCCTTCCGGAGAGAGTCTGCCCACTCGGCTATGTCATACTCTCCAACCCCATCCGGGAAAATGCCAGGGAGACCTTCGCCTACTTTAAGGAACAGGGCGTCCATGTGAAAGTGGTTTCCGGGGACAATCCGGAGACAGTCTCGGAAGTGGCCAGGCGCGCAGGCATAGAGGGCGCGGAGCGCTTCGTGGACGCAGGGACCCTGCAGTCAGAGGAGGCGCTGGCCGCGGCAGCCAGCCAGTATACAGTCTTCGGGCGGGTGACGCCCGGGCAGAAGCAGCTCCTGGTGCAGGCCCTGCAGAAATCAGGCCATACCGTGGCCATGACCGGGGACGGCGTCAATGACATCCTGGCCATGAAGGACGCGGACTGCAGCGTGGCCATGGCCTCGGGCAGCGAGGCGGCGGCCCAGGCAGCCCAGGTGGTCCTGCTGGATTCCGATTTCGCCCACATGCCCAATGTGGTGTGGGAGGGGCGGCGGGTGGTGAACAATATCCAGCGGTCGGCCAGCTTATTTCTGGTGAAGAACATCTTCTCTCTCCTGCTGGCCCTGTTCTCCGCCGTGCTTGCTATCACCTATCCCCTGGAGCCCTCCCAGATATCGCTGATCGGCATGTTCACCATCGGGCTCCCCGGGTTCCTGCTGGCCCTGGAGCCCAACCGGGAGCGGATAGAAGGGCATTTCATCCGCAATGTCCTGCTCAAGGCCCTGCCTGCAGGGCTCACGGACGTGCTGGCGGTAGGCGCTCTGGTGGTCTGCGGCCAGGCCCTGTCCCTGCCGAAGGAGGGCATCGCCACGGCCTCCACCATGCTGCTGGCCGTGGTGGGCTTCATGATCCTGGGCAAGATCAGCTACCCCTTCAACCGCATGAAATGGGGCATCCTTGCGCTGAACCTGTTCTGCCTGGCCTTCTCCGGCCTCTTCCTGGGCAAGCTGTTCGCCATCAGCGCCATGTCGGAAATCTGCATCCTGCTGATGGTGGTGTTCGGCTTTGCCGCCGAGTCCCTGTTCCGCTATCTGTCCATGGCGGTGGAGTGGGCAGCCGGACAGGGCCTGGGCAAAAGGTTCAGGAGGGCCCTGTCGGCGCTGCTGCTGAAGTCTTGACCCCACCGGTCATTCTTCCCCACACGCCTCGTCAGCCATTCCGCGGCCATGTCCCTCCCAAGCCCGCTTCCCTTATGCATACGGCTCCCCGGCTTCCGGAAGCGCTGCGGCCCATGGGAAGCAAAATCCCGCCCTCGGCTGCCCCTTCCGGCAGGAACTGGTCGTGGCTGATTGCAATGACCAGCGCATTCCGGGCGACTCTGTCAAGCTCCTTCCAGATCAGCAGGCTGTGCTGCCTATCCACTCCCGCAAAGGGCTCGTCCAGCAGATAGACGGCGGAATCCTCCAGAAGGGCCCTGGCCAGAAGCAGGCATTTGCGCTGGCCGCCGGAGAATTCAGCCCCTCCGTTGACCACATGGGTCTCCAGCCCCTTTTCCAGCCCCAGAATCCATCTGTCCAGTCCCAGCCTCTCCAGCAGAGCCAGAACTTTTCCGTCATCCGCCCTGGTCCGCCACAGAATGTTGTCCCGGACAGTCCCCTGGAACAGCGCGTCTTCCTGGGTCATATAGACGATCTGGCTCTGGAGGCTCTTCAGGGAATATTCCCTCAGGCTTCTCCCGAACAGGCAGAGCGTTCCAGACTCATAGGGGTATATCCCCGTCAGCAGCCGGAAAAAGGTGGTCTTCCCCTTTCCGCTTTCTCCGCTCATGACATAGAGGCCCCTGCTCCCCAGCTCCAGGTCCAGATCCTCATACACGCTGTGTCCCCCCGGACGGCACGCCACTCCCCGGGCCAGAATCCCCGATTCCGCCCGGAGCTCGAAGCCCATATCCCTCCCGTCTAACGGCTCCTCTTCCAGATCCAGGATATCGTGCAGCCTGCGAAAGCTCACGAGCCAGCGCTGGAAAGCCCCGTTGGCGGCAATCCCCAAAAGCAGGTCTCAGCCAGAACAGCAGCCCTACGGTGATCAGCCATCCCGCCAGATCCGGAAGCGCCTTTCCCAGCAGCCGGTCCACAAAGCCGTCGATCTGGCCCACATCCGTTATATAGCGGGCGGAGATTCCGCCCAAATCGTTTTTTCCCAAAGCCTCCATGGAGCTGTGCAGGATCTTGCGCTGGATCCTGCGGTAGATATCTTCCCGCATCTCGGCGGACAGCATCTGCCTGGTATAGAGCAGCAGCTGAGACACCCCCAGAAGCAGAGCTGCCACAGCCGGGAGATACGCCCCCGGTTTCCCGCTGTCCAGCGCCTCTCCTATGCTCCATCGAAGCAGCACGTTTCCCGCCGCCAGCGCCGTGGTCGCGGTCAGCACAATGGCCAGCCTCCCCCTCTCATCCCCTCTTTTCATCCCGTGGCTCATTCTGGCGCCTTTCCTGCACGGGCCCGGCGCTGTCCTCTTCCCCATGGCCCAGCAGGAGCCTGCGGATTTCTTGCGCTTTCTCCAGATAGGCGGGCTTTCCCAGGGCCTCTGCCAGAATCGACAGGTGGAGCTCCGCAGACCAGGCCAGGGGCTCCAGAGCCGCTTTTGCGGTTTCATGCCTCTCCTCGCCCTCCAGGAAGAACACCAGCGCGTTCTCCCGGGCCTTGTACAGATTCGGCAGCTTCCCCGCCTGTTCCAGGGCCTTTTTCTGCTCCCCGTTCTTCCAATAGGAGAAGCAGATGTTGTACTGGGTGGCGCTGCGCACCTGCGAATCCTCTCCATAGCGGAGGATCTGCTCCTGAAGGGCTATGGATTCCCTCAGGTATTTCGCCTTCTCCTCCTTCGTCCCGTCCAGCTTTTCAAGGGATGTGGAGAGCTGTACCAGCAGCAGGCTGTCATTCGGAAATGTCCTCAGGGAATCCCGCATGAGGACGACGTTCTCCTGATGCCGTCCCCTCCTGTTGTTCTCCTTCCAGAGGCGGTTGACTTCATCGTATTTCTCCGCCTTTGCCATCTGGTCCATGCCGATCAGGGCGTCCACGCTTACGCCGAAATAATGGGCCAGCGCAGGCAGCATGGTGATGTCCGGATACCCATCGCACCGCTCCCATTTGCTGACGGACTGGAAGGAAATCCCAAGGTGGGCCGCCACCTCCTCCTGGGTCAGATTCCTTTCGCGGCGCAGCCGCCTGATGTTTTCGCCTATCCGCAGATTCATGCTGTTTCCTCCCTGTTCTGTGCTTCCCTTCTGCTCTTTGCTTCTTTCCTGCTCTTTGCTTCCCTTCTGCTCTTTGCTTCTTTCCTGCTCCTTGCTTCTCTTCTGCTCTTTGCTTCTTTCCTGCTCTTTGCTTCTTTCCTGCTCTTTGCTTCTTTCCTGCTCTTTGCTTCTCTTCTTTCTGCCCTTTGCTTCTTTCCTGCTCTGTGCTCCCCTTCCTCCCCGGCCGCCTTGCAGCAGGCTCCGCGCAACCGTCTCCTCCAGGATACCTGCCGGACGCCTCCCGTGCAATAACCGCATCGGCGATTTCATTCTACGTTTCATAGAATTATTCTATCTACAGGCGTTTTCTGTCCTATAGCTATTTCGGAGCGTTGCCCATGAAAGGCCAGACTGCGATTTCTTTTCCCTGAAAACGCTTGACAAGGCCATGGGAAATGATTATAATGACCATAAATACATTTTCAGTCAAACCGGAGGGATTGGGGTGCCGAAAAGCTATTCAGAGCAGGAGCGGGCGTATATCAGGGAGAGGTTGAAGGAAGAGGCGGCGGACTGCCTGGCCACATATGGCGTCCGCCGCACCACAGTAGACGAAATCGTGAGGCGGGTGAATATCCCCAAGGGGACTTTCTACCTCTTTTACCAGTCAAAGGAGCTGCTTTTGTTCGAGGTGATTCAGGAGCAGCAGCAGAGCATCAACCGCAGACTGTTCCAGGTGATTTCCGGGCTCTCCGGCACAAAGGTTTCGGCGGAGGAGCTGACCGATGCGATTTACGCGTTCTATAAGATGGCGGAGGAAATGCCGATTTTGAAGCTGATCGGCACCGGCGAGGTGGAGCTGCTTGCGCGCAGACTGCCCCGGGAGGTGGTACAGGCCCATCTGCAGGACGATACGGATACCATCGGGGAAATGCTCGCGATGCTCCCTGTGAAGAAAGACGTGGACATAAATGTCGTCAGCGCCGCGTTCCACGCAGTCTATTACGCGACCCTGCACAAAGCGGAGATCGGGGAGGCTTATGACCAGGCGCTGCGCACCCTGATTTATGGCATAGTGGCGCAGCTTATCTGAATCCACATTTGTATACTGTTTTCTATCTGTTGTCCAGAAAGTCCGGCAGGCGGCCGGACTTAAAACAGGGCTTTAACTGACTATTCCGTTTGTTTTAGTCATATAGTATAAGGAGGGCATTTCCATGATTCAGGTTAACCATCTTTCGTTCAGCTACACAAAACAGCCTTTTATTTCCGATATGACCTTTTCGGTCTCACCGGGCGAGATTTTTGGATTTTTAGGCCCCTCGGGAGCCGGGAAGAGCACCCTGCAGAAAGTGCTGACGGGGATGCTGGCCAGTTACCAGGGCTCTGCCATGGTGAACGGCGTGGAATGCAGGGAGCGCACAAAGGATTTTTACGAGGACATCGGGGTGGACTTTGAATTCTCCGCCCTGTATGAGAAATTGACGGCCAGGGAAAATCTGCGCTTCTTCGCATCCCTGTATGAGAAAAAGCCCTGTCCGATCGACGAGCTTCTGGAGACGGTGGGCCTGGAGCGGGATGGGGACAAGCGGGTATCCCAGTATTCCAAGGGCATGAAGGCCCGGCTGAATTTCGTCAGGGCATTGCTGCACGACCCGTCCCTGCTCTGTCTGGACGAGCCCACAAACGGCCTTGACCCTGCCAACAGCCGCATGATGAAGGATATGATCCTGGCCCAGAAGGCAAAGGGGAAGACCATCCTCAATCTTCGGCGCGGCTGTG
>OFGA01001648.1_pt1 | contig 15070 bp, 10 predicted proteins | sample 1521471 | NCBI WGS metagenome assembly OFGA01 (sample SAMEA3504086, study PRJEB24116) | mouse gut metagenome | biome: mouse gut; feature: mouse-associated habitat; material: faeces | place: Denmark | collected 2011
TTCCCCACAAAATACCGGGTCAGGTCCTGGACCCGGCTGGGGCTGATCTCACCGTTCTCATCGTAACAGGCATAAAATGCCGGAATGATACCCTGGTACTTTTCTACTTGGCTCATAATTTTCCTCCTGCTTCGGTTCCCCATACGCATTTACGTTTTTCTTTTCGTCAAAAAGCATGGCACCTTTTCAAAAATTTCATTACAGCACCTTTACCAGATTCAGTTCCTCGTCCGCCAAAAGCACATCCGCGCGCTTCCCCGGCGTCAGGGAACCCACTTCGTCATAGATGCCGATACTCCTGGCAGGATTCATGGTCGCGGCGGCAATTGCCTCTTCCAAAGGAATCCCGAAGGATACGGCGGTGCGCATACAGTCATACAGATTCGTAGCGGAGCCTGCAATGGTGCCGTCTGCCAGCGTCGCAAGCTTTCCGTTCACCGTTACCTGCTGCCCGCCCAGATCATAAGTGCCGTTCTCCATTCCCGTAGCACGCATGGAATCACTGATCAGCACGATTCTGCCCGGGAACAGCTTAAAAGCCGCCCGTATCATGCTCTCATGCACATGGATGCCGTCACAGATAATCTCTGCCATACAGTTCTCATCCTCCGCAGCCGCTCCGATGATCCCCGGCGCACGATGTCCCAGCGGCAGCATTGCATTAAACAGATGCGTCACATGGTTGGCGCCCGCCTCCAGCGCCGCCTTTGCCGTATCGTAATCCGCACCGCTGTGCCCCAGGGAAATCGACACCTCCTCATGCAGTTCCTTTGTAAACTCGATGGCACCCTCCGTATTAGGCGCAAGCGTCACAAGACGAATCAGATTTCCGCAGGCTTCATTGCACTCCCGGAAAAATCCCGCATCCGGCGCCATGATGCACTCCTCCCTGTGTGCCCCCTTCTTAGGTGCATCCAGGAAGGGTCCTTCCATATTGATGCCGGCCACATGGGACATGGGTGCTTCACAATCTCCCAGACTGTCTGCAAAATGACCCATCTCACGGAAAATCCTGCGCAGTTCTTCCTTTTCAATGGTCATGGAAGTCGGGCAATAGGAAGTAATGCCATGGGCATACTCATAAGTCAGTATCGCCTTCAGCCCCTCCATATCACCGTCGGAAAAATCATGTCCCACCGCGCCGTGGCTATGCACGTCAATCAGTCCGGGCAGCACCAGCAAACCCTCCGCGTCCACCTCGGACGTATCCGACAGCTGTTCGGGGCTTTCCACGATTTTGCCGTTCTCAATATATAAATCCTTTTTTGCGAAAGTCTTGTCTTCCTGATAGACCCTGCCATTCTTAATTATCATAAACCATACCCTCCCAATGGGTATTCTCCCGAATCAGAGTAAGGGCGGACTCATCCGCAATAATCACCACGTCACTGTGAAGCTGCAAAACGGAAGCCGGTACATGGGGCGTCACGGGTCCGAAGCAGGAATCATACAGGGCCTTTGCTTTTCCGTCACCGGAAGCCAGCAGCAGAACCTTCTTCGCAGACATGATATTCTGAATGCCCATGGTCAGTGCATGCGTAGGAACCTCGTCAATAGAAGAGAAAAACCTGGCGTTGCTCTGCCTGGTTTCCTCAGTCAGAGTCACAACATGAGTCCCCTTCTCAAATACCTCGCAGGGTTCGTTAAAGCCGATATGGCCGTTGCCGCCGATGCCCAGCAGCTGCAGGTCAATACCGCCCATCTCCGCAATCACATGATTGTAACGCTCGCACTCCGCCTCCGGATCCTCCGCCAGGCCGTTGGGAACATTGGTTTTTGCCTTGTCAATATTGACATGATCAAAAAGATTGTGATTCATAAAGTACCGATAACTCTGGTCATGCTCGCCGGACAGACCCTTGTACTCGTCCAGATTCACACTGCGGATCCGGGAGAAATCGATATCCCCGGCTTCACACTTTTTAATCAGATGTCCGTAAGCGCCCACGGGTGTGGAGCCTGTGGCAAGCCCCAATACCGCATCCGGCTTCATGATAATCTGGGCGGCAATCAGATTTCCCGCCTTCCGGCTCATGTCATTGTAGTCCTTCGCTGCATAAATTTTCATATTTCGCACCTCTCCTGCCTGCTCTGCAGGCATCAACTCACTCTTTTCGGACAGCAGCCTCCTGCCTGTGATTCCGCTGTCTGATGTTTTCCATACACTTTATGATTTTATTTTATCATTGTCAAATACAGGTGTCAACGTTCGGCGAGAAACTAATGGCCATTCAGCAGTGATTCCCTGTATACAATGTACGGTTCAATATAAATCTTTTCACAGGGTGCATTCTCATATTCCATCCGATACATGATCTGTATCGCCAGACGTTTCCCCACAAACTCCGTCCTGACCTCCGCCGTGGTAATCATTCTCACCACATCATACTCATACCGGCCGTCATATCCCGTCACCAGGATTCCCTTCGAAACCCTTCCCTGATGCTCGGAAAAATAGAGCTGCAGTAAATGGGCGATATAATCGTTGGCACAGATAAAAGCCTCCGGAAGTTCTTCCAGGGAATCCAGAAACCTGGTTATTTCCTTAACATATGAAAAAATACCGATTTTATGCGTGAGACAAAACCTCTCCTCCACCGAAAGGCCATGGTCCTTCATGCACTGACAGAACCCTTCGAACCGGTCCCGGTTGGTCAGCGCGTAATGAATGTCCCCGATAAACCCTATGTTCCTGAATCCTCTTCCTATTACGGAACGCGTAATGTCATAAATGGTACTCTGCCCTTCCAGCAATATCAGGTCCCCGCTTAACTCCCGAAGGTTTACCTGCGGTACCGTATCCAGAAAAACCTTGGGCATATCCAGCTGATTGATTTCCCTGACCAGCTTCTCATCATACAAATTCAAAACGACAGCGCCCTGTACCGCACCGTTTGTCAGTACCGCGGGCATCTTAAATCTGTTGGAATAACCGGACGGCATATAAGTATACACCAGGTTAATGTTGTGAAAAGACAGCTCCTGGGCCATTCTGTGAATAATATTTGTCCAGAATCCTGATGAATTCGGTCTGGACACGATCAGAGAAATATTTTTTTCCGGAACTGTCTGCTCCAGCTCCGCGATCCCTTTCGTATATCCAAGTTCCTTGGCCTTGCTCAGCACTCTCTCCCGGAGCGCCGGAGACACATTTGAATAATTGTTAAATACCTTCCACACGGTTACCCGTGAAATTCCAAGCTCATCCGCAATGTCCTGCATTGTTACCTTATTCATGATTTCCTCTCTTTTGTGACCCGCAATCCTCGCATAAGCAACTGTTTCGCAGACTCCATCATAAATTTTTTGAGTATATTCATATTAACATATTTAACATTTATTTGCAATATTTTACACAAACAATGCATCAAAAGCTAATCGAGCGCATAAAAAACCGGGCATCTCTGCCCGGTTTTATGTAATGTATTCTTTTTACAAATCAATCTGGTTCGGAGAAGCCCATCCGCTGCCCGTACTTGAATTGACAGCAGCCTGTACATATTCTTCCCGAAGGCTGAATTTTGCCACAAGGGACTTCAGCATGGCAGCCTGCTCTGAAAGCTCCTGGCTGGCAGCCGCACTTTCCTCTGCCGTAGCGGAGTTGGTCTGCACCACGCTGGAAATCTGGTCTACTCCCAGAGTAACCTGCTCGATAGCGCCCGACTGCTCTTCCGCAGCATTTGCAATGGCGTCAACCTTTCCGGAAGCAGAACGTACCTGATCCACTACCTTTGTCAGGGAGCCTGCGGTAGAATTGGCAATCTTCGTTCCCCTTGCCACTGCCTCAATGGAACTCTCAATCAGCTCAGCCGTATTCTTGGATGCCACAGAACTCTTGCTGGCCAGACTGCGCACTTCTTCGGCAACCACCGCAAAGCCCTTGCCTGCTTCACCTGCCCTTGCTGCCTCAACGGCGGCATTCAGAGCCAGTATGTTCGTCTGGAAAGCAATATCCTCAATAGTCTTGATAATCTTTCCGATTTCATTAGATGTACGGGTAATCTCCTCCATAGCCGCCATCATATCCTTCATCTTGGTATTGCATTCGTCTACCTCATCCCCTGCAGTATTGGCCTGATGCCTTGCCTCCATTGCATTGTCCGCGGTCTGTTTTACCTGGTGTGAGATATTGGTAATGGTAGCTGCCAGCTCCTCTACGGAAGCCGCCTGCTCTGTCGCACCCTGTGCCAGCGCCTGGGCGCCGTTAGACACCTGCCCTGCCCCCGATGATACCTGATCCGCACTCTGATTGATCTGCCCAAGCGTCATGCTCAGATCACGGTTCAGTTTACGAATGGACAAAAGCAAACCCTGGAACTGCCCTACGTAACGCTCTTCTGCCCTGGTACGCACATCAAAATTACCGTTTGACATCTCGCTGAGCAGTCTGGAGGCATCGGCAATAACATCCCCCAAAATCATGGTCATATTCTTAAATGCCTTCGCAAGGCTTCCCATTTCATCCTTGGACTCGTACGTCACATGAATGTCGAAGTCACCGCCTACAATCTGTCCTGCAGACTTCTCCAGTTCACGGAGAGGCGCCGTAATGGCTTTTGTCAGATAAGCGGAAAGGAGCAATGTGATAACCAATGCGCCTCCTGCCATCCCCAGCTGTACGGCAACGAGCATACTCTGCATGGAGACGGTATTCTCATAGTCAGTCTCCGCATTCTGCTCGGCTACATTGCTGATTTGAATGAGGTTGTTCACGGCTTCCTGTACCAGCGGCTGATATTGTTCAAGAAGCATTTCCTGTGCCGCGGCCATATCCGTACCGGCAATCTCAATTACCTTTTTCTGCATTTCCACGGCTTCCGTGATATTTGTGGAGAAGGCATCCAGCAATGCCTGATCGCCTGTAAAGTTTTCAAACAGCCAGTTCCCGTTTTCCTGCAGAAGTGCCAGTTCTTTCTCCATGTCGCTTAAGTGAGCTTCGCTCTTGGTCTCATCCTCTTCCATTGTGATGAAACTGAGATCTTTTACGATTATCTGCAATCCGCGGCGCATGTTCATAACTTTACTGGTTATCTGATACCCGACATGATAGAAATTCGAGTATTTATCTGCGTTCTGCTGCAATCCTACGATTGCAATGGCCACCGTTCCGATAAACATCAGAATGATTAGCATAAACGTAATCAACAGTTTCTTCCCTATTCTGAGATTCTTCATTTTTTCCTCCTTTACTCACTCCAAACAGAAGCATCCGGCCGCCCTGCGCCAGGCATTGAATGACAAGCTGTTAACGAGTCGCTGAGATAATAATGTTATATGTAGATTATAATAGATTATTGTCAATCTGTCTACTGAAATCCTGAATCCTGATATAATAAAATATGGAAGTAACGGCATGGGAATTTAGGATACCAACAGCCGGTTTACCTTCTCCCTCAGCCTGAGGATGAATCCCTCCCCCTTGGGATACTGTCTGAAGGAAAGCTCCATACCCGCTTCCTCCCTGATGAGTTTCAGTACCTTATCCCTTCCGATACGGGACTCCAGGGCATACAAAGCCCGGTAATCGCTGATTGCCTCATCCTGTACCATCAAGCGTATGGATTCTTCCGGCACACCGTCTTTTCCCGGATATACCATAAACGGATCGCCTGCGGGGAAACCTCCGTCCGCGTCCACGCTCTCATAAGGATTTATCCTTTTTCTGGACAAAATGCCGTTATAGAAATTAAATCCCCAGTGAAGGAAGCCGTCTATCTTCAGCCAATATAACAATATTCCGTATATTCTATTACGCCAAGATGGCATGCTGATAAACCGGTTAGGCACTTCCACCGTCTGCGCACAGCAGTAATAGCTCCATAAGACCGGCGGACGATTTTCCAGAAACGGCTCGATATGGTTGGTCGCACATACCGGAATGTTCACCAGGCCCTTTGCATAATACGCATAATCACTGACGGCCTCGATAAGCGTGCATCCGTCCAGCAGATGTCTCACTGCCTTCTGAGCTACCTGATACTGAACGGAATCCAGATTAGGCTCATCCGATATATGGAAATACGTATGCTCCAGCAGTCCCCGGCCATACAGATATTCCTTCAGCGCGGGAATCAATTCCCCGAGAAACCTCAGATACTCCGGGTCATCCGACGGCGTATCCCAACCGAAAATACGCCTGCGTTCCCCCCCTGTCCAAGCCTCTACCTTGGGCGCCGCAACCGCTCCCCACTGGGTAAACAGATGGCAGATTTCAAAATGGGTAATACCCTCCTCCAGACAGATATCCAGAAAACGTCCCAGATCAGAAAAATCCAGCCGATATTCTCCATTGTCCAGTTCCACCCTCACCAGCTGAACCGTGGTTCGCTCCAGCCCCACTTCCGTATCCAGTGCCGGCGTCATAACAGGGGTATATATCATGTTTCCCCCTCTTCGTGCATACACTCGTACAAAATTCCGGAAAATCCTCCAAAATTCTTCCGAGAACACATCCACCCCATAATAATCCGCAATTCCGTCGCAATGAAACCATTCCGTGTGCAGAATGGGCAAAGGAGGTAGCACCTGTTCAAGCACGCTTATTTCCATGCTGCACACTGCGGCGGATTCTCCTCCCTCCAGGATAAAGTGAATCTCAATCCTGTACAAACCGGGCTTCTGCTTTTCTCCGCAGCAGAAATCAACCCACAGACTCTGCCACTCACCGGTTACGGAAATCCTCTCCTCCACGTCCCGCAGCAAATCAGGGGCCATCCTGGCATCATAGAACAGATAATCCTCATCAAAAGATTCCGGATTACAGCTGTACCGGCACATGACAGGCAGCACCTGCCGGACACGAACCTGGGGAGTTTCCGGTGCCGGAATCCCGGTATCTCCGGCGGCGCCATTTTTTTCGTACAATACTTTTTTCACCGAAATCCCGGTATTCTCTCCGGCATTGCCGTCTATGAATGCAATCTGGAAAGATGCCGTCTCCCCGCGGCATACCGTCAGGGATGTACCCTCCTTAAACGGCACCGGCTCCTTTCCCAGCCCCACTTTTTCAAGCGAACTTACTACCATTGTCTTTATCATAAATGATCACCACGCCTTTCCGACTTATCCCAGAACCTTCAGAATCATCTCCGCCATGCCCACATTATAACCGGAATCGGAAAAAATGCAGTCTTTTCCGTTTTCCATAATCGTGACAAGCGGCAGCTTACCCGGATTTCTTCCCGCCTGTCGGGAAAGTCTTACATAGGATTCCCCGAAATCATGGAAAAGCAACTCTGCCCCCGGCAATACACCGCATATTTTCTGCAGCGTCCGGTCCCGAACATAGTTCTCTCCCTCACGAATCACGAAATAAATGGGAGCAGTAAGTTTACTGAATAATTCATATTTTTCAAACATTTCATTTAGAATATGTTCCGTAGGCTCTCTGCTCAGTTCCAGCCACAATACAAATGCCTGCTTTCCCTCACTCAGAGAAGAAAGCATCACCTCTTTCCCTTCCACCGTCCGCAGATCCAGATCCTCCACAGGCACTCTGCTCAGAAGGGCCTCCCGGGAAATCTCGCGCAGCTGAAGTGCAATCCGCTTCTCTTCCCCTTCCGCCAAATCAAAGTCATATATCTTCGCAAACTGATTTCCATTGGGAAGACGGTTTGTAGTCACAATACGATATCTGCCGACTTCCAGATCCAGGCGGCACTCGCGGCTTTCCTCCGCGGTCTCCGGTTCTCCTTCCGACTTCCGTTTCTGGCTGATAAACAGCGGCATATAACGCCCGTTTTCATATCTGGACAGCGAATAATGCTTCCAGTCTTCCAGACTCGGCACTTCCCCGCTTTCCAGAATGAGAGTCCCCGTATTTCTCACCTCTTTCGATGTCATGGGAACAAAAGATCCGTTCACCCAGCATTCCATGGTTCTGTCTATGGAACGCATTCTGGCGGGAATTCCCAAAGCACGGTATATATGGATACACAGCACCGCCCTTGATATCTCACTGCCGATACCTCCGGTGAGACATCCCACAGGCCCGGTTATCAGATTGGCATATTCCTGTTCCGGAAGGGAAATCACAAAGCTGTCAAGTATCTCCGGCAGACACTTGGGATTCTTTCGGATCTCCTCTTTCTGCTCCTGACTGAAAATGCCCCCCAGCACACTTCTGCATGTTCTCGGAAATTCAAACAGCACACAGGGGTTCAGCAGGTCAGAAAAAAATATCTCCCCGGCAAACTCACCCGCATAAGGAGAAGCACAAATGCTGCATTCTGCCAAAACTTCCGCTTTGATATCCCAAAAATCATTGGGATGCAGCGTCTTCAGCACTTCCACTTTCCAATGCTCCTGTCCGTACCGTTTTTCCAATTCCGGCACCTGACCTGTAAAATCCCACTCCAGAAATCGGACAATTTCTCCCATATTGCCCTTCGCCTGGCGCAGCATATCATTTACTACAGTTCTGTCCTCATCTGTAAAACGCATCAGAATCCGTTCCGCGTCTTCCTCCCGGTAGAAGCCTTCCATTCTCTGCTGTCTGCTCCCTTAGCGCCGCCGTCTCTTCTGTTTCATTGTCTGATAAATTTGTTTCCCGGCTGCTGACTGCTGCCTCGCTTTTTAGTTTCACAATGGGACTTTCCGGCATCCCTGCCGTTTTCATAAGCAGTCCCACGCCCAGCAGAATGCCTGCCGTCCAGATCATTTTTTTACGTTTCATTTGTGTGTCCTCCTATCGATATTTTTGTTACACCGATATCATAATCCAATTCCATACACCAAATCCCTTTCGATCTGTAACCATATTGTAAACATCCATATTGCCCAGGCAGAAGCTGAAGTTTATCGCTGCCTGATTATGCTATTATTAGTTTTACATATACCCTCTGTATTTCACCATAACACAGCAGCCGTCGTGCCTTCCCCTTCTATGCTCTCAATCCGCAGAACACCGCCATGCAGCTCGGCAATCCGGCTGCACAAAGCCAGGCCAAGCCCCGCCCCTCCATCTCCCGCACGTGATGGATCGATTCTGTAAAATGCTTCTGCTACCCGGCACAATTCCTCCTGCGGAATGCCTGCACCAAAATCCTGTACATAAATGCCTGTCTCCTCTGCCGACACAATAACAGCTGTCTCCTCACCAGACGCCTTACAGGCATTATCCACCAGATTAATCAGCAGGCTCAGCATCAGATCTTTATCCATATCCTTTTTCAGGTTATATGGCACGCACTTTATTTCCAAATGCAGTTTCTTTTCTTTCAGCCGGAATGCTGCGGATGCTTTCAGCCGGCCGAGCAGCCCCCTCACTTCTGTTTCTTTTTTGATTATAAAACCTTTTCGCTGTGACAAGCCGGCCAGCTCCAGCATTTTATCAGACAATCTGGAAAGCCGCCTTGATTCTTCTAAAATGTAGTTAAGCGCCTTTGTACGGCCTGCCTCCTTTAGAGATACCGTAAGCAGCAGATCCGCGTTCCCGATTATAGCAGTAAGCGGTGTTTTCAGCTCGTGCGCAAGACTGCCCAGCAGCTGCTGCTGATTTTCATTTGTCTCTGAGAGTATATTCATATGTTCCTGCACCTTGTGTGCCATTTTATTAAAACTATCTGTCACCTGCGCGATTTCATCCTGCTCTTTTCCTGTCCTGTTTCCGTATTCCATAACTCTGGCGCTGTAATCTCCGCCGGAAATACGCACTGCTGCCTGCTTTAGGGCCGCAAGCGGCTGTATGGACTGATAAATACCCCGGTAAAGCACGATTCCGGCAATTGCAGTCATACAAAAAGCAATCCCCAGTCCATGGCAGAACAGCTTTCTTGTCCGCTGATAAAGGTCTGTAATATCCTGATATACCACATAGCTGTATTCATCCGCCCCAAACCCTGCGTCTGCCTGATAAAATATAAGCAGCCTTTTTCCTCCTGCCTGCTGAGGAGAGCTTTCATACAGAATATGTTTTTTTGTCTTTTCATTTATATTTTCATTTATATATTCATTTGTATTTATTTCTTTATTGTTTTCTGCCAGACATTTTTGTCCAGCGCTTCTTTGTCAAAATAATAGGGCGAATTGTTATACACTTCTTTTCCGCTTCGCCATAACACCCCGCGTTCTCCAAATGCATTGCGAAATTCATATACTACTAACGCATTTTTTACTGTTCCCGCAGCCGAAAGCATTTCCTCTCTCTGTATTTTTTCATGTATAGCATTAATATTGTTCCTGATTTCGCCTTCTTCATATCTGCAGATATCCGACCTGCTATATCTGTGCACTTCCCATAGCAATAAAACGAGCATTCCGAACGCAAGCACCATCATGCCGATTAATACCTGCAGATAAATCTTTCGAAATAATCTCATTGAACCTGCACCTCCCGTCCCTTACTATCTGCTGATTTTCCTTAGTCCTCTGTTTCCAGGCGATACCCTATCCGCGGAATCGTTTTAATCACATCCCAAAATTCCAATTTTTTGCGTATCCTCCCAATATGTGCATCCACAGTCCTTGTCTCTCCCTCAAACTCCATGCCCCACAGCGCTCCCAGCAGCTGTTTTCTGGTCAGCGCTTTATTTTTGCTGCGTATCAGCACCATCAGACAGTCAAATTCCAGCGGTTTTAAATAAACCTCCCGGCCCGCCTTCGTAACCAGCCTTTTTTCCGGCTCTATCACAACATCTTTGATACAGATCACTGTCTCGTGCATTTGACGTCGCTTTAATATATTTTCAATACGCAGAATCAGCTCGATCATCTCAAACGGCTTTACCATATAGTCTTGTGCCCCTCCTGCCAGCCCCTTCACCTTGCTTGGCAGATCTCCCCTTGCGGTAAGAAATATAACCGGCACATCATAACTTTGCAGCTCTAAAAGAAGCGCAAAGCCATCTTTCCCGGGCAGCATAATATCCACAACCGCACATCCATAATCATGATTCTTTATAAGGGCCTCACTTGCCAGTGCACCGTCAAAAAAAGCCTCCGTTTCATACCCGGTTGCCTCTAATCCCATACAGATCATGTCATTGATCGCAGCTTCATCCTCTATCACTAAAATTTTTGCTTTCATCCGTGCATTCCTCCATAACCATTATGACATACTCAGCCATATATTAATGTAACCAATTTGTAACAATTACAGGCTGCAGTGACAGCTGCCGTCCCGCTAAAGCTTTATATAACAAAAGCTCTGCATACGAGCCGTCGTCCCACACCATACGATATGTACAACAGTTCATATGCAAAGCTTTCAATTATTTTAAAAATCTCCAGAACAACAAAACACACTCTTAGAGTACTCAAACACGCTCCAGCAGCAGCGACAGCTCCATATGCGTACCCGCCAGATAATGCTGAAACAAGATCCCTGCCGGCACAAGACAGACCTGTATATCCCTCAGCCCTAATCTTTTCATCATCGACAAGCTTACCGTTCCCTTTTTTTTGATCTGATCCTGTTCGGCCGGCATTACAAAACAGTTTTGTAACGCCCCTATACCATGTGCTTCAGCAAAAGGCCGGTAAGACAGTTCATACAAATACTGCTTGGTCACATCACCTACACCGGGGCAGCCTCTTAGGTCCTGCCCTTCTGCATCCGGAATCACATAATATTTCGCATCCAGAATTACAAAACAGTCCGTTCCATCCAGCTGCACCACTGCCGCAAAATCCGGACGCAGCGTATCCTCTGCATAAGCTCCGGTTCCATCCAGCTGCCAGAAAGGCTTTTCGATTAAAGCCAGCAGATTCTTTTTTTCACGAAAGCTCTCAGCCAGAGGAACCGGGAGCTTCAAACGGCCAAGCGGCAGCAGCAGCTGGCTGTCAAATACGTCTGCACATACTTTTTCCCACACCATATGAAATGCATTCGTCCCATACATGCTCAGTCCATGCTCATCGTCCAGCAATTTCTGTTCCTGAGCAATATAAGCATACATCGTCTTGAGCAGCAGCTGCCTGTGCGTCTGAAACTGCACGCCCAGCTCTGCCATAATACGCTCCAGTATATATTCTTTTTCCCCAAAATCATCGCGCTGCGCGTCAGACAGCCTTACCGGGGCAAGATCAAACAGCTCCTCAAGCTGTGCCTCATGCAGCTGCATAGAGCATTCCGTCAAAATAAATTCATGCAGGCGCTTAAAATAATCCAGATCATCATAATCGGTATGCCTCGTATAGATCTCTGTATAATAGGGTCGATTTTTTCGAATCAGAGGCATGCATTCGCTGATCGTCTTCTCCCAGACGATCTCTCCCTCTCCGTTTACTTCCACCGTATCTTCGCTGTTTACATACACGCCATATTCATAATAATCATGCAGCAGATACAAAATCACCGACAGCAGATGAAAGCTGTTCTGCCCGCCTTCCCCATAATAGAAATCTACCGTCTGCTCTTTTGATCCGGCATACCGTTCCAACACCTTTAATACCTGACGCATTTCTGCCAACGGCTCTGGCGCAGACCGCAGGTATTTGGGATATATTTTCAAAACACGTCTGCCGATTGTTATGACTCCGACATAGGCAAACACATAGCAGCCTGCCTCATGTTCTTGCGCATCCTCTATTACAGCATCCTCTATTACAATAAGATCTTCTTCTGCCAAATCAGAAAGCTCTTTCTGCCCAGCGCTATATTTAACACATTTTAAAACACCATATGATTTTAGTTTTTTTAGAAACTGTATGATCTGCTGGTCATTATATAAAAACATCTGCTGCAGCTGCTTCTTTGTATAGCGCTTCTGCTCTTTGACAAAACGCGAAATGATCTGCATGCTGTTCTGCCTTTCTAAATAAACATAAGATATATGTCCAGACAAAGATCTTACCCTTCCTGCACATCATAATACTTTTCCTTAAAGTCATCCCCAAAAATACGCATTCCCATCGTTTCAAATGCTTCACATACAGCAGAATACCTGCTGCTGTCGCACCCACTGCCCGAAAACAGCTTATGCTTATACTGTTTTGCAGCATCTTCATACAGGTACATAATGACCTTGCTCTTAAATGACTGAATAAAATAATCCCGATCTGCTGCTTCTGCAGGCCCCAGCTGAGACTGAAGCATTTCCTGATCCAGTGCACCCTCCTTTTCCAAAAGCATCTCTTTAGAATCAGGCATGTCCTGAGTCAAATTTTCCTGATCTGATGATTCACCCTCTTTTGTCCGTATCACATCCTTAGATAGAAAATACGGCCCCATCAGCTTGTCCTCGTTTACCTTATATTCATATGCCAGCTTGTCATTTAACGCTCTGCGCAGGCGGTTCCAGTCTGTAAATACCGCCTCGCTATGCTCTCCAAGCATGACCCCGCACCGAATATCTTTATCATTTTCATTAATTCCGATATATTCAAAATTCCACCGCCGTTTAAAAGCTGTGTCCATCGCAAACACCCCCTGGTCAGCACTGTTCATTGTGGCCCAGATAAACATATTATCCGGCAGCTGGAGCTTTGTATAAGCCTCCGGCTCACCGCCCAACTGGTCTGCCAGATATCTGCGGATATCTTCAGAGGCATGGATTTCATATTCACTCACCCCGTTCTCATCACGGTCCAGCAGCTGAAATACATCTCCAAATACCGCAGCCACCTTTGCCCTGTTGATTTCCTCGATTAACAGCAGATGCGGCTTTGGTGTGCTGCTCCTTCCGCTTCTGAGTGCTTCTGCATAGACGCGCATAAACGGCCCCGGCACAAACTCATACTCGATATCCCCTCCCCTGGATACAGGCTTATAGGTTCCTACAAATTGCGCATACGTATAATCTGGATGAAAAGTCACACGTTCAAATGTACCGCCATTGCCGTCAAGCAGCTGCCTGGCATCTTTTTTAAACCGATGGCTCTTGCCTGTTCCCGGCGCGCCAAACACGATTCTGTTGCGCTCATAACGCCTGCCGCGCGGCTGCAGCAGTTCATCTATATGCGTATAATAAACAGGCGGTATAAATACAGCCGGCTTTTCCTTTTCCGCAGAATTACGGCTGATATCACCGTTTCCTGCATCAGAATCTTCTGTTATTCGTGCCTGATCCGTCAGCATTCCCTGCCGTTCTGATCCAGACGCACTTAGTAAAATATTCTGCTGATTTAATTCAGAGCCACTTTGTATTACATTCTGCTCTCCTGATCCGGCTTCATTTCGTATTATATTCTGTCTTTGTAATTCAGCTTCGTTTGGCAGCATATTCTGTCTGTCTGATTCAGCTTCATTTGGCAATATATTCTGTGCTCCTGATCCAGCTACATTTCGTATTACATTCTGTACTCCCAATTCAGCTTCGCTTTGTAATATATTCTGCACTTCTGCTGCATCATTCTGCGGAACTTCCTGACGTTCCGATACAAGATCATGGATCAGCTTTCTTAATTCTTCTTCATCCTCCATATACGGACGGTTATCGTATTTATCCAGATAATCCCACAGGGCGTCTTTATGGACGACCGCTATAAATATCCCGAGCTTATTTGTGATCCGCTCAAATTTTTTGACCGGAACATAATCATTTGGAATAATAATCTGATTTCCAGCCCCATTTCTGACACCATTTTTCGTACCGGAAACCCACTCGATTTTTGCTTCATTACACTCGAGGCTGAATACATAGTCTTTGTATTTGCCCACCTCATCATTGACGCCAAAGCAGAAAAATTTCATATGATACTGCATGGCAAATTTCCATGCAACGCCCCTTTCATAGGCACCGCTGTCTCTTGTATCAAAGTAATTTTTCGTATTATCCTGCTTATGCACCAGAGGATATACAAAAATGACAATATGTTCACCGGACTGCAGCTGCAGCATAATTCCCCTCTGCTTTGTATCGGGAATGTATTTTTTATCCGTGCTTTCATTAATCTTTGCCGCTCTATGCGCCACCAGGCCGACGATCAGCCCGATGCAAAGCTTTAAGACAAATGTCTTGGGTGCGACCACAATGTAGATTGGATCCATGATATCCGCGATCGTCATGCCTACTGCACCTGCCAGCCCGCCGTACAGCCCTCCCAGCAGCAGCGCCCCCAGTACACAGAAGGCGTTCCCGATGTGGATGGAGGTTGCGTCGCCGCCCGGCATGGGAATCTTGATCTGCAG
>OFGA01001652.1_pt1 | contig 15030 bp, 16 predicted proteins | sample 1521471 | NCBI WGS metagenome assembly OFGA01 (sample SAMEA3504086, study PRJEB24116) | mouse gut metagenome | biome: mouse gut; feature: mouse-associated habitat; material: faeces | place: Denmark | collected 2011
CATGTGGCTTGGACAGAGTCTTGAGGATACACAGGATCCGCAATCCACGTTATATCCCCCATACCCTGTGCATCCGCCAAATACCAGCTTACGACGATTACTGCCAAAACAGAAACAATATACATAACTCATACCTCCATTTTCATCTTTGCCTCATCTGGCTGACGCCATTGTAGCAAATCAGCGTCATAAATTCCATACTTCCCGGGATGTATTTTCGGTAGTATTTAGGGATGCAGGCAAGGGATTCCTTACAAATACGTATTCCCATTCTGAAGACATCCTTTCCGAAAAGCAATATCCAAGGCGGGAGAATTTTTTTATCTCCTCCGGGCTGACAACCCCGTTTTCCGCCATAAACCGCACCATCTCTCCCTGCGCCATATGCTGATACTGCAGCCCCTCATAGGCCATAATTGCCGGGGTCAGGGCTTTGGTCAGCTCCATATTCTGAAAGCGGTCATAATTCAGCCTGGCCAGCTTGAAATTGCAGTTCCACAATTCCCTGGCCTCCTCCAATGTCAATTTCTTGATCTCTTTTCGCAAAATCTCCGCTTGCTCCAAAAATTCCGGCTTACCAAGAACCTCATAGGAATCCGTATCCACCCTCATCTTCTTCGCCGGAGAAATAATGATTCTCATGTCATTCCCCATTCCTTATACCCGTCTTTTCTTCCAGGATTCATTTCTTTTTGTTAATCTTACATTTGTAAGAGTAAAAAGTCAAGAACTTTTTTTTCTTTCCAATGTTGATTGGGTGCTCACAGTAATGATGGAACAATCGGTTTCCTGTGAAAATATTTGACACCACTTGACAGCTCTTCTGATATCGTCTGCAATGAACATTGTTCACTTTGAGAGAAGGCACACTTTTGAATACGATCGTTACTTCCAAAGAAGCCATTTTACAGGTAAGCCGTGGGCTTATCCGAACCTGGGGCTTAGAAGCCCGCAGCATCCGGAACCATTTGTCCCCATCATTTTTCCCTGGTCATCTCCGCTTTGCTTCAGCAGGATTATGATTACAGCAAAATCCTGGAAATAATTGGCCGGATTATTTATGAATCCCTGAAACACAAAATCAGAAAGAGAGGATTTTTTATGAAAACCGAGAAAAAAGGCATGAGCCTGCCCCTGAAGCTGTTAATCGGCATCGCCGTGGGCATTGTCCTGGCGGCGGGGATGATCCCCCTGGCGGTCCTGGGCAGTGTGTTCATCGGCGTCGTCCTGCTGGTGTTCGTCAACAAGAAGTCCTGGGCGGACCCCTACATCCTGGTCCTCCGCTGCGACGGCGGAGAGAGCGCCCAGGCCGCCCAGGCCTTCCTGGAGGGCCGGACCCGCCGCTGCGTCCTCAAGAGCAAGACCGTCCAGCCCGGCGAGGTGGAACTGGACCTGGAGGTGCGCATGAAGGACGGAGACACCGGCTTCGTCAACACCCTGGGCGATATGGAGGGCGTGCGCAGCGCCGTGCTGGTCAGCTACAGCGGCGACTACATGGGGTGACGGCATGTCCACGCATAAGCACATCGACCGCGTCTGCGCCGCCGTTCTGGCGCTGACGCTGATACTCACCGTCTTATTCATCCAGGGCAAATCCCTGGGGCTGGAGGCGGCCCCCTCCGCCCTGGGCTACGAGGAGCGGCTCTTCGCCGCCGGACGGGTCCACACCATCGACCTGCGGATGGAGGACTGGGAGGGATTCCTGGAGACCTGCACGAACGAGGAATACCAGCTCTGTTCCCTGACCATCGACGGCGAGGCCGTGGAGAGCGCGGCCATCCGCGCCAAGGGCAACACCTCCCTTACCTCCGTGGCGGCCTACGGCAACGACCGTTACAGCTTCAAGGTGGAGTTCGACCACTACGACGGCGTGAGTACCTACCACGGCTTGGATAAATTGAGCCTGAACAATCTCATCCAGGACAACACCTGCATGAAGGACTTTCTGGTCTATCAGCTGATGGCCGCCTTTGGCGCGGCCGCGCCGCTGTGCAGCTACGTCTGGCTCACCGTCAACGGAGAGCCCTGGGGGCTGTATCTGGCGGTGGAGGGCATTGAGGACGCCTTCCTGGAGCGGAATTACGGAAACGCCGGAGGAAACCTCTACAAGCCGGACAGCATGAGCTTCGGCGGGGGCCGGGGCAACGGCGGCGGCTTCGACATGGAGGCGCTGATGGAGGACTTCGACTTCTCAGACATGCCGGAGCGTCCGGCGGAGGGCGAAGGACCCCAGGGCAGGCAGAACGGCGGCTTCCCCGGCGGCGGCATGGGCAGCAGCGATGTAAAGCTGCAATACGTTGACGATGATCCCGACAGCTACCCCAACATTTTTGACAACGCCAAAACCGCCGTCACAGCGGCGGACAAGACCCGTCTCATTGCCGCGCTGAAGATCCTGGGCGGCGAGGGGAACATCGAGGACGCGGTGGACGTGGAGCAGGTGATCCGTTATTTCGTGGTCCACGGCTTCGTCTGCAACGGGGACAGCTATACAGGGACCATGGTCCACAACTACTACCTCTACGAGGAGGGCGGCGTTTTGTCCATGCTCCCCTGGGACTATAACCTGGCCTTCGGGGGCTTCCAGACCGCCGATGCTTCCAACGCGGTGAACGAGCCTATCGACACGCCGGTCACCGGCGGCAGTCTGGAGGACCGCCCCATGGCGGCGTGGATCTTCCGCAGCGAGGAGCATACCGCCCTGTACCACCAATACTACGGCGAGTTCCTCTCTTCTCTGCTGGAAAGCGGATGGTGCGATGCCCTGATCGATGAGACCGCCGCCAGGATCGCTCCCTATATCGCAGAGGACCCCACCAAATTCTGCACGGAGGAAGAATTTGAGACCGGCGTCGCCGCCTTAAAAGACTTCTGCATACTCAGAGCCCAAAGCGTCCGCGGACAGCTGGACGGCTCCATCCCTTCCACCACCCAGGGACAGTCGGAGAACCCCTCCGCGCTGGTGGACTGCGCCGGACTGGACCTGAGCGATATGGGCGCCATGGGCATGGGCGGCGGTCCCGGCGGCGGCTTCACCCGAGACACCTCCGGGCGTGGGAAACCCTCGGAGTTGCCCGCAGAGGAGAACATCCCGGCCATGATGCCCGGCGAAATGGACTTCTCGCCTCCCCAAGGGGACGCCGCCCGTCCCGCAGGGGAGGAGGGCCGGATGCCTGACCGATTTCCGGAGTTCTCCGCCTCCGGCGGAGGGAACGACGGTATGACCTCTCTGCTTCTCTCAGCGGGAGTGCTGGCTGCGGGATTGATCTTCGCGGCGGCGTTCCGGCGGCGAAGGTAGGCAGCTTATATAAAAGGACCCGATGCCGGCGGCATCGGGTCCTCTGTGCATATCAACCGTTATTTGAGCCCGCCACAAACCGCTCCAGCTCCTTCATCAGCTGATGGGGCGGGATGTCCAGGGCCTGGGCGATCTTGAAAAAGGTGTCAATGGTCGGACTGCGCAGTCCGCGCTCGATCTTGCTGTAGTGGGTCCTGTCCAGGCCCGCCAGTCCGCTGAGGACTTCCTGCGACAAGCCTTTCTGCACCCGGCATATGCGGATGACTTCACCGATCTGTGCCGCATCGACCATCTAACCACCCCCTCTGCTCTGTATGATAGCAGAGGAGCATTTATTTTGCAAGCCAATCGTTTTTCCAAGGACATGCGCCTTGGAAAAGCACTTTGCGCGGAGCGAGCGTCGAATTGTGCGCCAAAGGCGCACGACCGAGGCGCAGAGCGAAGCGAAGCCCTTCTCAAAAAAGATGCAAAGCATCTTTTTTGACACACAGAGGAATAGGGAAAAGCTGTTCTCTCATAGGCTGGACGTGAGGTGATGATCCATGCGCCGCCGTCCTCCTATGTCCACCCGGCAGAAGGCAAAGTTCTTCTGCTTCCTGTTCGCCTGTGTCCTGATGGTCTTGACCGTTGTGGGCATGGGCCATCTGCGCTCCATTTTGGGGAACCTGGCGGTGACCCGGGTGTCCAATATGGTGAACGGCCTGGTGGCGGAAGCGGTCAGCGACGCGGTGAACAGCGGGGAGATCCAGTATAACGACCTGATCTCCCTGGAGAAGAACGCCAGCGGCGGCGTAGCCGCCCTGGTGAGCAACATGGCGGAGTTCAACCGCCTCCAGGCCTCCATCACCCAGGACATCCTGACCCGTCTGGGGGAGATGTCGGACATCGAGCTGGAGATCCCCATGGGGACCCTCAGCGGCTCGGCGTTTCTGGCGGGGCGGGGGCCGAAGATGCCGGTGCGGATGCAGTCCACGGGAAGCTGCTCCGCCCGGTTCGAGAACCAGTTTTCCCACGCGGGCATCAACCAGACCACCCATCAAATTTTGCTGTGCGTGGATGTGTCCGTCTCCATCCTGCTGCCCGGGTTCCGCACGGGGACTCAGGTGGCCAACTCCTACGCCGTGGCGGAGACGGTGATCGTGGGGGATGTGCCCGATACCTATACCTACTTCGATTCGGGGAATCCTGTGGAAGAGGATGCCTTTGAATACTCGATCAACAACGGATAAGTCCGCCGCCGGATGGCGGCGCTGTACTCAGGAGGAACCAATGGACTACAAAAGCGAGATGAAGACGCTGCGTGAGACCCTCAGCGAGGCGGGCTACCGCTACTACGTGCTGGACGATCCCACCATGGAGGACTACGAATACGACCGCCTTCTGCGCCGCCTGGAGGAGCTGGAAGCGGAGCACCCCGAGGAGGTCACCCCGGATTCGCCCACCCAGCGGGTAGGGGGCGCGGCCCTGGAGAGCTTTACCCAGGTGACCCACCCCGTTCCCCTGGAGAGCCTCCAGGACGTCTTTTCCCCCGAGGAGGTGGAGGAGTTCGCCAAGCGGATGGAGGAGGCGCTGGAGACGGTCGCCTACAGTATAGAACCCAAGGTGGACGGCCTCAGCGTGGCCCTGGAGTACCGGAATGGAGTTTTCGTTCAGGGCGCGACCCGCGGGGACGGCCGGGTGGGGGAGGATGTGACGGAAAATCTCCGGACCATCAAGTCCATCCCCATGACGCTGCCGGACAAACTCCCCCGCCTCATCGTCCGAGGTGAGGTCTTCATGCCCAAGAATGTCTTCCATAAGCTCAACCGCCAGCGGGAGGAAAATGGAGAGGCCCTCTTCGCCAATCCCCGCAACGCCGCCGCCGGTTCCCTGCGCCAGCTGGACCCCAAGATCTGCGCCAAGCGGCTGCTGGATATCCGCGTGTTCAACCTCCAGCTGGCCGAGGGCCGGACTTTCACCTCCCACAGCGAGACCCTGGAGTATATCGCCTCCCAGGGCTTCCGTACCATCCCCCACAAAGTGATGGACCGGGTGGAGGACGTCAACGCGGAAATCGTTCGCCTGGGGGATTCCCGGGAGGAATTGCCCTTCGACATGGACGGCGCAGTCGTAAAGGTCAATTCCTTGTCAGAACGCGCGATTGTAGGAAGTACAGCCAAATGTCCCCGCTGGGCCATCGCCTACAAGTACCCGCCGGAGCAGAAGCCCAGCCGTGTGCTGGAGATCGTGGTCCAGGTGGGCCGGACAGGGGTGCTGACCCCCAAGGTGGTGGTGGAGCCGGTCCGTCTGGCGGGCACCACCGTCACCAACGCCACCCTGCACAACCAGGATTTTATTGAGGAGAAAGACATCCGCGTCGGCGACACGGTGGTCCTGCAAAAGGCCGGTGAGATCATCCCCGAGGTGGTGGCGGTCCTCAAGGACCTCCGGCCCGAGAACACCGAGCCTTACCGGTTTCCCGAGGTCTGTCCCGTGTGCGGCGCGCCGGTAGTCCGGGACGAGGACGGCGCGTTCAACCGCTGCACCGGCGCGGAGTGCCCCGCCCAGCTCCACCGGAACCTGACCCACTTCGCCAGCCGGGACGCCATGGACATCGACGGCGTGGGCCCCGCCGTCATCAAGCAGCTCATCGACAAGGAGCTGGTCAAGACCCCGGCGGACCTGTACTTTTTGACCGCCGGACAGCTGGCGGATCTGGAGCGTATGGGGAAAAAGTCTGCGCAGAACGCTGTAGATGCCATTGCCGCCAGCAAGGACCGGGGTCTGGAGCGCCTGCTCTACGCTCTGGGCATCCGCCAGGTGGGCCAGAAGGCGGGGAAGATCCTCGCCGCCCGGTTCGGCAGCTTCGACGCCCTGGCCCAGGCCACGGAGGAGGAGCTGACCGCCATCGACGACGTGGGCGGCATCACCGCCGCCTATATCCGGGAATGGCTGGAGAGCCCCCAATCCAAGCACCTGATCAGCCGCCTGAAGGAGGCGGGGGTCAGCATGGAGGCCGCCCAGCAGAGCGCCGGGGAGCAGTTCAAAGGCATGACCTTCGTCCTTACCGGCGCGCTGGAAAAATTCACCCGGGACGAAGCCGCCGCCCTCATCGAGGCCCGGGGCGGCAAGGCCAGCGGCTCGGTGAGCAAAAAGACCACCTACGTTGTGGCCGGGGAGAACGCCGGAAGCAAGCTCCGCAAGGCGGAGGAGCTGGGCGTCCCCGTGTTGACAGAAGAGGAGTTCGCCGCCATGCTGGCGGAGTGAAAGGAGGGACCGAACATGCGGATCGGCGTGATCTCAGATACCCACGGACGCCTGTGCCCGGAGGTGAAGGAGCGCCTGCGCGGCGTGGACTGCATCCTCCACGCGGGGGATTTTGACGACCCTTCGGTGGCCCAGGAGCTGGACAGCCTGGCGCCCCTGTACGGCGTGCGGGGCAATAACGACTGGGGCGGCTGGGCCCAGGAGTTTCCCCGGCTGATGCGCATCGACCTGGGCGGTGTGGCTTTCTGCGTGACCCACCGCCGCTCCGACGTCCCGTGGAACCTGACGGGCGTGGACGTAGTGATCTGCGGCCACACCCACCAGTACGCCCAGGAGCGGATCATGGGCCGTCTGTGGCTGAATCCGGGGAGCTGTTCCTATCCCCGGCCTCCCCGGTCCGTGCCCACCATGGTCCTGCTGACCACGGACGAGGAGGGGGGATATTCCGTTGAAAAGGTGGAGCTTGCCCTATGACGGCGCCTGTGATCGCCATCGTGGATGACGACGTCTATATCGGGGACATGCTGGAGGAGCTTCTGCGCCGGGAGGGTTATGGCGTTCTGCGGGCCTACTCCGGCACGGAAGCCCTCATGCTTTTGGAGGACCGCCGTCCCGACCTGATCCTGCTGGACCTGATGCTTCCCGGTCTGAACGGGGAGGAGGTGCTGCCCCACCTGACCGGGATACCGGTGATCGTCCTCTCCGCCCGGGCGGCGGTGGAGGACAAGGTGGACCTGCTCCAGGGCGGAGCCGCCGACTATCTGACCAAGCCCTTCGACACCCGGGAGCTCCTGGCCCGCGTCGCGGTCCAACTGCGGCGGCAGTCCCGGCAGGACGGCCTCCTACGGTACCGGGGGATCGTTCTCGCGCCGGAGACCCGGGAGGCGGCAGTGGACGGCGGGGCCGTCCGCCTGACCCGCACGGAGTTTTCGATCCTGAAGATGCTGATGCAGAACCCCAAGCAGGTGATCACGAAATCCCAGCTTTTGGAGCAGCTGAGCGTCGAGACCCCGGATTGCGTGGAGAGCTCGCTGAAGGTCCATGTCAGCAATCTCCGCCGGAAGCTCCGGGAGGCCGGGGCGGGGGAGGTCATCGAGGCCGTGTGGGGGATCGGCTTCAAGCTGGCGGAATGATCCGCCGCCCTTTTAAGCAAACCTTAAACCTCTTTACCAAATCTTAACCATTTCCTTAACCGTTTTCTTAACCACCCCCTGCTAAAATACGTGTATTCCAACCAAGGAGGTAAGGAAATGGACTACATCCTTCAAACGAACAACTTGATCAAGCATTATAAGAACGGAAAGGCCCTCAACGGCCTGACCATGCACGTGGAAAAGGGAGCCATCTACGGCTTCGTAGGCCGCAACGGCGCGGGCAAGACCACTCTCATCCGCCTGATCTGCGGCCTTCAGGAGCCCACGGAGGGCACCTTCACCCTCTACGGCTGTCCCAACGGCAGCAAGGAGATCACCCGCTCCCGCCGCCGCATGGGGGCGGTGGTGGAGACGCCCTCCATCTACCTCTCCATGACGGCGGAGGAAAACCTGAAACAGCAGTATCAGATTTTGGGCCTGCCGTCCTACGACGGTCTCCACGACCTGCTGGAGCTGGTCCGTCTGGGGAACACCGGGAAGAAAAAGGCGAAGGACTTCTCTCTGGGAATGCGCCAGCGCCTGGGCATCGCCGTGGCCCTGGCCGGGGACCCGGACTTCCTCATCCTGGACGAGCCCGCCAACGGCCTGGACCCCCAGGGCATCGTGGAGATCCGGGAGCTGATCCTCCGTCTGAACCGGGAGCGGCAGATCACCGTTTTGATCTCCAGCCACATCCTGGACGAACTGAGCCGCCTCGCCACCCACTACGGCTTTATCGACAATGGCCGCATGGTCAAGGAGATCAGCGCCCCCGAGCTGGAAGCCAGCTGCCGGAAGTGCCTGCGCCTCACCGTCAGCGACGCGCGGCCTCTGACCGCCGCCCTGGACAAAATGGGCCTGGAGTATTCCATCCGCAGCGACACGGAGGCCGACGTCTACGACGCCCCCTCCGTCACCGAGCTGACCCTGGCCCTCCACAACGCGGGCTGCGAGGTGAAGAACATCCACGAACATGATGAGAGCCTGGAGAGCTACTACATGAATCTGGTGGGAGGTGCCGTCGATGACTAACCTCCTGCGGGCCAATTTCTTCCGGATGCGCCGGGACCATATGTTCTGGACGTGCTTCGGCACGGTGCTGGCCTGTTCCGTCGTCTTCGTGTTCTTCTGGTGCCGGGAGGACGTCCAGCGCGGCTTTCAGGTAAAGCTGGAGCAGCATTATTTCAATATGGCGATGTCGCTGGGGTTCTTTATCGCCATGTTTGCCGCTATGTTTCTGAACGCGGAGTACAGCGATGGCACGATCCGCAACAAGCTGACCGTGGGCTGCACCCGCCGCGAGGTCTACCTGGCCAACTTTCTCACGGTCCTGACCGCGTCCCTGTTCTTTACCGCCGCGTGGCTCATCGGCGGGTGCGTTGGCATCCCGATGGTCGGGCCCTGGGGATTCGGCCTTGGAGGGCTGGCGTTCCATGTTCTCATCATCGTGGGCTCCGCCGTGGCCTTTGCCGCCATCTTCACCTTTCTGGGGATGCTCCTCAGCAGGCGAACCGCCACAGTTACCGTGGTGCTGTCCTGGTTTGCTCTGCTGCTGGTAGCCTCCATGGTCGAAAACACCCTCTCCGAGCCGGAGTTTGTCGGCGGCCTCCTCATGACCGTGGATGGGATGCAGGCGATAAACCCGGAGCCCAATCCCCGCTACGTCTCCGGGGCGCTTCGGACGTTTTACGAGGTCGTCCGGGACATCATCCCCGCCGGGCAGGCGATTCAGGTGCAGAACCTGGCGGTACTCAGCCCCCTGCGGGCGTTGCTGTGCGATCTGGGCGTGACGGCGGTCTTCACCCTGGGCGGGCTGGCGCTCTTTGAGCGCAAGGACCTGAAATAGGGGAGGGGGCGTATGAGAAATCTGCTGCACGCCAATTTCCACCGGGTGTGGAAAAGCCGCATCTTTTGGGGCTGTATGGCGCTGATGCTGCTTTACGGTCTGCGGCTGGTCTATTCACTCCAGGAGGCGCTTCAAGAGGGCTGGACGCAGGACCACCCCGCATTTCTGTTCTTCACCCAGGTCTGGTTCCTCCTGGCGGCGTGGTACAGCTCGTTTTTAAGTGGGGAGTACGGCGACGGAGCCGTCCGCAACAAGCTGGCGGTGGGCGCGGTCCGTCCGGCCATCTATTTCGCGGATCTGGTAACCTGCATCGCGGTGGGCCTGCTGCTGTGCGCCGCCTTTATCCTTCCAAACTGGACGCTGACCAGCTTCTTCTTCGGTCACTCCGATGCGGTCAACTATATCTGCTCACCGGGCCAGACCGCAGTCGATCTTTTGGCAGGCGCTCTTGTAATTGTGTCCTACAGCGCGATATTTTCCGCAGTCGGCATGAATATCCAGCACAAGGCGGCGGGGCCGGTGGCGGTGATCCTGACCGCGTGCATCCTTTATTTGAATGGCCTTGTCTGCGATATGGAACTGGCCCTCTACTGTCAAGCGCCTGAGCCCCTCAAGTATTCCAGGCTCAGGCTGGCTTATGACCGCTTTTTTGCCGAATGGCTCCCGGGAGGGCAGGGGCGTTATTATGCGATGCACGCCGGAAGCTCCGGCAAGGCTCCTGTGCTGGCGGCGTATTCCCTGTCCATCATCGCCGCCAGCACCGCCGCGGGCCTGCTCCTGTTCCGCAGAAAGGATCTGAAATAATGAGCGCAAAATTAAGCATAAACCTCCTCCTGCGGGCCAATTTCTACCGTCTCTGGCGCAGCGCGTCCTTCTGGGCGGCGGTATCGACTATGTTCGGCGTCGGTATCTTCGAACTGGCGGTAGGCGTTCACGCCCAGCGGCAGGGGACCCCCGTCCCTCTGGACAACCGCTACATGCTCTTCGTCCTCATGTCCGGCGTGGTCCTCTCCGCCTTTTGCAGCCTTTTCGTCGGCGCGGAGTACAGCGACGGAGCCATCCGCAACAAGATCGCCGTGGGCCACTCCCGCGCCGCTGTGTATCTGGCGAATCTCGTTACCTGCTCGGCGGCGGGCGTCCTGGTCTGCCTGGGCTATATCCTGCCCATGACGGCGGCGGGCATCCCGCTGATGGGCGGCTTCACGCTGCCGCCGGCCTCCGTCCTTTGGTTCACTCTCTGCGCCTTTCTCATGACCGCCTCCCTGTGCGCCGTCTTCACCATGGCGGCCCTGCTGAACCAGAACAAGGCGGTGGTGGCGATCGTCTGCATTTTCCTGGCCTATTTTCTCCTGTTCCTGGGGATATACCTCAATTCCCGCCTGACGGAGCAGGCCGTCATCCCCGCCCGGGAGTACATCGAAAACGGTCAGATCCTGGTCCGGGAGGCCATGCCGAACCCGGCCTACGTCCAGGGCCTCAAACGCACGATTTTTGAAGCCCTGTATGACCTCCCCGGCTGCCAGGCGGTGCAGCTGATCGCCGCGGCGGAGGCGCGCCCCATCCGCCTGCCGCTGGTGAGCCTTGGTGCCGCCGCCGCCAGCACCGCCGCAGGTCTGGCGCTGTTCCGGCGGAAAGATTTGAAATAGGAGGGAGCAAATGAACCGCCTTCTGAAAAGCGAAATGACGAAGCTGACCAGAGCCCGTTCTCTGCATCTGATCGCGCTGCTGATGCTGGCGCTGTCCGTGGTGACGTCACTGTCCTGTCTGAGCTACGTCAATTCTCCCAAGGCGGAGGAACTGGAGATCGTATTCCATGGTTACGACGCCTTTTTCTCCTCCCTGAAGGATACCCCTACCATCTCCGTTTTGGCGGCGCTGGCCATATCCATCGTCGTCTGCGGCGACTTTGAGAACCGCACGACCCAGCTGAAGATCGTAGTAGGCTATCACCGCGCCCCCATCTTTTTCAGCAAGCTGATCGCCGCGGCGGCGGCGAACGTCATTCTCCTACTGCCTTACGTCTTGGGCCGGACAGTGCTGCAAAGCGTCCTGCTGGGATTTGGGCATCCGTTCACGTTGGAAACGCCAGCCAATATGGCGGCGGCCTTCTTCGCGGCTGTGCTGACCGGCATCGCCATCAACGGGATTACCTTCATTCTGGCGTTCCTTCTGCGGAAAACGGTCCTTGTGGTGGCGGCGGGCTTCTGCCTGGTGCTGCTGGGCGGCAACGCGCTGGTGTCCTTCGGCGTCTCTACCCCCTGGTTTGGCAGGCTGCTGGCCAATACGCCGCTGGGGCTTCTCCGCGCCATGGATGCCGCCGCCTACGCGCCAGCCATGGTAGGGAAGGCCTTCGGTATCAGCATGGTCTGGATCGCGGCTTTCGCCCTTCTGACCTGCCGGATATTCCAAAAAGCGGAATTGAAATAAGTCCCTTCCAACCGCGCGCCCCCTGGTTGCGGGGACGCCCGAAACCGCCCGTCCGGCTTGGTGGAATCAACTTCGTTTTTATGATACGCTCTTCTCATCGACGAAAGGAGGATACGAACCATGAGCCTTGGAAAAAACCTTCAGTTTTTGAGAAGAATGTCCAACGGGATGACCCAGGAGGAGCTGGCGGAAAAGATGCAGGTGAGCCGTCAGACTATATCCAAATGGGAGCTGGACGCGGTCTGCCCGGACCTGGGAAAGGTGCAGGAGCTTTGCCAGCTGTTTTCCTGCACGATGGACGATCTGGTCCGTGGGGACATGGATGTCTGCGACAAGTCCTTCATCAACATCCGGGTAGAGACTGTGGAGGCGTTCCGCTATGTCCGCTACGAGGTCATCAGTCCCGACCCGGAAACAGACGCGATCAGCCATGTCAAAGAGTGGGCGCGTTCTTGCGGGGAGGAACACCCGCTTATTATCGGCTGGGATTTTCCTTTTTTGTCTCAGGAGCAGGTCAACGTGTTCCACATGCACGGCTACGCTGCCGCGTGGGTTTTGCCGGAAGGCGCCGCGCCGGAGGGAGATCATTGGAAGATCATTTCCCAGGACCGGCAGAAATACGCGGTCGTAACCATAGTTGACCCCTTTATCGAGCCGTTCCGAACGATCCCCAACGCCTATAAAACGCTGATGGCTTACATGCGCCTCAACCGGCTGGAGCATTTGGAGGACAAGGACGTTATCGCGTGCTTTGAACGGGAATATGACCGGGACGGCACAGACTATATGGATGTATATATTGCTGTAAAGTAAGGGAGGGAGCGCGGATGGTGTACGTTCTTGCGGTGCTGTGCGCCCTGCTGGCGATCGCCGTACTGCTTCTGATCTGGAAAATCCTGCTCCTCCGCCGCTCGGCGGAGGAGCTTCGCCGCGGCGTCCGGGAGCGTCTGGAAACGGACACCAACACCCTCCTGTCCATCCCCAGCCGGGACGGCGCCATGCGCCGCCTGGCCGCCGGCCTCAACGTCCAGCTGCGCCAGCTCCGCCGGGAGCGGCAGCAGTATCAGAACGGCGACCGGGACCTGAAAGAGGCGGTGACCAACGTCTCCCACGATCTCCGCACCCCCCTCACCGCCATCTGCGGCTATCTGGACCTGCTGGAGGGGGAGGAGAAGAGCGAGGCGGCGGAGCGCTACCTGTCTCTCATCCGGGGCCGGACGGACCATTTGCGATCCCTGACGGAGGAATTTTTCCGCACCTCGGCAGTCCTGGCCGCCGAAGAGCCGGAGCCTGCGGAACCCGTCAGCCTCAACCGGGCAGTGGAGGAGAGCCTTGCCGCCTGGTACGGTGTTCTCTCCGCCCGTGGCATCGCGCCGGAGGTGGAACTGCCGGAGCCCCCGGTGGTCCGCCCCCTGAACCGGGAGGCGGTGAGCCGCATCCTGAGCAACGTCCTGTCCAACGCCGCCAAGTACAGCCCGGGGGACCTCCGCATCGTTCTGGAAGAGAACGGCACCCTGACCTTTTCCAACGCAGCCCCGTCCCTGACGCCGGTGCTGGTAGAGCGGCTGTTCGACCGGTACTTCACCGTGGAATCCGGCGGCCAGGGGGCGGGCCTGGGCCTGTCCATCGCCCGGCACCTGACGGAGCGCATGGGCGGAACCGTCTCGGCGGACTGGCGGGAGGGGATGCTGACCGTCCGCCTGCGCTTCCCTCCGCAGTGACGGCACGCTCCCGCTGCAAATTCACTTGACAATGTCATGTAAACGTGCTATGCTGTTTGCATGACATTGTCGTGTATAGTCGACACACTTGAGAAGCGGCAAAAAGGAGGTGCGGGGCATGACCGATGAAAAGATGCGCCTGACCAGTACGGAGTGGGAGGTCTGCGAGTGCCTGTGGGAGGAGTCTCCCCTGACCATGACCCAGATTGCCGGGCGGCTCACGGAGCGCACGGGCTGGACCAAGAGCACCGGCGAGACCCTGGTGCGCCGCATGGCGGACAAGGGCCTCCTCCACTGGGAACAGGGAGCAAAGGCGAAGCTCTACTCCCCTACCGTGGCCCGGGAGGACGCGGTGGTCCAGGAGACCCGGGGCTTTCTGCGCAAAGTCTTCGGGGGCAGCGTGGGGCTGCTGGTGAACACCATGGCGGAGCGGGAGGAGCTGAGCCGGGAGGAGATCGACCAGCTCTACGAGGCCCTGCGGAAGCTGGAGGAAAAAGGCCATGATTGAGTGGATCGTCACCAGCTCGGCGCTGATCCTGCTTGTCCTGCTGCTGCGGGTCCTGATCAAGGACCGGGTGAGCCCCCGGCTGCGGTACGCCCTGTGGGGACTGGCGCTGCTGCGGCTGGTCATCCCCGTGTCCCTGTGGGAGAGCCCTGTCAGCGTCATGACGCCTGTGGCTGCTCAGGGGGCGTACCAAGCAGTAGAGAAGATTCCCCGCTATGTGCGGGACCGGCCCGATGGCTGGGTGGACATCGGACATGAGAGCGGGTATACCTCCATCCCAGGGGAGATCGCGGAATCCAGGGAACCGGTCCGGTACGGCTGGCCAGAACAGACGGAGGCCCCGCTGCCGGAGCTGAAAAGACAAGTGAGCATCCGCAATGCTTTCCTGCTGGCATGGCTGGCGGGGAGCGTCCTCACGGGGGCGTTCCTGCTGGCGGTGAACCTGCGGTTTGACCACAGATTGAAAAAGGACCGGCGGACGGTGGGGCAGTACCGGGGCCGCTGGGTCTTCGTGATGGAGGGCCTGTCCACGCCCTGCCTCTTCGGCCTGTTTCGCCCCGGCATCTACCTGACGCCAGGGCTGGGGGAGGACGAGAAGCCCCACATCCTGGCCCATGAGTACGCCCACTTCCGTCAGGGGGACCACATCTGGGCGGCCCTGCGGGGGGTATGTCTGGCACTGCACTGGTACAATCCCCTGGTCTGGCTGGCGGCGTACCTGAGCCGCCGGGACTGTGAGCTGAGCTGCGACGAGGGGGCCGTCCGCCTCCTGGGGGAGGAAAACCGCGCGGACTATGGCCGCACTCTGGTAGGCTTGGTATCCCGCCGGACCACCGCCGCCGACCTGGCCTGCT